>OEPS010000419.1_pt1 | contig 15386 bp, 10 predicted proteins | sample 1539411 | NCBI WGS metagenome assembly OEPS01 (sample SAMN02671747, study PRJEB22543) | soil metagenome | biome: bacteria | place: China:Hunan Province, Lengshuijiang City | collected 2012-10-15 | depth 0.08m m | reverse complement strand
CAGGCGCCCGGTGTGCCCGGCAGCCGCCACAACGTCTGGCAACTGCTCCTGCACTGGCTGGTCTGGGCCTTACTGACAGTGGCCATTGCCCGACCAGTGCTGATCGAGCCGCCACAACAGCACGAGGAACCGGTGCGCGACCTGATGCTGGCGATCGACATCTCGCAATCCATGCAGACCACCGATCTCAAGGACGCCGACGGCAAACCGCTTTCGCGGATGAGTGCAGTCAAGGCGGTGGTCCAGGACTTCATTCGCCAGCGCCCCAAGGACCGCCTTGGTCTGGTGGTGTTCGGTAGCGGAGCCTACCCGCAGGCACCGCTGACCCTCGACCATGCCAGCCTGGCCATCCTGCTGGACCAGACCGACGTCGGCATGGCCGGCCCGAATACCGCCATCGGCGATGCCATCGGCCTGAGCCTGAAGTTGCTGGAGCAGGCCAAGGAGCCGGAAAAAGTCCTGATCCTGCTCACCGACGGCAACGACACCAGCAGTGCTATCACACCCGCGCACGCAGCTGACATGGCCGCTGCACGCGGAGTGGTGATCCATACCATCGGTATCGGTGATCCCCAGGCCGAGGCTGAAGCCAAGGTCGACCTGCAGAGCTTGCAGCAGATCGCTACGGCTACCGGCGGACGTTTCTTCCGCGCCGAAGATCGCGACAGCTTGCAGCAGGTCTATGCCACCCTCGATCAACTGACCCCGCATCAGGTCAAGACCCTCACCCACCACCCCAAACGCGACCTGTTCTGGCTGGCACTGGGGGCTGCCTTGCTGCTGCTCGGCGGCTATCACCTGCTCGCGTTGTTGTTCTCCTATCGGCCACGCCGCACAACGCAGGAGGCCGCCGGCCATGGACATTGACCTGCAGGCCCTGCACTTTCTGCGGCCCTTGTGGCTCTGGCTGCTGTTGCCGGGTGTGCTGCTGCCACTGGTCTGGCGCTACCGGCGCCAGCAACTGCGCAACTGGAGCAGTAACATTGCCCCGCACCTGCTCGCCCACCTGCGCCTCGACGGCCAGGACCAGCATCACCTGCGGCCGGTCCACCTGATCAGCGCCTTGCTGATCCTCGGCGGGCTGGCAGCCGCCGGCCCCAGCTGGGAACAGGACCGCCCGGACTTTCTCGACAATCGCGCGCCCATGATCCTGGCCCTGGACCTGTCCACTTCGATGAATGCCAGCGACATCGCTCCGAGCCGTCTGGAAGCGGCCAAGCACAAGCTGCACAACCTGATCCAGCGCCGCCAGGGGGCTGCCACCGGCCTGATTGCGTATGCCGGTAGCGCCCATCTGGTATTGCCCCCCACCCGCGACCCGGCCTTGCTCGATGGTTTTCTCCAGGCCCTGACCAGCAACCTGATCGAGCGACCGGGCAAGAACGCCCTGGCAGTGCTGGAGCAGGCGAAAACCCTCAGCGCCGCCGAGGACAGCCCGACCACCCTGGTACTGGTCAGCGACGGTGCCGACACCACCCAGCTGGGACAACTGGGCAAAGCCCTGGACGGTACCCGCCTGCAAGTGCTGATACTGGCCGTGGGCATTAGCGACAGCGGGCTGATCAAGGGTAGCGACGGCCAGCCATTGACCGATAGCCAGGGCCGTCCGCAATTGGGCCGCTTCGATAAGGAAGGGCTCAAGCAACTGGCTGATGCCCTCGATGCGCCGTTGGGCAGTCTGACCGTGAACGACGACGATCTGGACTGGATCGAGGCCCACGCCCAGCAACATTTCCAGCGCGCCAACCAGGACCGCCAGCCCCTGCACTGGAAAGACGCTGGTTACTGGCTGTGCTGGCCGCTGCTGCTGATCGCCTTCTTGTGCATTCGCCGCGGCTGGAGCCTGAACTGGAGCGCCTGCCTGCTGCTGGGGCTGTTGCTGCCGGTGGACGGTGCGCGTGCCAATGACCTGGTCGATGCCTTCTTCACGCCTGACCAGCAAGGGCGCTGGGCCTTCGAACATCAGCATTACCCGGCGGCCGCCGCACACTTCACTGATCCCTACTGGAAGGGCATCGCCGCCTACAACGCCGCCGACTACGACCTGGCCCTGGCCAGCTTCGCCCAGCTCGACAGCGCCCCGGCGTACTTCTACCTGGGCAACATCTACGTGCGCCGCTTCAAGTTCGACCAGGCTATCGCCGCCTACACCCAGGCACTGCGCCTGCAACCGCAGTTTGCCGAAGCCCAGGCCAACCTGGCACTGGCCAGGGCGCTGCAGAAAGACTACGAATCGGCCCAGGAGAATGCCCCCGACGTCAAAGCCGACAAGGTCGCCTACGACAAACCGGCGGGTAAAGGCCCGAGCAAGCAGGTAGAGATTCCCCAAGCTGCTTCCGACGAACTGTGGCTGCAAAACCTGACCACCTCGCCCGCGGACTTTCTGCGCCGCAAGTTCAGCCTGCAGGACCAGGCTGCCGCGCGGAGCACACCATGAAGGCCCTGGTGCTATTCCTCGTCCTCTTCAGCGCCAGTCTCCTGGCCGCCGAGCCGCAATTGCGGGTGCGGGCGCAACTGCTGCCCGCTGACTCGGCGGTGGTGGGCGAGACCGTGCAACTGCAACTGGATGTACTCACCGACACCTGGTTCACCAGCGCGCCACAGCTACCCGAACTGAATCTGCCGGGTGCATTGGTGACGCCTCCGGGTGACCATTCAGAGCACCTGACCGAACGTCTGGACGGCACCGCGTTTTTCGGCATTCGCTTTTTGTTCCAGATCACCCTGCAGCAAGCCGGCGATCTGCACATCCCCGCCCTGACGGTCAGTGCCAGTCCCGGTAATGCCCAGGCGCCGCTGAGCGCCAGTTCTCAGCCGCTGACCCTGCACGCTCAGCTACCGGCAGGCGTCGCCGCCGGTCAGCAGGTACTGGTCGCCCGCCAGGTCAGTCTCAGCCAACAGACCAGTCCGTCCGTTGCCACGCTGAAAGTCGGCGACAGCCTGACCCGTAGCGTGACCCTCAAGGCCGACGGTGCCCTGAGTCTGATGCTGCCGGCTATCCCGCTGGACGAGGTTACCGGCCTGAGTCGCTACCTTAAAACCCCGCAGGTCACCGCGCTCGATGATGGTCGAGGGCATCCACTGGGCGGGCAGCGCATCGACAGCGCCAGCTATCGCATCGAGAAGCCCGGCCATTACCAACTGCCGGCCTTGCACGTGCAATGGTGGAGCAGCCAGGACAAGACCTTGCACAGCGCGCAGTTACCGGCCATCAGCTTTACGGCCAGCGCCAGCCCCGCTTACCAGCCGCCGTTTTCAGTTCGCGAAGACCTGCAGCGGCTCGGCCAGCAAACGCGCCTGCACCTGTCCCGGCACTGGTTGACCGCAGCACTGGTGTTGGCGCTGCTGGCACTTGTCAGCGTGCTGGTACGCCGCCATGGCGGGCAGTGGCATGCGGCCTGGCAGCGTTGGCAAGCTGAGCGCAAGGCCCGTCAGCAAGCCTCGGCCGCCTACGCCTGGCAACAGGTGCCCGGGCAATTGCGGCAACGCCCGGCGCAGCTGACCGCCCTGTACCTGTGGTGGCGACGCAGCCAGGGGCGCTTGCGCCTGGGGAATACCGGTGATGAGTTGCTCCGCCAATACTACGGCGGCCAAGGCGCCAGCGACGCCACGCCGGAAACCCTCATCCCGCGCCTGAACATCTTGCACCAGCAAACCACCGCGCATAGCCACGCAGCTTCCAGAACGCATTCATTGCGCCCCCTGAACCCGAAACACCACAAGGAGTTGCCATGAACCTCCACCCTCGTCAGCCGCTCTGGCTACTGCTGTTACTGCTGCTGCACTGGCCCTTGCAAGCCGCCGAGCCCCTGCCCGGCTGGCGCGACACAGCGCCCCGTGCAGCTGTGCTGAATTTCGTCGAGCAGGTGACGACCGAAGGTTCGAAACAGTTTGTCCCGGCTGAACAACGCATTGCCGTGTTCGACAACGACGGCACCTTGTGGAGCGAGCAACCAGCGTATTTCCAGCTGCTGTTCGCCTTCGACGAAGTCAAGCGCATGGCGCCGGATCATCCCGAATGGAAAGACCAGCAGCCGTTCAAGGCGGTGCTGGAAAACGACCAGCAGGCCCTGGCCGCTACCGGCATGGACGGTCTGCTGAAAATCGTCGGTGCTACCCATACCGGGGTCAGTACCGAAGTGTTCATCGAGCGGGCCAAAGCCTGGCTGGCCAAGGCCCGTCACCCCAAGAGCGGCAAACCTTTCACCGAGATGATCTACCAGCCGATGCATGAACTGCTCGACTACCTGCGCAGCCAGGGCTTCAAGACCTACATCGTCTCCGGAGGCGACACCGCCTTCATGCGCGCCTTCGCCGAAGAGGTCTACGGCATCCCGCCGGAGCAGGTGATCGGCTCCACCTTTATCACCCAGTACCAGATGGTCGATGGCCGGCCGTCAATACTGCGCACGCCCAAAGTTGCCCACAACGACGATGGCCCCGGCAAGCCGGAGAGCATTGACGCGATCATCGGCAGACGACCGATCCTGGCCTTCGGCAACTCCGACGGAGACCTGCAGATGCTGCAGTGGACCGCCGCTGGCGAGGGGCCGCGCTTCATGGGCCTGGTGCATCACACCGACGCCACGCGCGAATGGGCCTATGACCGGCAATCGAAGATCGGGCGTCTGGACAAAGCCCTGGATGAAGCCAGAAGCCAGGGCTGGACGATCGTCGACATGGCATCCGACTGGGCACGGGTGTTCCCGTTCGAGGCCACTTCGAAATGAGCTTGAGCAGTGAAGCTGTCACCCGGTAACGCAGTGAGCAACTCATTGATCGTCGCTTGACGATCTGGATCGCGAAAGGGAGCAAGTCGAATGACGGGCAAACGCAGATGGATACCGAGGCTCGCGCTGGTCGCAGTCTCCGTGCTTGGCATTACCGCAGGGGCCGTCAGTGCTGCGGACAAACCCAACATCCTGGTGATCTTCGGCGATGATATCGGCCAGACCAATATCAGTGCCTATTCGATGGGCGTGGTCGGCTACAAGACCCCGAACATCGACCGTATCGCCAAGGAAGGCATGATGTTCACCGATTACTATGCGGAGAACAGCTGCACCGCAGGCCGCTCCAGTTTCATCACCGGCCAGTCGCCACTGCGTACCGGCCTGTCCAAGGTCGGCGCGCCGGGTGCACCCGTAGGGCTGCAGGACCGTGATATCACCATTGCCCAGGCGCTCAAGTCACTGGGCTATGCCACCGGGCAGTTCGGCAAGAACCACCTGGGCGACAAGGACGAATACCTGCCGACCAAGCATGGCTTCGACGAATTCTTTGGCAACCTCTACCACCTCAACGCCGAAGAGGAACCCGAGCGCCCCTACTGGCCCAAGGACCCCAACGATCCCTTCGTCAAGAACTTCAGCCCACGCGGGGTGATCCACGCCTTTGCCGATGGCAAGATCGAAGACACCGGTGCGCTGACGACCAAGCGCATGGAAACCATCGACGACGAAACCACAGCGGGTGCCCAGGCATTCATCAAGAAGCAGGTCGAAGCCGACAAGCCGTTCTTCGTCTGGATGAACACCACGCGCATGCACGTGTTCACCCATGTGCGCGATTCGATGAAAGGGCAAAGCGGTATGCCCGGCAACGAGTATGCCGATGGCATGCTCGAGCACGATGGTGACGTCGGCAAGCTGCTGCAAACCCTCGATGAGCTGAAAATCGCCGACAACACCATCGTCGTCTACACCACCGACAACGGCCCCAACCAGTTCTCCTGGCCAGACGCCGCTACCACCCCGTTCCGCAGCGAGAAAGACTCCAACTGGGAAGGCGCCTTCCGGGTGCCTGCCATCGTGCGCTGGCCAGGCAAGATCAAGGAGGGCACGGTTTCCAACGAGATGTTCTCCGGCCTCGACTGGTTCCCCACCCTGCTGGCCGCAGCCGGAGCACCGGACGTGAAGGACAAGCTGCTCAAAGGCTGGGCACCGACCTCGGGCGGCAAAGACTTCAAGGTTCACCTGGACGGTTTCAACCAACTGCCTTACCTGACCGGCCAACAGCCCAAGGGCGCCCGTGACGAGTTCTACTACTTCAACGACGATGGCGACCTGGTAGCCATGCGCTTCGGCGACTGGAAAGCGGTGTTCTGCGAACAACGCCGACCGGGCGGTTTCGAAGTCTGGCAGGATCCGTTCGTATGCCTGCGGGTGCCGAAGATCTTCAACCTGCGCATGGACCCCTATGAACGCGCAGACGTGGTCTCCGACCAGTACAACGACTGGCTGGCGAAGAACGTCTACCTCACCGGCATCGCCACCATGAAGGCCAGTATGTTCCTGGAAACCTTCGTCGATTATCCGCCCAGCCAGCATCCGGCGAGCTTCAGCATCGACCAGGTGCGCAAAAGCGTCGACGCCAGGATCGAAGCGAAAATGAAACAGAACAAGCAATGATCCAGCCCTGATCGCGGGGCACCGCACTTCAACCTGCGGTGCCTCGCTCCCCCTCGAAAACACTCAGCGACCTTCTACCTTGCACATCCGGGCGGGACTGGCACCTTGGTTGGCGTTTCAGCTGCTAGGCTCAAGCACTGACAGTGCGCTATACAGCACTCTACGCAGACCCATACAAGGCCTTCGCCCCGATGCCGGTAGCCAGTACCTCCCGACGCCGCAAAGCCATCGTCAACAGCAACGCCCGCGCTCACACCCATCTGCCTCAGGCTGCCCTGCTGCTATTGGCCTCCGGCGCGGCGGCGTTGGTCTATCAGGTGCTGTGGATCAAACAGTTGTCACTGGTGGTCGGCGTCGAGGTCTATGCCATCACCGCCGGCATCAGCGCTTTTTTCGCAGGGCTCGCCCTCGGCGGCCTGTGGCTGGGACGGCATGCCGACCGGCTGCTGCGGCCCATGCGCTTCTACGCCCTGCTGGAAGTAGCAGTGGCGGCCTGTGGTATTGCCGCGACCTGGGGCCTGGGCTGGGCCGCCGGCCCTTTCGCCCGGCTTGAGAACAGCGTCGGTCTGCTGGCCTGGGCGCTGCCCTTTGCCCTGGTCGGTGTGCCCGCGCTGTTGATGGGCGGTACCTTGCCGGTGCTGGTCCGTGCCGTGACCCGTGATGCCGACGATATCGGCCGCGCCGGCGGCCAGCTGTATGCCGCCAACACCGCAGGGGCCATCGTCGGTACCCTGCTGGCCGCCTTCGTGCTGATTCCGCTGCTGGGGATTCGCGGCAGTGCCTGTGCCGCCGCGGTGCTCAACCTGCTGGCCGCCGCCGGGGCCTGTTGGCTGGCCCGAGGCAACACCGCCAGCGAACCTGCAAGTGCGCCGGCGCAACCGCGCAAAGGCACTGCCTACCTGGCGCTGCTGCTGTATGCCGTGGCCGGCGGCATCGCCCTGGGCTACGAAGTGGTCTGGTCGCAGGCCATCGTTCAATTCATGAGTACCCGCACCTTCGCCTTTGCCGTGGTCCTGGCGACCTACCTCGCAGGCCTGGTGCTGGGTAGCGCATTGTATGCCCGGCGCGCCGACCAGATCCGCGATCCCTGGGGAGTGTTCGCCCTGCTGATAGGCGCTGCCGGGCTGCTGGCATTACTGGAAATGGCCGGTCTCGGGCGCTGGCTGATCAGCCTGCAGAGTCAGGCTGAAGCGGCGGTGCTGGCCCTTGGCGGCAGCGCCTTGGCCGGGATGTGCGCACGTTTTGCGGTTGTCGCACTGAGCATTGTGTTCCTGCCAACGACCCTGCTTGGCGCGGCCTTTCCGCTGGCCTTGCGGCTGGTCAGCGAACAAGGGCACATCGGCCGGGACGTCGGCTCGGTGGTGGCCTTCAACACCCTGGGGGGGATTGTCGGGGTAATGCTCTGCGGGTTCGTGCTGGTGCCGCAGCTGGGGCTGATACGCACCCTGGGCCTGCTCGCGGTGCTGGCGGCCCTGGTCGCCCTGCTGGCGGTACTGCGCGGTGAGCGGGTGAGCATCGGTAAGCGTCGGACGGTGTTCGCCCTCGGCGCAGCCAGCCTGGCCCTGGCCCTGCTGACTCCGGTTGATCGCCTCGCCCAGTTACTGCCCGGCGCGCGCAACAGCGAGCTGGTGTTCTATGAGGAAGGCCGCGGCGGCACGGTGGCCGTGGTCGAACAACAAAAGCGCCAGGGCAGTTTCCGCCGCCTGTACATCCAGGGCGTGTCCAACACTGGCGATGCCATGCCGTCGCTGCGCTATATGCGCCTGCAAGCCCTGTTGCCCTTGTTGATTCACAATGGCGAACCGCGCTCGGCGCTGGTCATTGGCCTGGGCACCGGGATCACTGCCGGTGCCTTGTTGCGCTATCCGGGGCTGGAGCAACGGGTGGTCGCCGAACTGCTGCCCGGCGTGGTCAGCGCGTCGGCGCTGTTCCAGGGCAACTACAACGCCGCCAGCGACCCACGCCTGCAGGTGCGCCTGCGCGACGGCCGCCGCGAATTGCTCGGCAATCCACAAACCTACGACCTGATCACCTTGGAGCCACCGCCGCCTTCGGCCGCCGGCGTGGTCAATCTGTACTCGCGTGATTTTTATCAGCTGGCTTCAAGCCGTCTCAATCACCAGGGCCTGGTCGCCCAATGGCTGCCCTTGCCCACCCAGAACGATGAAGACAGCCGCGCCCTGGTCCGCAGCTTTCTCGATGTATTCCCGCATGCCTCGCTGTGGACCACCGAGTTCCACGAGATGCTCCTGATCGGTTCGCAGCAGCCCGTCGAACTGGACCTTGCGCGTATCCGCCAACGCCTGCAACAGCCCGAAGTAGAAAGCAGCCTGGCGCAGGTCGGCATTGATTCAGCGGCCAGCCTGCTGGCTACCTGGGTGACCGACCGTGACGGCCTGCAGCGCTATGCCGCAAACAGCGCCGCAGTGACCGATGATCAGCCACGCATCGAGTATGCCCCCTGGGTGCGCAGTGATGAGATCACCCGCGTGTTACCGACACTTCTGGCCTTGAGCAGCCCGCCCCCGTTGTCAGATGCCGACACCTTGTTCGGCATGCAACTCAGCGATCAGCGCCAGCGTCTGCACCGCTTTTACCAGGTTGGTCTCACGGCCTACCGGGGACAGCGTGAAGCCTGGGCCCGGCAGGTACGCGAAGTGGCCCGGGAAGACGGTCAGAACCCGTACTTCCGCTGGTTTCTCGGCCTGCCTTGAACCTTTTGACAGTCTGCCCTCCCCTCACCCAAGCTGCCCACAGTTCATCGGATCACGGAAGTCTGCATGTCCAAGCCTCATCGCAAGCGTACCGATACCCCGCCACCGGCCTCGCTCTCTCGCCGCTGGTTCTGGCCCGTGCTGGCGGGCCTGGCCCTGCTACTGACCGTGATTGCCTGGGTACTGGTCGATCAGACCGCCCCCGTCACCGCCGTGACCACCGCCCCTCCACCCTCAGCACCGGTACCGGCACCTGCGCCGGCAACGCTGGTCGATGAAGCGCAATGCCAGGGCTGTCATCAGGAGCAAAGCAAACAATGGACCGGCTCGCATCACCAGTTGGCGATGCAGACCGCCACTGATCAGTCGGTTCTGGGCGACTTCGCCGACAAGGTGTTCAAGGGCGAAAACGAAGTCACCCGGTTCTTTCGCCAGGGTGCGGAGTTCTGGGTCAATACCGTCGGTACCGATGGCCAGAACAAGGACTTTCGTGTGGCCTACGCCTTTGGTGTCGAGCCGCTGCAGCAATACCTGATCGACACCGGCGAAGGTCATCTGCAGGCCCTCGGTGTGGCCTGGGATACCCAGACAAAACGCTGGTTCCACCTCTATCCCGGCCAAGGTGTGGACTTCAAAGACCCTTTGCACTGGAGCAAGCCGCAGCAGAACGCCAACTTCATGTGCGTGGAGTGCCATACCACCGGCTTCAAACGCAATTTCAACGCCGTCAGCGGCGCCTTCGACAGCCAATGGAACAGCCTCGGCGTAGGCTGCCAGGCCTGTCACGGGCCCGCCTCGCGCCACCTGGAGTGGACCGCGGCCAAGCCGGCGGCACAGGCCGATGCGGGCTTCAGCCGCAGCCTGGCGCAGAGCAACAACCTCAGTGAAGTCGAGACCTGCGCCCGCTGCCATGCGCGCCGCGCGCCGTTGAGTGACGGTTTTCACAACGAACGGCGGTTGATGGACGAGTACCTGCCTAGCCGCCTCACCCGCGAGCTTTATGCGCTGGACGGCAAGATCAAGGATGAAGTGTTCGAGTACGGCGCCTTCACCCAAAGCAAGATGTTCGCCAAAGGCGTGCGTTGCAGCAATTGCCATGACCCGCACAGCACCCAGCTCAAGGCGCCCGGGGATGGTGTGTGCCTGCAATGTCACAACCCGGCGGGCAAAAGCGCCATTGCCGGCATTGATGGTGCTGGCCTGAAGGCCAAGGATTACCAGTCCGTCGAACACCATCGGCACAGCCCCGGCCAACCCGGCTCACAGTGTGTGGATTGCCACATGCCGGGCAAGTTCTACATGGTCAACGACTGGCGTCATGACCACGGTTTCAGCATCCCGGCGCCGGCCCAAGCGTTGCAACTGGGTACACCGGATGCCTGCCTGAGCTGTCACCAGTCCAGCGCTGGCCAACGCATCGCCGAACAGTTTCGCCTCTGGTATGACAAAGACGGTGGCTCGACCTACGCCAGCAGCCTGGACCTGCTGCGCAGCGGCAAGCCCGGCGCAGCGCAGGCATTGCTGGAGCAACTGCAAAGCGCCGGATTGCCGGCCGTCCGCCGTGCGACCCTGCTCGCCGAGCTGGCCAACTACCCCAGCGAAAAAGCCTTCAAGGCCGCCGCCCGAGACTTGAAACACAGTGACGCGCAAGTGCGCCTCAGCGCCCTGGAAGCGATCTCGGCCCTGATGCCTGCACAACAGCGTCCGGGCCTGCTGGCGCCGCTGCTACGCGACCCGACACTGGCCGTACGCATCGCTGCTGCCTATGCGCTACTTCCGGCACGTGCGACGGGACTGGGAGCGGATACACCGGCGTTCGACAACGCTATCGGCGAATACGAAAAGGTACAGCTGAGTCTGCTCGAACGTGCTGAAGCCAATCTCAACCTGGCGTTGCTATATCAAGCCAATGGCCGTGACGCCGATGTCGAGGCCTATCTGCGCAGCGCCATCAAGCGCGATGTCGACTTCATCCCGGCGCGCGTGGCGCTGGCACAGTGGCTCGACAGCCATGGCCGCAGCAGCGAGGCTCGTACCGAGCTTGACCAGGCCTTGGCGCTGCACCCTGAAGCCGCACTGCTGCATCAAGCCAATGGCTTTGCCCTGATTCGCCAAGGGCAGCGCGAAGCCGCACTCAAGGCCTTGCACAAGGCCGTCCAGCTCGAGCCCGACAACACCGCCTACGGTTATGTACTGGCTGTGGCCCTGCATGACCAGGGCCAGCCAGCAAAAGCTCGCGAGCAACTCTGGCGCAGCCTGCAACAACAACCCTACAACCGTGATGTGCGCCTGGCGCTGATCCAGTACCTGCAGGAGAACCAGGAGCCGGGCAAAGCCGACGAGTTGCTTCAGGCCTTACGCCAGATCAACCCGCATGACCCGCTGCTGCAGCCAAGGCCGGTGCAAGGTGGCTGAGGTCAGCCTGCGGCAGGCAGCACACTCAACGGGTCAATCGGTTTACCGTTCTGGCGAATCTCGAAGTACAGCTGCACCCGATGGGTATCCAGATCGCCGGCTTCGGCGATCTTCTGGCCTTTGCTGACAGTTTGCCCTTCCTTGACCAGCAACTTGCTGTTGTGGCCGTAGACACTGGCGTGGGAGGTGCCATGCTGGAGGATGATCAGGTTGCCATAGCCGCGAATATTGGTGGCGAACGCCACCTTGCCGCCGAGGCTGGCAAAAACCGGTTGTCCCTGGGTAGCGGCGATGCGAATGCCCTTGCTGAGTTTGTCGGCTGCGGAATAACGGCCGATCACCGCGCCTTGCACCGGCCATGCCCACCCGCGCAAGGTGACCTTGGTCGCCGGGGCAACGGGTCTGGCTTTGCTGGTGCTTTTACTGGCGGTTCGCGTCGCGGTCTTGGTGCCGCCGAAGCGGATGGTCTGACCGACGTTCACCGCATAGGGCGGATTGATCCCGTTGAAGCGCGCCAGCTCCTTGAAACTCCAGCCATGGCGCGAGGCGATCGAATACAGGGTATCGCCGCGCTTGACCTTATAGGTACCCGCCACAACTTTGTTGGCAGAGACGCCCTGGCTGGGGGAATGAGAGCTACAAGCAGATATCGCCAACATAAGGGCGATTACAACAGACCTGAAAAACACACTACTTCCTTTTCCCGCAGGCGCCCTTGGCCAGGCACACGAGTTTTAACGGTTACTGCGCCTTACGCGCCTTGATATAGGCAACAAAGCTTTCCAGGTCCGCGCTGCACAGCATTCTGGACACCGCTTTGACTTCATCCATAGGCCAGTCCCACCACGCCGATTCAAGCAGCAAATGGCGCATTTCCTCTTCGAAACGCCAGCGGATCTGCTTGCACGGGTTACCACCGACGACGGCGAAGGGCGGTACATCACGGGTCACCAAGGCCCCGGCGCCGACAATCGCACCGTGACCAATGGTTACGCCGGAGAGAATGACTGCATTGGTGCAGATCCAGCAATCGCTGCCAATGACCACGTCACCTTTGCTCGGTGCGTAGTCCTTGATGTCGTTGACTTCTTCGACCATCGCCGGGAAGGGATAAGTCGTCAGCCAATCGGTACGGTGCTCCCCTCCGAGCAGTATCTGTACACCTGCGGCGATCGAAGTGTAGGAACCCACCTTGAGCACTGCGTCGTCACCAAACTCAACCACTTCAGGAATCCCGTAGGTTCCTACACCCACGGTGTACCGCGGGTACTGCAGACGGATTTTCTCGGCCGCACGTTCAAGCTTGTCCATTGCGCGCAGTCGCTTGCGCTCTCGCCGATTTTTCAGGATGTCGAAGAGCTTCACAGGATGTTCCTTGCTGGCAGCGGTTTTACTGTTTGAAGGTGTATGCGTATCAACGGTGCAGTATGAGGCGCTTCAGTCGCCTGAACGTAGTGCGGTTGTAATGGCGTAGCGGGATAGAGCGCAACAGGCGCCAGGCATACTTTTTGTCCGACACCACAGCGTACTTCAACGCCTTGTGGACAAGCACGGTCCTGCCCTTCTCGTATGCGGGATGATCCTGAAAAGGAGCCATCGCCTGCAAGTCGGCATCGAGTAATACCTTGAAGCGCCTGGACAGGTTGTTGGGATGGCGGCGATAGCGGGTGACCACCACCGGCAGTTCATGAATCTCGTAACCCTTGCTGGCAATTCGCAGGGTCATCTGGAAGTCCTGGACTTTGATGGCCGGGTCATAGAAATTCGCGGCCTTCATGGCCTCCATCCGGTACAGCGCGCCGGGCGCGCCCATGACCACGGCGTCGCCGATAATCTCGTCGAAACTGAACTTCTTCACCTTGGAACGGTGCTGGGTCTTGATCTCGATGCCATCACTGTCCATATAGGCGATCAGCGCCCCCACCACACCGACCTTGGGATGCTCGTCGAGATACCGGGCTCTTGTGCTGATCGAATGGGGCAACATGATGTCGTCCAGATCAGGGGTTGAAACGTATACCCCCCTGGCGTGGGCCAGGCCATTGTTCAGCGTGGCACTGACCCCCTGATTCGGCTGAGTGTAAAGCTGGAAGTCGTAGGTTTGTTGCAGCGCACGCAACATCGCCAGGCTATTGTCCGTCGAACCGTCGTCAACGATGATCACTTCGAAGTTGCCATAGTCCTGGGCGAAGATGCTCTGCAGGGCAACCTCAAGGTACTTTTCGGCGTTATAGCAAGGGGCGACAATTGACACCAGAGGCTGCGAACTCGCTGCCTGGGCATTTGCGCTGGTACGATCTTCAGTCATTGTTGCTTTATGCCTCATGCCTGACCCGGGTGAGCGGATCCGTTCCTGGTTACGACCGAAATCAAATGGGCCACCATGATGCGTGAAGTCGGCTCGGTTGTCATGAGCCGCGCCTGCCTTGAACAACGCCTCGGGCGATTGTATCTGCCAGAAACGACAAAGCCCGCGACCTTTTCAGGACGCGGGCTTTGACTTACAGCATATGGTGGGTCGTGTAGGATTCGAACCTACGACCAATTGGTTAAAAGCCAACTGCTCTACCAACTGAGCTAACGACCCGTTGGATGGCGCGTATAATACTGATTTCTAACAGGAAATCAACACCCCATCGCAAAATAATTTAAAAATATCGTGTTGGGTCTTCAACGCCTGCCGCTTTGAAGCCGTCAGCACGCAGGCGGCAGCTGTCGCATTTGCCGCACGCCCGGCCTTCATCATCGGCCTGGTAGCAAGAAACCGTCAGGCTGTAGTCCACGCCGCGGGCCATACCGGCCTGGACGATCTGCGCCTTGCTCAGGTTCTGCAGTGGCGCCTGGATGCGGAAGCCCTGGCCTTCGACACCGGCCTTGGTCGCCAGGTTAGCCATGCGTTCAAACGCCTCGACGAACTCCGGGCGGCAATCCGGATAACCGGAATAGTCCACAGCGTTGACGCCGATGAAGATATCCCGCGCTTCCAGCACCTCAGCCCAGCCCAACGCCAGGGACAGGAACACCGTATTGCGCGCAGGCACGTAAGTGACCGGGATACCCTCACTCGGAGCCTCTGGCACATCGATGCTGCTGTCGGTCAGGGCCGAACCGCCAATACCGTCCAGGTTGAGGCCGATGACCTTATGCTCGACCACCCCCAGGTCACGGGCTACCCGCGCAGCGGCGTTCAGTTCGGCACGATGACGCTGACCGTAGTCGAAGCTCATGGTGTAGCACTTGTAGCCTTCATCTTTGGCCATCGCCACTACAGTAGCCGAGTCAAGGCCACCGGAAAGCAGGATAACCGCACGTTTTTCAGTCATTGCATTCACTCCTGTCAGCGTCCCGGCTCGTCGTTCCAGAGCAGCTTGTGCAACTGCATCTGAAAACGAACCGGCAAATTATCGGCCACGATCCAGTCAGCGAGGTCCGTGGCACTCACCTGATGATGACTCGGCGAGAACAGTACTTCGCCCGCACGCTGCTCAAGACCGTACTGAATAAGTTTGGACACCGCCCAGTCATAGTCTTCACGCGAACAGATGACGAACTTGACCTGATCGTTTTGAGTCAGCAGTTCGATGTTCTCGTAGCGGTTACGGTGCACTTCTTCAGAGCCAGGGGTTTTCAGGTCAACGACCCGACTGACACGGGTATCCACTTTGGAGATATCCAGTGCGCCACTGGTTTCGAGAGAAACATCGTAGCCTGCATCGCAGAGCTGCTTGAGCAGAGGAATCGCATTGGGCTGGGCCAGCGGCTCACCACCGGTCACACAGACATAGCGCGGCCGGAAGCCTGCGACCTGCTCAAGGATCGAATCGAGGGTGCGAATGCTGCCGCCGCT
>OEPS010000418.1_pt1 | contig 15388 bp, 12 predicted proteins | sample 1539411 | NCBI WGS metagenome assembly OEPS01 (sample SAMN02671747, study PRJEB22543) | soil metagenome | biome: bacteria | place: China:Hunan Province, Lengshuijiang City | collected 2012-10-15 | depth 0.08m m | reverse complement strand
CGCCCTCACCCCCGGCGCCGAGCGGCGCCGGCCCCTCTACGACCTGCTGACCCTCCCCGCCGCGACCGAGCGCGCGAGCCGCGTCGAGGCGCAGGCGCTCGAGGCGGTGGACCACCAGCTGCCGGCCGCGGCGCGGCGCTACCGCGAGCTCGGGCTGACCGCCCAGTCGCTTCGCCTCCGCGCCATCGCCGCCGGCAGCGAGGCGCAGCGCGCCGCCGTCAGGCACGAGCTGGTGTCGATCGTCGCGAGCGCGCCCGGGTCCCCCGCCGCGAACGAAGCGATCGCCGTCCTCGATGAGCGGTTCTCGTCGCTCTCCGGCGGCGAGTCCCTCGTGCTCGCGCGGAGCCTCGCGCTGAGCGGCCCCTACCCGCGCGCGGCCGCGCTGCTCAGGCGCGCGATCACCGGCCGCCGCGCCAACACCGCCGATCGGCTCCTCTATGCGACGGTGCTCCGCCGCATCGATCACCACCGGGAGGCGGTCGCCGTCCTTGCGAAGATCACCGCGCCGCGCGCGATCGCCGCCGACGCCGCGCTCCTCCGCGCGCGCTCGCTGCTCGAGTTGAACCGGGACCGAGCCGCGAAGACCCTCCTGCGATCGATCCCGAAGCGCTTCCCGCACGACACCGCCGCCGCGGCCGGAGCACTCTACCTCCTCGCCGATCTCGCCACCGACGAGAAGCGCGACCTCGCCGCGCGCGACGCGATGCGCGACGTCGCGCGCCGCTACCCCACGAGCAGGCTCGCTCCGGCGGCGGCCTTCCGCGCCGCGCTCATCGCGTACGTGCACGGTCGTCCCCGCACGGCCGCCGACGAGCTGGACACCCTCAGCGCCCGCTACGAGCGCAGCAGCGATGCGCTGGCCGCCCTGTACTGGGCCGGCCGGGCGTGGGAGCGCGGCGGCGACAGTGCACGCGCAATCGTCCGCTGGAACCAGCTGCTCGTTCGCGATCCCCTCTCGTACTACTCGGCGCAGGCGGCGCGCCGCCTCGGCGAGCACCCCTGGGCCCCCCCCGAGGCTCCCGACGTCTTTCCCGTCGTCCCGGTGGTTGACAGCATCTTCCGCCGCACCGACGCCCTGATGCGGCTGGGAATGGACTACGAAGCGCGCCTCGAGTTCGACGCCGCGCTCCGCGACGCGGGCACGTCGACCGACCGGATGCTGGCGACTGCTGCCGCCTTTCGCGATCGCGGCCAGACGACGCGTACGATCAACCTCGGGTGGAAGCTCATCGCGCGCGGCGAGCGTGATGCACGCGCTTATCGCCTCGTCTATCCGATCGTCCTCGGCGACGCGATCATCGCCGAATCACGGCTCCGTCGCGTCGATCCCGCGCTGGTCGCGGCGATCATCCGCCAGGAATCGAGCTTCAACCCCGGCGCGACGAGTGGCCCCGGCGCGCGCGGGCTGATGCAGGTGATGCCGGGGGTCGGCAAGGCGATCGCCCGCGGGCTGCGCTACCCGTACTGGAACCCCGACCTGCTGTACGAGCCGGACGTGAACCTCGAGCTCGGGATCGCGCACCTGCGGGCGATGCTCAGCGGGCGCGACCCGGTGCGCGCCCTCGCCGCCTACAACGCCGGCGACGGGCGCGTCGCACGCTGGCTGAAGAAGCCGGGCGCCCGTGACCCGGAGATGTTCATCGAGCGCATTCCCTTCGTCGAGACGCGGGACTACGTACGCATCGTCCTCCGCAATCGCGACCTCTACCGCGCGCTCTACTTCACCAATCCATAGCGTGGTGCCCGACGGCGACGATCAGTAGTCGTCCCCGCTCCCGCGCCGGTTCTTCTTCCGTTCGGAGTGGCGTTTCTTCTCCTCGAGCCGCTTCTGCTTCGCGGCGCGGGACGGCTTCGTCTTCCTCCGCGGCTTGTCGCGATGGAGCGCCCCCGCCACCAGCTCGGCCATCCGCGCCTCGGCGGCCTCGCGGTTCTGGAGCTGGCTCCGCCGCGCGCTCGATACCACCCGCAGCGTCCCGTCGGCGTCGACGCGAGTCGGAAGCTTTTCCATGATCCGCCGCTTCGTCGCATCGTCGATCGCCCGGCTCTGCCTGACGTTCCAGCGCAGCTCGATCCGCGTGCTCGAGGTGTTCACGTGCTGTCCCCCCGCACCGCCGGCGCGCGACGCGCGTGCCTCGATCTCGGCACGTGGAATCGTGATCCCCGGAATCACCGCGATCCCCTCGACCTCACCGTCGCTGTTCGCTCGTTCTTCCATTTCCACTCCCGACGTTCCGGATCACCCGCACCGCCGCCACCCGCCGCCCGTCCATCGCCACCACTTCCAGCTCGCCGCCGGGGTAGGGGACGCGGTCGGCGATCTTCGGCAGCCTCCCCAGGCGCGCGAAGGTGTACCCGCCTAACGTCGTCCACTCGCCATCCGGAACCGGCACGCGGTGGTCGCGGCGGACGTCGACCAGCGACATCGACCCCGCCAGCTCGAGCACCCCGTCGGTCTCGATCGAGGTCCGTGTCGTCGCGTCGTATTCGTCGGCGATGTCCCCGATCACCTGCTCGACCAGGTCCTCGAGCGTGAGCACCCCCGCCGTGCCGCCGTACTCGTCGAGCACCACCGCCATGTGCGCGCGCGTCCGGCGCAGGTCGTCGAGCACACGCTCCGCCAGCCGCGAGTCCGGAACGTAGAGCGGCTCGCGCAGGTACCGCTTGACGCTGAACGGCTCGGCCCCCCGCTCCTCGAGCCAGAAGTCCTTGGCGAGGAAGACGCCGACGACGTTGTCGAGCGTGTCTTCGTATACCGGATAGCGCGAGTACCGCTCGCGGCGGAGCAGGTCGCGAAGCTCCGCCTCGGTCGCCGTGATGTCGAGCGCCACGATCTCCGTCCGCGGGCGCATCACGTCGCGCGCCTTCTTGCTGTGGAAGTCGAACACGCCGGCGAGCATCGCCGTGTCCGACTCGTCGAGGACCCCGTGCGCGCGCGACTGCATGACGAGCAGCCGCAGCTCGTCCGGCGAATGCACGCGCTCCGACTCGCTCATCGGCCGCATCCCCGCCAGGCGCAGCATGAACGCCGCCGCGCCGTTCAGCACCCAGATCGCCGGCGACGTGATCGCGGCGAACCCGATCAGCGGCCGGGCGACCCACCGGCTCACCCCCTCCGGCCGGGCCAGGGCGAGCGACTTCGGCGCCAGCTCCCCCACCACGATGTGGAGGAAGGTGATGATCGTGAATCCGATCGCGACCGTCGCCCCGGTCTCGGCGACCGAGCTGCTGACGTTCGCGCCGAATACGGCGAACAGCGCCTCGAGCGCGCCCGCTACCGCCGGCTCCCCGATCCAGCCGAGCGCGAGCGAGGCGAGGGTGATCCCGAGCTGGGTCGCCGAGATGTACCGGTCGAGCGAGCGGAGCGCGTACTGGGCGGCTCGCGCGCCACCGTCCCCCTTCGCCGCCATCTCGTCGAGCCGGCTCCGCCTCGCGCCGACAAGGGCAAACTCCGCCGCGACGAAGAACGCGTTGGCGAGGACCAGCAGCACCACCGCCCCCAGCCGCCAGGCAATTCCGCTCGCATGAAGGTCCACCGACTCGGATCCGCTGATAACTCCTCCGTAACGTGCGTAACGGTGGGTCGTCCCCCTCTATGGCGAAATGCGTCTGGCGAAATGCCAGACCTGACCATATAACGGCTGTCCTGCCCACACGGCAAGACGCCGACTCGACCGTGCGACTGACGCCCCTCTCCGACGATACCGCCCGAAAAGCAATCCTTGATCCGCGCCGCTTCCTGCGTTGGGTCTACATCGGGCGCTTGTCGCTCGGGAGCGCGATCTTCGTCGCCGCCGTCTTCGCCGGGGACAAGGCCGATCCGGCGAACACGATGGTCGCGTCGCTCGCCTTCGCCGCCGCAGTCGCCTTCACCGCGGCCTCGTGGTGGGCGGCGACCGTCCAGCGCCGGATGCCGGCGGCGACGTTCTTCTATCTGCAGTCTCTCTTCGACGTCGGGCTGGTCACGGCGATCGTCCATGTCACGGGCCGCGCCGCGTCACCTTTCGCCGCGCTCTACATCCTCGTCATCGCGGTCGCCTCGCTCCTCCTCCCCGGAGCCGGCGGCCTGCTCGTCGCCTCCCTCTGCAATGTAGTCTTCTTCGCCGATGCCATCCTTGGCCGCGACGGCGGCTACGACGTGGCGCTCGGGCTCCAGCTCGGGATCTTCGCCATCGTCGCACTGGGCAGCGGCATGGTGTCCGCCAAGCTCCGCGAGGGAGCCGCCGGCCGGGACCTGCTTGCCGCCGAACTGGTGCAGGCGCGCCTCGAGGCGGCCGACATCCTGCACAACATCCGCAGCGGGATCGTCACCGTCGACATCGGCGGGCGGCTTCTCTACGCGAATCCCGCGGCCAGCGAGCTGCTCGGCACCGACCTCGACTCCCACGTCGGCCAGCCGTTCTTCGACTGGCTCGCCCCCGTCGCGCCGGTGCTCACCGACGCGCTGCGCCAGAGTGTGACGACGCGCGAGCGCATCGTTCGCGCCGAGGGGCCGATGTACCGCGACGGCCAGACGCTGACGCTCGGCGTCACCACCACCGCGCCCGAATCCCCGAGCGATGATCCCCATCGGCTCGCGACGTCGACCGCGATCTTCCAGGACATATCCCACAACAAGCGCCTCGAGTCGCTCCGCGTGCGCACGGAGCGGCTCGAGGCGGTCGCCGAGCTGAGCGCGTCGCTCGCGCACGAAATCCGCAATCCGCTCGCCTCGATCCGCAGCGCGGTCGAGCAGCTCGCCACCGGCCGCCGCGCCACCGACGACGACCGCGTGCTCGGCGACCTCGTCATTCGTGAGTCGGACCGCCTGTCGCGCCTGCTCGGCGAGTTTCTCGACTTCGCCCGCACGCGCGCCACCGTCATCCAGCCCGTCGATCTGGGCGCGATCGCGCGCGCCGCGGCCAGCCTCGCCGCGGCGCACCCGTCGCGCGCCGAGGGGGTCGTCGTCCGCTGCTCGATCCCGGACGAACCGCTGGTGATCGAAGCCGATGAGGACCTGCTGCATCGCGCGATCTTCAACCTCGCGCTCAACGCCGTGCAGGCCGCGCCGTCAGGCGGCCGCGTCGACGTCGACATCGTCCCCCTCCCGGCGGATGAGGTTCCCGCCGGTGCCGCCTTCGAGGCGGGGGCGATCGCGCTGCGCGTCACCGACGACGGACCCGGCATCCCCCCGGAGCTTCGCGCCCGCATGTTCGACCCCTTCGTCACCACCAAGGAGGGCGGGAGCGGCCTTGGCCTCCCCGTCGTCCATCGCGCCGTCGAAGCGCACCGCGGGCTCGTCCTCGTCGACTCGTCGAGCCGGGGCACCCGCTTCACCATGCTTCTCCCTCTCGCCCAGACCGGATCCACCGAGGAATCGTGACCGAACGCGCCCCCACGCCTAACGGCAACGCCCCCCGCGTCCTCGTCGTCGATGACGAGTCGGGGATTCTCGACACCCTGCGGATCCTCCTCAAGAACGAGGGGTTCTCCGTGATCACCGCCCTCGGCGGACGCGCCGGACTGGAGCAGCTCGCGTCGCAGGCGCCCGACATCGTCCTCACCGACGTGCGGATGCCGAGCGTGACCGGCCTCGACGTCCTCGCCGCCGCGCGCACCCAGAGCGCCGAGACCCCGGTCGTCCTGATGACCGCGCAGGCGACGCTGCAGTCGGCGATCCAGGCGGTGAACGAGGGTGCCTTCTACTACCTGCAGAAGCCCTTCCGCAACGACGAGCTGGTGGCGATCCTCCGCCGGGCCGCCGAGACCCGTGCCCTCAAGATCGAGAACACGACGCTCAAGCAGGAGATCCGCCGCCGCGACTTCGGCGACGTCTCCCGCCCGTTAGGCACGGCCCGCGCCTGGACCGAGGTTCTCCGCGTCGCCGAGACCGTGGCACCGACCGACTCGACGGTGCTCATCCAGGGGGAGTCGGGAACGGGAAAGGAAGTCATCGCCCGCTACATCCACACGCTGTCGGCGCGCTCCGCGAGGACCTTCGCATCGATCAACTGCGGCGCGCTCCCCGAGAGCCTGCTCGAGAGCGAGTTGTTCGGTCACGTGAAGGGATCGTTCACCGGCGCGGTCAAGGACAAGGCCGGGCTCTTTGCCGCCGCCTCCGGGGGAACGTTCTTCCTCGACGAGATCGGCGAGACGACCCCGGCGACGCAGGTGAAGCTGCTCCGCGTCCTCCAGACGCGCGAGGTCATCCCGGTCGGCGCGACCGACCCGCAGCCGATCGACGTCCGCCTCATCGCGGCGACCAATCGCGACCTCGACGAGGAGATCAAGCGCGGCACCTTCCGCGGTGACCTCTTCTACCGCCTGAACGTCATCGCGCTGCACCTGCCGCCCCTCCGCGAGCGGCGTGAGGACATCCCGCTGCTCGCCGAGCACTTCCTCCATCGCTCCGCCGGGCAGGCGAAGGAAGATCCGAAGCGGCTCAGCCCACTCGCGATCGAGGCGCTCCAGTCGTACGACTGGCCCGGCAACGTCCGCGAGCTGGAGAACGCGCTCGAGCGCGCCGTGATCCTCACCCGCGGCTCGCAGATCGACGTCGGCGCGTTTCCGGAGCGGGTCGTCGAGCGCAAGGCGCGTCCGCTCATCAGCGACGCTCCCCCGGCCAACCCCACCCTCGACGCCGTCGAGCGGGCTTACATTATGTGGGTCCTGCAGAGCGAGGGCGGCAACAAGACGCGCGCCGCCGACATCCTCGGCATCGACCCGTCCACCCTGTACCGCAAGCTCTCGCGCTACGGCGTCGAAGCCTGACGCCGCGCTGCCTAACGATCGCGTACCTCCTTCCGTCATGACCGCTCCCGACTCGAACCCGCTCACCTCCGCCCCGGCGTCCGGCCGGCGGGGCGGGCGCCTCGATGGACTCCTCGGTGGCAGGGCCCCGCGCATGCGCGGACGCACCCCCCTCGAGCCGTCGGCGCTCGTCCTCTCCGTCCTCATCCCGGTCTACAACGAGCGCGCGACGATCGAGACGATCGTCGAGCAGGTCCGCGGCGCGGTCGACGTGCAGACGCAGATCATCTGCGTCGATGACTGCTCGACCGACGGGACGCGCGACATCCTCGCCCGGCTCAGGCAGGAGGGACGCATCGACGTCCTCATCCTGCACGAGCACAACAGGGGGAAGGGCGCCGCGATCCGCACCGCGCTCGCCGCCAGCACGGGCAACGTCGTCATCGTCCAGGACGCCGACCTCGAGTACGATCCCGCCGACTGGCCCGCCCTCCTTCAGCCGATCATCGACGGCAAGGCCGACGCGGTCTTCGGCTCGCGCTTTCTCGGCGGCCCGCACCGCGTGCTGTTCTTCTGGCACATGGTCGGGAACAAGATGTTCACGCTCATGAGCAACATCTTCACGAACCTCAACCTCACCGACATGGAGACCTGCTACAAGGCGATCCGCGGTGAGATCGCGCGATCGCTCACCCTCACCGCCGACCGCTTCGGCTTCGAACCCGAGGTGACCGCCCGGCTCGCCCAGGCCAACGCGCGCATCTACGAGGTCCCGATCTCCTACTCCGGACGCACCTACGCCGAGGGGAAGAAGATCGGCTGGAAGGACGGCGTCGCCGCCTTCTGGCACATCGCGAAGTACAATCTCTGGAACAGGTGAGATCGTGAAGGAGAGGCTTCGCCGCTGGTGGCCAGCCGCCGCGATCGTGTTCCTCGCGATCGCCGTCTCCGCCACATCCCTCGGCAATGCGTACGCCTACGACGACGGGTACATGGTGCTCGCGAACGAACGGATCCGTTCGCTGCGCAACATCCCGGCGCTGTTCGCCGATTCCTACTGGGGGAAGGAGAGCACCGCCGGGGGCTACCGCCCGCTGACGCTCGCCCTGCTCACGATCCAGCACGTGCTCGGCGGCGGTGGCCCCTTCGCGATGCACCTCGCGAACGTCCTCTTCTACGCGGCACTCTGCTGGGCCGTATTCGCGCTTGCCCGACGCGTCCTCCCGCCCGTCGCGGCGTGGATCGCGGCCGCACTCTTCGCCGTGCATCCCGTGCACGTCGAATCGGTCGCCAACATCGTCGGCCAGGCCGAGGTCACCGCGGCGCTCGCCTGTGTCGCCGGCGTCCTCCTCTACATTCGCGAGCGCGACTCCGGTCGCATGCGCTGGCGCGCGACGGCCGGGATCCTCGGCTGCTTCATCGCGGCGGTCCTCATCAAGGAAAACGGCGCGGTCTTCCCGGTGCTCCTGCTCGTCGCCGAGCTCACCGTCGTCCGCGACCCGCGTCCCGTCCGCGAGCGCTTCGTCACCGCGCGCCCGCTCGTGCTGCTGCTGACCCTCGTCGGCCTCCTCTACGTCTGGGTCCGGGCTCGCGTGCTCGGCGATCTCGCCGGGATGCCGCCCCACGTCGCCTACGTCGGGCTGCACCTGACGAACGCGCATCGCGTGCTGACGATGATCGGCATGGCCAGGGAGTGGGTCCGGCTGCTCCTCTGGCCCGCTCGCCTCGCCGCCGAGTACTCGCCGCCGATGATCCCGTTCGCGATCGGGATGAGCAGCGAGCAGCTGCCGGGACTCCTCGCGCTCGTCGTCACGTTAGGCACGCTCTGGGTCGCGATCAGGCGGCACTGGAACGACGTCGCCTTCGGGATCGCCTGGACGGTCCTCGCCATCCTCCCGGTGAGCGGCTTCCTCGTCCCGACCGGCTTCATCCTCGCCGAGCGGACGATGATGCTGCCGAGCGTCGGCGCCATGCTCACCGTCGGGGCGATCGGGTGGCGCCTGTGGGCGGCGATTCCCGCCGGGCAGCGCGCGGCACGGGGCCTCCGGATGGCCGCCGCCGGTGCGCTCGCGCTCGTGATGGCGCTCGGCTTCACCCGCAGCGCCCTCAGGCAGGTCGTCTGGCGGAACAACGACACACTCTTTCCGACCACCGTGCACGATGCGCCGAACAGCTATCGCGCGCACCAGATCATGGGCGCATGGCTGTTCGCGAACGGCTACAAGGGCGAGGGGGAAAAGGAGATGTGGGAGGCGATCCGCCTCTTTCCATATGATCCGATCCCCCCCTTCCTGATGGCCGAGGAATACAGGAAGAAGGGCGCGTGCGACCGCGCCGTGCCGCTGTACCGGTGGGCGCTGGCCACGACCGACACCGCGATGGGCTTCGCGCTCGGGCCGTACGCGCGCTGCCTCCTCCAGATGGGGAAGCTCGACGAAGCGCATGCCCAGGCGATGCGCGGCGTCGCCCGCGGGGAGGAGGTGCGCAGCTATCGCCGCCTCCTGCACGAAGTCGATTCGATCCGCAACGTCGTTCGTCGCGGAGGGCCCCTCGGGCCGATGCCGAGCGCGTATCCCGCGCCCCCGAAGGCGGCCTTGCAGAAAGCTGGCGATGTGCGGCACCCCTCGCAGAACGCAGGAGCGCCGGCGGGGGGCGCCGGCGGGCTCTAGAAGTGTAAGTGATGCAGCAACAATGACTTACGAAGATTGCCCAGTCTGGTATGCGCGTTGCCTTACCATGGCTCCGGAATCACTGCCGAAGTCGGTTGTGAGGTCCTGAAACCCCCCTGAAACGGAGAGCATCCAATGCTTCGCAACACGCGCAAGGGCTTTACCCTGATCGAGCTTCTGATCGTCGTCGTCATCATCGGCATTCTTGCCGCGATCGCGATTCCGAAGTTCGCGAACACGAAGGAGAAGGCGTACATCGCCGCGATGAAGTCGGACCTGCGTAACCTGGTCACCGCGGAAGAGGCGTTCTTCGCTGACTCGGTCCGCTACGAGGCGACCCCGGCGAACCTGAACTTCCGCCCGTCGACTGGCGTCGGCACCCCGACGATCGCGGTTGGCGCGGGCTACTGGTCGGCGACGGTCACGCACAGCCAGGTTGCTGGCAAGACCTGCCAGATCGCGGTCAACACGAACAACACGCTCGTGACGACTGCTGGCGACGGCGAGCCGGCTTGCAAGTAACACGATCGTAGTGAGAGAGGGGGTCGGGCTGATGCCCGGCCCCCTTTTTCGTTCTCCCCACTCGGCGAACGACGGACGACCGCGGGCGCGCAGCCGCTGTAACGGGACTCTCTTTCTATCGTCCCTCACAGGACATGGCTCCCCCCCTCATTACCGCCCCGAACACGACTGCGCCGCCCGAGGCGCGCACGTCGCTGCGCGCGGAGCTGCTCGTCGGGCTCGGGTTGCTGGCCGCCGCGGCGCTGGTCGTCGCGGTCGCCAGCGTCGTGCTGTTCTGGGGGTACATCGACTCGGGGCTCGGCGCGCTCTGGATGACGCTGCTCGTCGCGTGCGACGTCGTGGTGTTCGTGGCGCTCGGCGCCTTTCAATTGAAGCGCGCGGTTGTCGGTCCGCTCGCGCTCGCGGTCGACGCGACATCGGCGATCGCCGCCGGCGACCTGTCGCGTCGGGTTCCCGATGCCTCGACGCGGGAGCTCGCCACCCTCGCCGCGAGCATCAACAGGATGACCGACCACCTGCTCGCCGAGCAGGTGCAGCGCATCCGTGCCGAGAAGCTGGCAGGGATCGGCCGGCTCGCCGCGGGCGTCGCGCACGAGATCGGGAACCCGTTAGGCGCGATCATCGGCTACGCGCACCTGCTCCGCACCCGCAGCGCGGGGGATCCGCGGGCGGCCGAGGTCCTCGACGGCCTCGAACGCGAGAGCGCGCGCATCGATCGCATCGTGCGCGGCCTGCTCGACTACGCCCGGCCGCGCCGCAGCTCGAGCAGCCGCGTCGACGTCAACGAGACCATCTGCTCCATCGCGCGCCTGCTGACCGACCAGGGAGTCTTTCGCCGCATCGAGCTCTCGCTCACCCTCGACGGCGACGCTCCGATGGTCCGTGGCGAGCGGCATGAGCTCGAGCAGATGCTGGTGAACCTGCTGCTCAACGCCGCCGACGCGATGGACCGCGCCGGGAAGCTCGCCGTGGTCAGCTACCGTGTCGAACCGGGAGAGCTCGAGGAGAGCGTCATCAGGCGCGAGGACGACCCGCCGCAGGCATGGACCCCGCGCCGGCTTTCGCCGCGCGTCCGCCACTGGCTCGAGACGACGCAGCCCGGAGCGATCCTCAAGCTCGTCGTCGCGGATAGCGGGCCGGGGATCGCCGACGAGGACACCGAGCGCGTCTTCGATCCCTTCTTCACCACGAAAGAGCCGGGGCAGGGGACCGGGCTCGGTCTGGCGATCGTCGCCCGCGTCGTCGAGGACCTGCGGGGAACGATCTGGGTCGAGCGCGCCCGCGAGGGTGGTGCCGCCTTCCACGTGCTGCTGCCGATGGCGGCGGCCTCGCTCACCCCGGTCGGCGCGCGAGGGAGCGCCGCCGCCGGCATCCCCGCCCACGGTGTCGCGACCGGGGCACGTTAGGCGCCGATGCGGATCCTCGTTGTCGACGACGAGCCGGGGCTCCGGCACACCATCTCCCTCATCCTCCGCGAGGACGGGCACGAGGTCGAGGCGGCCGCGGACGGCGCGGCCGCCCTCGCCAGCCTCGCCGCCGCCGACGCCGCGCTCATCGTCTGCGACGTCCGGATGCCGGGGATGGACGGGCTGACCTTCCTCGACCGGTACCGCACCGCGGCCGGACGCGCGCTCGTCGTCATGATGAGCGCCTACGGCGACGACGAAGCGGCGGTCGAGGCGATTCGCCGCGGTGCGTACGATTACATCTCGAAGCCCTTCCGCGCCGACCAGCTGCAGCTCGTCATTCGCAAGGCGATCGAGCGTGAGAACCTGCGCAGCGAGGTCGCGCGGCTGAGCGAGGAGCTCGGCGCCCTCCGCGGCGCCGACGGCGTGGTCGGCCACAGCGCGGCGCTGCGAGACGTCGTCGCCATTGCGCGCAAGGTGGCGAAGCACCCGTCGACGGTTCTCGTCACCGGGGAGAGCGGCACGGGGAAGGAGCTGATCGCGCGCCTCGTCCACTCGTCGAGCCCGCGCGCGGCGGCGCCCTTCGTCCCCGTCAACTGCGCCGCGATTCCCGAAGCGCTGATGGAGAGTGAGCTGTTCGGCCATGCCCGCGGCGCCTTCACCGGCGCGTCGCAGGATCGGCACGGGCTGTTCGAGGAGGCGCACGGCGGGACGATCTTCCTCGACGAGATCGGCGAGCTCCCCCTCCCCCTGCAGGTGAAGCTGCTGCGCGTGCTGCAGGAGGGTGAGATCCGCCGCGTCGGCGACAACGCTTCGCGAACCGTGGATGTCCGCGTCGTTGCCGCGACCTCGCGCGACCTCGAGGCCGAGGTCGCGGCGGCGCGCTTCCGCGCGGATCTCTACTACCGCATCAACGTCGTGCGGCTGCGCCTCCCGGCACTGCGCGAGCGGCGCGAGGACATCGCCGACCTGGCGAAGCACTTCGCCGTGTCGCACGCGTCGCGCCTCGGGATGCCCGCCCCGGCGATCACCCCCGCCGCGATGCGCATCCTCCTCGAATACGGGTGGCCCGGCAACGTGCGCGAGCTGGAAAACGTGATCGAGCGCGCGCTCGTGCTCACCGACGACGCGCGGATCGATGCCGCCCAGCTTCCCGCGGAGCTGGGGCACGTGCCCGGGGCGGCCGCGCCGCCTAACGGCAACCGCGCCGGCGCCGCCGAGGACCTCTCCGTGAAGCGTCGCACCGAGTCGCTCGAGCGCGATCTCATCGCCCAGGCGCTCGAGCGCACCTCGGGGAACCGCACCCGCGCGGCGCAGCTCCTCGACCTCTCCCACCGCGCACTCCTCTACAAGATCCGCGAATACGGGCTCGAATAGCGTCCGCGGGTCGCAACGAAGTTGCAGCTCCGCAACTTTTTGCGGGGTGCGATCTCGCTCGTCTATGGGTAACTGCTTGATTCTACAGGACTTGACCGGTGGCACCGATCGCGCATTCACTGGGCGCGGCGAATACCCTGAGGTAGCAATGCAGAAGAACAAGCCAGGCTTCACTCTCGTCGAAATTCTCATCGTGATGGCGATCATGGGGATCGTCGCGATGATGTCCCTTCCCAAGCTCGGCCACATGAACGACCGCAACCAGATGCGGTCGGCGAAGGACGGTATCGCGGCGAAGCTCGCTGCCGCGCGCGCCGCCGCCATCGCGACCGGTCGCCAGTCGAGATTCTACGTCGAAGGCGATTCGATGCGCATGACGACGTTCAACGGCGCGACCGAGACCGCCAAGGGCACGACCGTCTACCTCACGCGCCAGTTCGGGGTGACCGTGCTCTCGCCGAATATTTCGATTGCGTTCGACGGCCGCGGGATGACGTCCAACTCCGGCAACATCGTCAAGTTCAAGCGGAACGCGCTCGTCGACTCGCTCTGCATCTCGCCGATCGGCCTCGTCAATCGACACGGATGTGCCAAATGACAAATCAGCAACCTGACGCGCCCCCGGCGGCGCGCCGCGGCTTCACCATCGTCGAGGTGATGGTCGCCATCGTCATCCTCTCCATCGGCATCCTCGCGCTCGCCGCGACGGCGGGCGTCGTCGTCAGGCAGATGACCGGTGCGGTTCACCAGTCGGTGGCCTCGACGATCGCCTATTCGCGGATGGAGCGCATCCGCTCCGGGAACTGCGTGGCGATGAAGGACTCGTCCGGCCCCGCGGCAGGCGTGAAGACCCGGAACGTCACCGAGTTCTGGAGGATCAAGGGCACCCCCGGCAGTCACATGCTGCTGGTGACGGACTCGATCGTGTTCATCGTCCGCGGCAAGCAGAAGTTCCAGAAATACATCACGGAGTACCCATGCGATCCAATCTGAACATGACCCCGCGCCGCGGTCTCTCGCTCGTCGAGATCATGGTCGCGCTGGTGCTTCTCGGCATCGTCGCGACCGGGATCATGACCGTCGTCATGCGGCAGCAGCAGTTCTACCGCAGCGCGACCGAAGTGATCGACACCCGCTCGCAGATCCGCCAGGCGGCGGCCGTCGTGCCCGTCGACATCCGCGGGGTATCGTCCGTCGGCGGCGACATCCTCAACATGAGCGATTCCTCGCTCGACGTGCGCGGCAACATCGGCAGTGGGCTCGTCTGCTCGCACACCGCGAACAGCGTCACCATCCCGCCGATCAACCTCGCGAACGGGCGGTACTTCACGACCTTCCTCACTCGCCCGCGGGTCCGCGACGTCCTCATCATCCTCGACGACAAGGCATCGGGCAACCAGGACGACGACTGGATCCCGTACACCATCGCGTCGATAGACTCGACGCTCATCGGCTGCACCTCGTTCACCGACGTGACGCTGGACGCGACCAGGTACCGCTACGTCTACACCTTCACGACGGACCTGAGCCCGACGATCGTCGATGGCGCCCCTCTCCGGATGGCGCGCGGGGTCAAGTACTCCATCTACAAGTCGGCCAGCGACGGACTCTGGTGGATGGGCTATCGCGAGTGCCGCGGGGACGGCTCCGGCTGCGACGCCGTCCAGCCGGTCTCCGGGCCATACAAGCCGTACGTCCCGAACGACACGGTCAACAGCGGGGTGAGCTTCGTCTACCGCGATTCCACCGGCGCGATCACGAGCGACAGGGGGGACGTCGCCCGCGTCGAGCTGTTCATCCACGGCCAGACGCAGGGCGCGGTCGCGCTCGGCGGCGGCAAGTCGAAGCCCTACAGCGACTACATGAAGGTCACCATCGCGCTGCGGAACCGGCAGTAGCCGCCGCGCGCCCAACGCTGGAGACACGCACCATGCGTACGCTATACAGGAACAACCGTGAGGGGATGGCGCTGGCGATGGCGATGTTCGCGATCGTCGTCATCGGCGCCCTGATCGCCGGCGCCTTCTTCGCCTCGAACCAGGACTTCAAGATCGGGCGCAACTCGCTCGTCGCGCAGCGGGCCTTCACGGCCGCCGAGTTCGGGTTGAACAAGACGATGGCCGAGTGGGACCAGTCGCTGAACCTCGCGATCAAGGTCGGCAAGGACACAACCTTCAACTACACCACCGGCGACGGCGGCTCGTCCAAGGTCCGGATCACGCGCGCCAACGACCTCACGTACTGGGTGGTGTCGGAGGGCGCGGCCGGGGTGAACACCCCGCTCGAGACCCGGCGCCGCACCAGCAGCGTGCTTCGCCTCGCCTATCCCGCGATCAAGTACGGCGGCGCGCTCACCCTCGCCGGCGGCGGTACGATCAAGGGGAGCTCGCAGGTCTACGGCACCAACGTCAATCCGACCGGATGGGATTGCGCCAACTACCCGGGGCGCGACACCACCGCCGTCGCCTACGGCCCGGCTTCCACGCTCACCGTGCAGAAGAGCAGCAACGCGATCGGAACTCCACCGACCTACGCGGACCCGAACGCCGGAACGGACGGCACCTACGTGAAGTACGGCGACGAGAGCTGGAACACCCTCGTCGCGAACGCCGACATCAAGCTCAATGGCGACCCGGGGACCGTGCTCCCCGTCCTCACCGCGGACGGAACGAGGTGCAACACCTCGCT
>OEPS010000417.1_pt1 | contig 15399 bp, 13 predicted proteins | sample 1539411 | NCBI WGS metagenome assembly OEPS01 (sample SAMN02671747, study PRJEB22543) | soil metagenome | biome: bacteria | place: China:Hunan Province, Lengshuijiang City | collected 2012-10-15 | depth 0.08m m | reverse complement strand
GGGGCGCGCCTCGGGCGGACGTGAAGGAGAATCGCGGGGCGGCGATCGCGACGAGCACACCCGCCATAGGTGCGAGCGGCGTCCTGCCCGCGGCGTGTCGTGAGCCGGATCGCTCGCGACGAGCAGGGCGCTCTGTCCGATGCGGGCCGCGAGGAAGAAGCGGGCGCGACAGCTGCGGGCCGCCTGCAGAGTGAACCCCCGGCTCGGGCCGGATCGCGGCCGACCCGGGCCGATCCTGCAGGATGGATCACGGCGTTTTCAGGCGGCCTCTGCCACGCGGGCACGGTTGCCAGGCACCGGATGCCTGAATCCTCACCCGTTAGGCGCCATTCGTGTGGGACAGCAGCGCCCGGCACTTCCCTTGCCTTTTTGTTCTCGCGGCGCGCGCAGTATTCGTGAGCGCATGCACCCTCAGCGCGCCGGGAACCACGAAGGAGAACGAAAAATGACCCGACATCTATCCAGTTCAATCGTCTGCGGCCTCGCGGCCGTGTTCACTCTCGGTCTCGCAGGCACCGCGAACGCCCAGCAGACCACCGATTCGACGGTGAACCGTTCGAAGGCGAAGGTCACCTCGACGCGGCGCATTCCCGTCCGCAAGGACGCGGTGACCAGTGAATCGGCCGGCGCCGTCGCCCCCGCGCCGAACGCCGACTCCCTCGCCGCGGCTGCGCGCGCCGACTCGATCGCCAATGCCGAGCGGATGCGCCAGGATTCGATCGCGAACGCGGAGCGCATGCGGCAGGACTCGATCGCCGCTGCCCAGCGCCGCTACCAGGATTCCGTCGCCACCGCCGAGCGGATGCGCGCCGATTCGATCGCGCGCGCCGACTCGATCCGTGCATGGAACCTCGCCCACATGCGTCGTGCGGGATGGGGTCCGTATTTCCAGATCGCGGCCGGTCCGAGCATGCCGAAGAGTGACTTCAAGGCCGGCTTCAACAGCGGTTTCAACGTGACCGGCTCCTTCGGGTACCACCCGTGGACGTCGCCGATCGGGGTCCGCTTCGACGCGGCCTATGACCGTTTCGGCGCGAAGAGCGGTGTCATCGGGACGAGCAGCAACCTCTCGGTGTGGTCCGGTCTCGCCGACCTGACGCTGCGGGTCCCGAGGATGTGGGCGGTGTCGCCATACCTGATCGCGGGCGGCGGCCTCTCGCACTTCTCCGACTTCGGCGGCACCGGCAGCACCACGAAGGGGCAGTGGAACGCGGGCGGCGGCATCGGCTTCGGGCTCGGGAACGTGAAGCTGTTCGTCGAGTCGCGGTACATGCACGTCGCGACGCCGAACACGGCGACGAAGTACCTCCCGGTGGTCCTCGGGATCTCGTTCTGATGATTCGCGGGTTGCGTACGGCGCTGGCCGCGCTGGTGGTGATCGCCGGGACACCGGTGATCGCCGCGGCGCAGCGCCACGCCGCACGCCATCCCGGGAAGGGCCAGGCGCGCGCCGTACGGCTGGAGCGCGCGCCTGACTCGCTCATCGTCACCGAATCGGCGGGCGAAGTCGCGTCCACCCCCACCCCCGACACGCTGCCGAGCTTTCATTCCCGCACCGACAGCCTGACGTCGGCGCGGACGCTGCGCGCGGCGGTGAAGGATCGCGCGCTGCACGTCGTCGTCTCGATCGACCGGCACCTGCTCTGGGTCATCGAGGGGGACGACACGCTGCACACCGCGCCCGTCAACGTCGGGATGGGGCGCCTCCTCGAGTACGGTGGCCGCCGCTGGACCTTCGCGACCCCGCGCGGGGTGCGGAGCATCATCTCGAAGACGGAAGCGCCGAAGTGGCGTCCGCCGGACTGGGCGTACGCCGAGGTCGCGCGCGAGTACCACCTGCGCCTCGCCCACATGCCGGCGAAGGGCGCGGTCACGCTGCGCGACGGGCGGAAGCTCGTCGTCCGCGACAGCGTCGCCGGGCTGCTCCTTCCCGATGGCTTCGCGCCCCTCCCCGTCGACGAGCACATCGTCTTCGACTCGACGCTGTACGTGCCGCCGTTAGGCACGATCAACCGCGTGATCGACGGCGAGCTGGGGAACTACCGGCTCGACATGGGCGACGGCTACCTGCTGCACGGGACGGCGAGCGGCACCGCGAAGCGCGCCGCGACCACGCACGGCTGCGTGCGGCTCGGCGACGACGACCTGCAATGGCTGTACGACTTCGTCCCGATCGGGACGAGGGTCTACATCTACTGACCGACCGGGAGCCGCTGGTCGACGGCCAGGTCGAGCGTCCGCATGAACGCCTCGACCGCATTCGTGTAGCCCGGGTCGACGCCTAACCGCGCATCGGCGTCGGCGTGCGACAGGTCCTCGCGCAGCACCGACACGCGCGAGCCGAGCGCGCCGGCCTTCGCCGCGAAACGGTCGGAGCGTGCGCAGCCGGCTGGCCGGCGGATCGAGCAGACGACGAGCATCGGCGCGGCCCCGGGCGCGAGCGCGTGCATCGGCGAGGCGGCGCGCCAGTACGCCGTGTCGCGGCCGAACGCCCGGTCGTAGAGGCGCGCGTGTCTGCCGCGCATGATCTCGACGACGTCGAGCGCGCCGCTCTCGATCGAAACCGCGCCGAGCCATGGCGTGATCGGCAGCTCGCCGGCGAGCGACGGCGACTCATTGAGCAGCGCGACCAGGTGACCTCCCGCCGAGTGCCCCATCAGGATGAACTTCGCCGGGTCGCCTCCCCACGAAGCGACGCGCTGCTGCGCGACGGCGACCGCGCGCGCGATGTCCTTCGCCTGCTCGAGGGGGTCCGCCTTCGGGAGCATGCGGTAGTTCGTCGAGATGACGATGAATCCGCGCGGCACCCACCGACTGACCTTGTTCGCGGTCACCCCGCGCGCCGACTTGTCGCCGTACGCCCAGCCGCCCCCGTGCACCATGAAGATCACCGGCGCACCCTTCGCATCAGGGGGCGCATACACGTCGAAGCGCTGACGGATGTCGCTGCCGTAGCGAACATTGCGGACGACGCGCGGCTCCCCGTGCACCGCGGGACGCGCGTTCCCCCGTGCCGCGCCGGTCACCGGCTCGGCGAAGGAGGCCCTGCACAACCCGATCACGATCAGGGCCAGTCCGGCGGTGCGAGCTCCCTGGCCGGCGCGCGGCATCGTCGTCTCCACCCGCGGAATTTACCGGAAACGCCCACTGCCCGCAGGCTCCGTGCGCCGGGACGCGCGTGGCGGTCCGAGGGTGCTTCGTCAGGCGGGTTCGGCGAGGACGCTGCCGCGCATCCGCCCCGCAGCGAACACGAAGACGACGAGCGCGCCGGCGCCGAGCAGTGCCTCGGTGTAGAGCATCCCGTTGGTTCCCCAGTGGTCGTGCGCCCACCCGTTCGCGCGCAGGACGCCGATGCTGAAGAGCGAGTTGATGGCGAAGAAGAGGTTGATCTTCGTCGCCGGTGCGGAGCGGCCGACGAGGGCGAGCACCAGCGCGGTGAACGAGGCGGCGACCATGCCGAGGGTGAAGGTGTAGAGCAGCGTCGTCGCGGCGAACGCCACCGGCGTGCGCGGCGAGAGCGCGATCGCGATGCAGGTGACGAGTCCGGCGCCGCACGAGACCGCGTACGCGTCAGGCTTCGGGATACGGTCGGCCAGCCGGCCGCCGGCGAAGCACCCGGCGACGATCGCGACACCGCCGCCCGCACCGAGCACGAGCGAGACCGTGTCGGCGGCGGCATTCCACTCGGGGGCGAGCGAACCGAAGAGATAGGCGGCCGCCCCGGTCCCGATCGGAAGGATCGCGAGGAGAAGGCCGATGCGCCCGACGCGCGTCTCGAGGACGCCGCGAAGGTTGCGCCACGCGTCGCCGGCTCGCGTCCAGGCGGACGCGCCGTCGAGGTGGCGCGGCGGCTCCTCGAGGGCGGTGAGGGCGGCCGCGCACGAGGCGATGATCAGCGAGAGCACCGCGCCGGCCATCCACGGCTCCGGGACGTGGCTCATCAGCCAGAGCCCGATGCCGCCGCCGGCGGTCTGCCCGAACTGGTTTCCCGACTGGAACCATCCGCCGGCGCGCCCGCGCGTCGCGGGAGAGCTGTTGTGCACCATGAGCCCTTCGGTCGCGAAGGCGAGAAAGGTCCCCGACACGCTCGTCATCAGGACGAGTGCCGAGAGCAGCGGAAGGTTGCGTGGCGAGAGCGGGACGACGGTGAGCGCGATGAGCCCCCCCGAGATGAGCGCGACGGCGAGCAGGTACCATCGCTTCCGCGTCAGGGTGTAGTCACCGACTGGCGCCCAGAGGAACTTCCAGCCGGCGGCGAGGAAGGACATCCCGACGACGGCCGCGATCGCCGAAGTGGGCAGCCCGGCGCGCCGGCCGAGGAAGCCTAACGCTATCGACGGGAAGCCGATCGTCAGGCCGTACGGGAAGTAGAGCACTGCGAACAGCCAGGGGTGCGGGGAGCCGGCGTCCGGCTGGTTCGCTGTCGCCATGATCCTCCAGGAGTTACCCGATCCAGCGAGTTGCCGAAGCTACCCTCGATGCCGTCGCGCGGAAAGCATCGCCGCGGGCTGGCATCGCGCGGTTCGCCGGGGTAATCTGGGCGGGTGAGGGCTCTCGTACTCGTTGCCGCGCTGCTCGCCGCGACCGCATGCGGCAGGAATCCCGCGCCGGCTGCGGCACCGGTCGCCGAGGCGCCGCCGTTCGCGACAGGGCCGATCGCGCCCCGCAGCACCTTCTGCAACCCGCTCGACATCGACTACCGGTTCATGGTCGACACCCCGAGCCGGCGCGAGGCCGCCGACCCGGTGATCACCCTGTTCGACGACGAGTACTACCTGTTCGCGTCGAAGGGGGGCGGCTACTGGCACTCCCCCGACATGCGTGACTGGCAGCTGGTGGTCCCGGACGGGTTGCCGCTCGAGGAGTACGCGCCGGCGATCCTCGTGCTCGACGGGCGGATGTACTACACGGCGCACAAGTCGATGGCGCTCTACACGACCGACGACCCGGTGGCCGGGAAGTGGCGCAAGGTGGCGGACCTCGCGAGCTATGCCGACCCTGCGTTCTTCCTCGACGACGACGGTCGCGTCTACCTCTACCACGGATCTTCGCTCGACGGAGGGATCTCGGTCGTCGAGCTGGACCCGCGCAAGGGGTTCCGGGTGGTCGATGGTCCGCACGAGCTGATGCACGCCAACCACGCCGAGCACGGGTGGGAGCGCTCCGGCGCGGACAACCTCGGTGCGGCCGGGATGCGCGATGGCTTCCGCATCGCGCCGTACATCGAAGGCGCCTGGATGACCGAGCATGACGGCACCTACTACCTGCAGTACTCGGCGCCGGGTACGATCTGGAAGAGCTACGGCGACGGCGTGTACACCTCGCGTTCACCGACGAGCGGGTTCACCTATGCGCCGTACAGCCCGTTCTCATACAAGCCGGGCGGATTCATCGGCGGCGCGGGCCATGCGGCGACGTTCCGCGACAAGCGCGGCAACTACTGGCGCGTCGTGACGATGATCATCTCCGTCGCCCACAAGTTCGAGCGACGGTTAGGCATCTTCCCGGCGGGATTCGACAGCGCCGGCGTCATGCGGACGAACACGTATCTCGGCGACTATCCGCAGCTGCTGCCGGGGCTGGCGGCGGATCCCCTCGATCGCAACACGACCGGATGGATGCTGCTCTCGGCCGGGAAGGATGCGACGGCGTCATCGACCCTCGCCGGGCGCGCGGCGGACCTTGCCTTCGACGAGGACGTGCGGACGTGGTGGAGCGCGGCGACGGGCGGAGTCGGTGAATGGCTCAGCGTCGATCTCGGCCGGATCGAGCGTGTTTTCGCCATCCAGGTCAACTTCGCGGAGGAGCGGACGCAGGCGCTCGGGCGCGACGAGGACAGCTACCAGCAGTACATCATCGAGTCGTCGATCGACGGCCTGCACTGGACGACACGGCTCGACGAGAGCGGCAGCGTCCGGGACCGGCCGCATCGCTACGTGCAGCTCGACACCGCGCGCAACGCGCGCTTCGTCCGCATCACCAACGTGCACGCGGCGGCGGGTGGAAGCTTCGCCGTGCGCGACTTTCGCGTGTTCGGCGCGAGCACGGCGCCGCGTCCCCCCGAGGTGCGTGACGTGGTGGTCGAGCGTCAGGCAGACGACCGGGGCGCGACGATCGGCTGGACGCGGAGCCCGGGTGCGACCTCGTACGTCATCCGCTTCGGGATTGCGCCGGACAAGCTGTACTCGAGCTACGAGGTCGGGGACGTCGACCGCCTCACGATCAACAGCCTGAATCGCGGCGTCGCCTACTGGTTCGCGGTCGACGCGGTCGGCGAGGGCGGCGTCACGAGGGGGCGGGACGAGAAGCAGGGGTGAGGCCGCATGGCGCGGCCTCACCCCTTCACCCTCGGGCGCGAGCTACTTCCTGCTCGCCCAGATCTGGCAGAACGAGGAGTTGTCGGTACCGGCGATCTCGCTGCGGCCGGTGACGTAGACCGCGTTCATCATCGCCTTCGGCGCGTACTTGATGTCGGCGATCGAGATGCCGTCCGCCGCGTCCTGCTGCGTCACGAACACCTTGCCGAAGTGAGCGAGGCCCATCGCGTGGCCTGTCTCGTGGGTGATGATCGAGAAGAAATCGACGACGTTGTTCGCCTGGCTGTTCCCCCACGCGAAGCGCGTGTTGTAGAAGATCTCGGCCAGCGCCTCGTCCCACTTCCCGTTGTTGTCGATGTCCGTCGGCTGGCCGGTGACGTCGTCCACGAAATGGAACGTGAACGTCACGCCGATGATGCTGTTGCCCGACGGACCGGCGATCGCGGTGAAGAAGCTGGACGGCTGCCATCCCGACTCGACGATGTCCGCCGGCTGCGCGTAGTTCGGGCTCGGGTGACGGACGCGGAAGTAGTCATCGAGATAATCCGGGTCTGTCCCCATCGGGATCGCGACACGGGTGATCGGCGCCGAGGAGCAGGAGAGGTTGCGCCAGGCGGCGAGACCTTCTTCGAGCTGCGTGTCGAGCTCGGCGAAGGACACGAGGCGCAGGTTGCTGCCATCGGGGTTCCGCGTGACCGGCCGGCCCGGGTGGCTCGAGCCGAACGCCCAGGTCACTCCGACGCGGCCGTCGCGTCGCGGGTCGCCGGCGACCCACTCCGAGCTGAGGCCGCGCGAACGATTGTTGGCGATGATCACCGTGGAAGAGCCGTCCCAGCTGTTGCCGTCGACGAGGAGCTCCGCCCTGGTGACGCGGAGCTTCGAGCCGGCGGCTTCGAGCTCGGCGTCGAGCTCGGCGAGGAACGGGCTGACGGCGACGCTCTCGTCCGAGGCGGGATCGGAGACGAAGGTGGTCGTCCCGGCGACGGCGAGCTCCGGCCCGGCAGCGCTGGCCAGGGGAGCCGGGGTCGCGGCGTCAGGCGCGACGGGGGCGTCGGCGCAGGCGGCGACGCTGACGAGCGCGGCGAACGCTCCCAGGCGGACCAGAGTGGGCTTCTGCATCTTGCTTCCTCACGTGGGGGGAACGGTTGAGCGGGGCCACTAGATACGGCAACCCGGGGAAAGGCGCAAGGCCAGGTGTTTGCCAGGGCTCCGTCGTGCCCAGCCGGGCGGCGCCACGGTGCGATAAATAGTCCGATAGTGCACTATTCTGGCGGCCGCGACCGCTGCGCGATAGCCCGCCTCGATCCAGATGAGAACCGATGAAGAAGCTCTGGTCCTCCGACGACATCGCCGACTGGAACGCGGCGCTTGCCAGCTACCCCGAGGTGATCGCCGCGCAGGGGGTGGCGTCGCTTCCCGGGCTGGACGCGTGGTATCGCGACGAGCTCCCCGCGCTGATCGCGGCTCGCCGCCGCCCGCACGTCACCCACGCCGAGCTCGTGAAGGTGACCGAGTGGAAGATGGCCCGCGGGGTCTGGAGGGGGAGGAACCTCGCACTCGTCCGCGGCAACGACCGCGGCCTCGTCGTCGAGACGAGCTCCGAAGCGTTAGGCGCGATCCCCGACCCGGTCGCGCCGATCACGATTCTCGCCGAGCTGGCCGGGGTCGGCCCGGCGACAGCGTCGGCGGTGGCGGCGGCGGCGAGCCCGGAGGTCTATCCGTTCTTCGACGAGCTGGTCGGCGCGCAGGTGCCGGGGCTCGGGACCCTGGCGTTCAACCTCGCCTCCTACCAGCGCTACGCCGCAGCGCTGCGCGGCCGCGCGAAGGAGCTCGGAGCGCGGTGGACCCCGGCGATGGTCGAGCGGGCGCTCTGGGCGAACGTCGGCGGGAAGAAGGGAGCGCGCCGCTGACGCGTGGCGCTGCTGCGCCGGGGCCAGCTCGCCGCACGCCGGGACGCGTACCCCGTCGACGCCGACCTCACCGTCGCACCCCCCGATGGTGCCCGTTCCCCCCGGCCAGGCGCCAGCGCCGACCGCTACCAGTCGGTCGGCTTGTAGTCCTTCAGGAAGTGGCCCCACACATGCTGGCCCGTGTTGAAGCCGTCAATGATCGGGTCGACGATGCGCGCGGCGCCGTCGACGATGTCGAGCGGGGGGTGGAAGCGGTGCTCGGCGACCTTGCGGGCGGCGATCTCGGCGGGATCTTCGTCGGTGACCCAGCCGGTGTCGACGCTGTTCATGTGGATTCCGTCGGCGATGTAGTCGGCGGCGGAGGTGCGCGTCATCATGTTCAGCGCGGCTTTCGCCATGTTGGTGTGCGGGTGGCGCGTCGTCTTGAAGGTGCGGTAGAACTGCCCCTCCATCGCCGAAACGTTGACGATGTGCTTGTCGCGCTCCGGCGTGCGCAGCATCAGCGGCTTCAATCGCGCGTTGATGATGAATGGGGCGATCGCGTTGACGAGCTGCACCTCGAGCAGCTCCACCGACGGGACCTCGGCCATCATCAGGCGCCACGAATTCCGGCCGCGGAGGTCGACCTGCTGCAGGTCCTGGTCGAGCCGCCCTTCGGGGAAGAGGTCTTTCTGGGCGGTGAGCTCCTCGGGGAGGAGCGCGACCTGCGAGAGCTGCGCCGCGTGAGTGAGTCCAGCCGCGACGGCGATCCCGCCCCGCAGCGCCGGTGGCGCGTCGCCTTCGGGGAGGATCGAGTAACCGCGCAGCCCCTCGTAGGCGCCGAGCAGACGGCGGATGTGCGCCGGCTGGTCGCTCAGCGCCGCCATCTCTCCTTCCATCATGTGCTGGTAGAAGTCGGGGGGGCGCCTGACGGTCTGGCACGCATTGTTGACGATGAAGTCGAGCCGTGAATGCGTCGCGAGCAGCTGCCGGCAGAACGCTTCCACGCTCGGGGTGTGCCGGAGGTCGAGGCCGAAGATCTCGAGCCGGCCGGCCCAGCTTTCGAAGTCGGGCTCCTGTGCGTAGCGTGCGGCCGAGTCGCGCGGGAAGCGCGTCGTGACGATCAGGTGCGCGCCGGCGCGAAGGAGCTTGAGCCCCGCCTGGTAGCCGATCTTGACGCGGCCGCCGGTGAGGAGGGCGACGCGCCCGCGGAGGTCGGCGGTCTCGGTGCGCTTCGTGTAGTTGAGCGCGGCGCACGACGGGCAGAGCTGGTCGTAGAAGTGGTGCAGCTCGGTGTAGTCGCGCTTGCAGATGTAGCAGTTCAGCGTCAGCCCGTGATCGGCCGCGCCCTGCTCGCCGCCCCCGAGCTGCTCGAGGCTCGCCGGGGGAAAAACGTTAGGCGAGGTGAACACCGGCTGCCGGCGGAGCTTGCGGATCCCGGTTTCGGCGAGGACGCTCTCGGCGCGCTGGACCTTTTCCGCCTTGCGTGCCCGCTTGGTGAACTTGAGGAGCTGCCGCCGCTCGACCGCATCGGGGCGCGAGACGCGCCCCGCCGCATGGAGGAGGCGTGTTCGCTCGTCGGTCGGGACGCGGCCGAGCAGCGCGCGGTCCGCGGCGATCGACTCGAGCAGCTCGGTCGCGGCGCGGACGCGGTCGAGCAGCGTTTCCCCGGCGAGCTCCCGGGCCGGTGGCGATTCAGGGGCACTGGAAGACATCCGTGAAATCTAAGCGGTCGCCGGGAATGGAAGTCTCGAAACGGCCGACGATGAAAGCGCCCCGCGCCGGTGGCCGGCAAGCTCCTCGTGGCCGCGCAGCGAGGAGCGAAACGGACAGGGGTCGGAGCGGTCGTGGTGGGTCGGAGTGGGGGAGGGGTCGGAGTCAATCCGGGGGGATCATCCTATTTCGCCGGGCATAACCCTTCGAGAGTGGGGGAGGGGTCGGAGTCAATCCGGGGGGATCATCCTGTTTCGCCGGGCATAACCCTTCGAGAGACCAACGGGGGTCGACAGGGGTCGGAGTCAATATGGGGGGATCATCCTGTTTCGCCGGGCGTGCGCCTTCGAGCGCCGGCTAGCCCCCGCTGACGGCGGGGACGATCGTGATGGTGGCGCCATCGTCAACCGGGGTCGAGAGGCCATCGAGAAACTTCACGCTCTCATCGCCGAGGAAGACGTTGACGTGGCGGCGGAGCTCACCCTGTTCGGTGAGGACGCGGTCGGTGAGGGCCGGGAGGCGCGCGGCGACGGCGGCGAGGGCGTCGCCGACGGTCGTGCAGGGCTCGCTGACGACGAGGGTGCCGACCCCCCGCGTGTAGGGAGTCAGAGCGTTAGGCACGATCACCGAGATCGCCATGGTCAGGAGACGACCGCGGCCTTCACGCAGCAGATCGGCGGGAGCGCGTCGGCGAGCTCCTGCCAGCTCTTTCCCTCGTCGGCGGAGCCGAACAGCTTCCCGCCGCGGGTGCCGAAGTAGATGCCGGCGGGGTCGTGGCTGTCGGCGGTGAGCCCGTCGCGAAGGACGTTCTCGAATGCCCGCTGCTGCGGGAGCCCGTCGCTGAGCGGCTGCCACGACTCGCCCGCGTCGCTGGTGCGATAGACGCGCAGCTTTCCCTCGGGGACGACGCGGAACTCGTCGGACTGGATCGGGACGATGTAGACGGTGTCAGGATCGTGCGGGTGCATCTGCATCGCGAAGCCGAAGTCGGACGGGACACCGTTGGCGATGTCCTGCCACGATTCTCCCCAGTCATCGCTGCGGTAGAGTCCCCAGTGATTCTGCAGGAAGAGCCGTTCCGGTCGCGACGGGTGGTTCACGACCTTGTGCACGCACTGGCCGAACTCGGGGTACTTGTTCGGCAGGAAGACCGCACGCACGCCGTTGTTGCGCGGGTGCCAGCTCTTTCCGCCATCGTCGGTGCGATAGAATCCCGCGGTCGAGATCGCGATCCCCATCCGATCGGTGTCCTTCGGGTCGGTGACGATGGTGTGCAGGCAGAGTCCCCCGCCGCCGGGCATCCACTTCGGCCGGTGCTCATGCTCGAGCAGCGCCTGGACCGGTTCCCAGCTCTCGCCCGCGTCGCGCGACTCGAAGAGGCAAGCCGGCTCGACTCCGCAGCGGACGACGTCCGGCTCGCTCGCCCGACCTGGCGCGATCTGCCAGACCTGGGCGAGCGAGAGCCCCGACCCCTCGGGAAAGCGGACCGCCTGGCGTTCCGGTCCCGTCCAGCTGCGTCCGAAGTCGTCGCTCAGCCGGATGGTGCTTCCCCAGTGGTTGCTGTGCGCGCCGACGAGGGTCCGGGTGCGTCCGCGGCGGCTGTCGTAGGCGATCGAATAGACCGCTTCACCGGGAAAGTGCGGGCCATCGACCTTCCATTTCCGCCGTGACCTGTCCGACGAGAAGATGAAGGCGCCCTTCATGGTGCCGACGAGGACGAGTACGTCGCCGGCGGCGTGGCCGGCTCCCGCGGTGGGTGTGGTCATATCGTCAGGGCTGGTTGAAACGGACGGACCGCAGCACCGTGAGCAGCGCGCGCTGTCCGTTGGGAGTGTTCGCGGCGCCGCCCATCCAGAGATGCATCCCCGGCCGCACGTCGCGCCATGCGGCATCGACGTCGTATGCCATGCGGTCGGGCCATGTGAACACGACGAGCGCGTCGCGGCCGCCGATCCGCGTCGGGCACTCGAGGTGCGCCTCCGATGCCTCGTGCCTGCCGGTCAGGGCGTTCGACGATCGCCCGTAGTCCAGGCTCAGCGTCAGGCCATCCGCCTCGAAGCCCCGGACATGCGAGTCGATCGGCTCGACCCTGTTCTCGCGGAAGCCGGGGGGAAGGAGGAAGGAGAAGCCGCTGCTGTCGGCAACGCGATGCCAGCCGCTCGTGTCCGCCGACGGCGTCGCGCAGTCGAGGTGGGAACTCCCCTGCCCCGGGAAAGGGACGCAGGCCGCGCTGCCTGACGCGACGAGGGCGAGCACCACGAGCTGGCGGGAAGGGCGCATGCGCGAGGGGATGCGACGGGAGGCGGGGCGGCGGCTGGCCGACGCGACAACATGCACCGGGCCGGCGACGCTCGCCAGAGCGCCCGGAAAGCTCGGTCAGCGCGGCCGGTCGTCGAGGTCCGGCCGCCGGTGCGTGCCGCTCTCGTGCAGCTCGAACGAGGGGAGCATCAGCTCCCAGCGGATCGCCGCCAGGCGCAGCGCGGCGACGACGATCATCCCGGCGATCACCGCCGGCCGCTGCCCGGCCCCCACCCTGACGAGGACGACGTAAAGCGTCGTCCCGGCGAGCGCCGCGGTCGCGTAGAGGCTGCCCCGCTGCAGCACCATCGGGATCTGCGCGGTGAGCACGTCGCGGATGACGCCTCCAGCAGCGCCCGTCACCGCGCCGAGGAGGACGCACGCGCCCGCCGGAAGTCCCGCCCTCTCGGCGATCTGCGCGCCGGCAACGCTGAAAAGCGCCAGGCCTAACGCGTCGGCGACGTCGAGCGTCTGCCAGGGGACCCGTGCCCACCGGGTGTAGAGCAGCGTTGCCACCGCCGAGAGGACGATGACCGTCAGGTAGCTCGGGTCGGTGAGCCAGAAGATCGGCCGCCGGTCGAGGAGGACGTCGCGGATCGTCCCGCCCCCGATCGCCGTCACCGCGGCGAGGACGACCACCCCGATGAGGTCGAGCCGGCGGCGCCCAGCGGCGAGTGCGCCGCTGATCGCGAACACCGCGACCCCGATCAGGTCGAGAATGTGGAGGAGCACGCGTTACGGAGTCACGCGCGACCGCAGCCACTCCGTCCGGCGGGCGCGCATCGCGTCGGTGAGCGGAACCCCCGCCTTCTCGTACGTCGTGACCTCGACCGTCGGGGACTCGCGCAGCGTGACCGGAACGGTGCGCCGCTCTCCGCGCTGCATGATGTCCGCGCTGACGACGTCGCCGACCTTGTGCTTCGCGATGATCGCGGCGAGCACCGCGACGCTCGGCGTCGGCTCTCCGTCGACCGCGTAGACGAGATCTCCGCCGCTGATCCCGGCCGACCACGCCGAGCCGTTCTCCGTCGTCCAGTTGATGAAGACACGGGTGGTGTCGTCGTCCATCGACGCCCCGAAAGAAGGGCGACCGGCGCCGCTGTGTTTGACCTGGAAGCCGGCGGTGGCGAGCAGGCGCGCGAAGTCGGGTGCTTCCTGCCCCTCGACGTACCGGTTAAAGAAGTCGTTGGCGAAGGCACTGTCGCGCGTGACATCGCCGAGCACGCGGCGGAGGTCGGCGAGGGTGTACGGTCGCGCCGGGGCGAGTGCCCTGGTCTGGTACTGGCCGAAGCGGCGCCACATCGCGCGCATGTAATCCTCGAGCGTGAGGTTGAAGCGGTCGCGGAGGGTGAGGTCGAGGGCGAGGCCGAGCGCCGACCCGTAGGTGTAGTACGAGATGAAGGTGTTGGCGCGGTTGGTCGGGTCGATCGAGACCGCGGCGTCGACGAACGGAGCCTGCATGCTCATCCCGACGGCGGAGAAGTGCCGTCGTCCGGGCGCGGTCACCACCGTGTTGACGGGATCGGTGAGAACGCCTGCATACTCGTCGTCGGTGAAATACCCGGCGCGCCGCACGAACAGGCGGTCGAAGTAGCTGGTGAACCCCTCTGCGAACCAGAGCTCACCCGACATGTTCTCGCGCTCGAAGTCGAAGGGCTCGAGGGAGCGGGGGCGCAGCCGCTCGACGTTCCAGGAGTGGAAGAATTCGTGCGACAGCGTCGTCAGGTTGCCGCGGCGCTCCTGCGGCGTGGCAAGCGAGCGACGGCTGGTGATCACCGTCGAGTTCCGATGCTCCATCCCGTCGCCGTTCGCCCATGGCAGGTAGTCGGCGAGGAAGGTGTACGTCCCGAAGTCGTAGCCCGCCGGCGCGCCCCACGCTGCGACTTCCTCGGCGACCACTCTCTTCGCCATCGCGGCGAAGGTGTCGGCCTGCGCCTCGCTGCCGAGGTGATGCAGGGCGATGCGCCACGTCGATTTCCTGCCGCCCGACGAGTCGCTCCAGCTGCGGAAGGTCAGCGGCCCGACCTCGGTCGGCGAGTCCATGAACCACTGCAGGTTCGGCGCGGTGAAGACCGTCGAGTCGGCAGTGGGGACCAGCTGCGTCGCGATCCGCCAGCCGGCGCGCGGATGCAGCGTCAGCCGGATCGGGGCGTCGTGCATCCCGCGCGCCCACATGAAGAGCGCGGGCATGTTGATGTGCGCGTGCGAGTGGTCGACCCCGAGGTAGGTGCCATCGGTGCGATCGCCGAAGACGGTATAGCTGACGCGGACCGTCCCGTCGCCGCGCGCGACGTCCCAGCCATGCGGATCCGGGCGGGTGATCGGGAGCGCGCGGCCGTGCCCGTCCACCGCCGAGACGTCGTAGACGTTCTTGGCGAACGAATGCAGCGCGTAGCGCCCCGGAGAGGAGCGGCTCATCCGCAGGTGGAGCATCCGGCCGGCGGGTACCCCGCGAAAGGTCGCGGTGACGCGCGCCTCGTGCTGCTCGGCGCGGGGGAAGGCGACCTCGTACTGGACGGAGCGCTGCTGCGCGGCGAGAGGCGCGGCGAGGGCGACGATCGCGGCAAGGGCGGCGGCGCGGGTGCTCGGGGTGATCACGTTAGGCAGGCGTCGGGGGGAGGGTTGGAGAGGCGCGCGCGACGGCGCGCAGGAGAAAAGTCTGCACCGCGGGCGGGCTGGAGACCAGCGGCAGTTCTTACCAGGTCCTTGCTTGCGCGGTACACCCGAGCGGGATAGGGTGAACAAGATGCGAGCTTCCCTCCTTCTCTTCGCCGCCGCCCTCTGCGCCGGCGGCGCGCCAACGCTCGCCGGTGCCGAGACGCGCGCGACCCGTCCCGGTCACAGCGGCGACAACGAGGTCTACGTCGGACGCACCGGCGAGACACGGGTGAAGCCCCCCCGCCTCGAGGAGGGGGGGAGCGCGGTGGACGGGACGCTCGACGAGGCGCAGTGGAAGTCGGCGTCGCTGCTCACCGGCTTCTCGCAGTTCTCGCCGGTGGACGGTGTCCCCGCGGAGGACTCGACCGAGGTACTGGTGTGGTACTCGCCGACGGCGATCCACTTCGGCGTTCGCGCGTTCGAGCCGCACGGCGCGGTGCGGGCGACGCTCGCCAACCGCGACAACATCTCCAGCGACGACAACATCCAGCTCCTGCTCGGCACCTTCAACGACGGGCGCCAGG
>OEPS010000414.1_pt1 | contig 15467 bp, 12 predicted proteins | sample 1539411 | NCBI WGS metagenome assembly OEPS01 (sample SAMN02671747, study PRJEB22543) | soil metagenome | biome: bacteria | place: China:Hunan Province, Lengshuijiang City | collected 2012-10-15 | depth 0.08m m | reverse complement strand
ACCAGCTGAGCAACGACGTGAACGCAATGCGTTCCGACGTTCAGGCTGCTAAAGATGACGCAGCTCGCGCTAACCAGCGTCTGGACAACGCAGCTACTAAATACCGTAAGTAATAGTATCTGTGTAATAAAAATGGCGCACAATGTGCGCCATTTTTTTGCCTCTGACTTCTCCCGCCTACTGTACTCTTTTCGCTTCATCTACCGGCGTGTTCTGCACCGACAGATCCGACCCGGCGCTGCCGCCAGCAGATATCGCAACCGGATAGCCCGCCCGTCTGGTCAACGCGCGTTTCAGCAGCGCCTCATCAACCGCTTTATCACCGGCAAACTGGTGAAACTCAGCAGGAAGCGTATAGGCCATCGTCTGCGCATTGCTGGTCTCATCCGACGTCAGCGGACGATGAACTTCAACATAGCGTTTGCCGTCCGGCTCCACCGCGAATTTGACCGGCTGGTTGATAATCCTCACCGGCGTTCCGCTTTTCACCTGATTGAATAAGGCCTGGATATCCGCCGCATTCATGCGCATACAGCCAGAGCTGACGCGCAGTCCGACGCTGTCGGGCGCACTGGTGCCGTGAATGAGATATTCACCGTTACCGTATGCCAGACGCAGCGCATAGCGTCCTAAAGGGTTGTTTGGCCCTGCGGGCACCACCGGCGGCAGCTTAATTCCCTTCTCCAGCGAGCGGGCGCGGATCCCCGCCGTCGGCGTCCAGGTCGGATTAGGGATTTTCTGCCCGATACGCGTGGTCATCTCCGGCGTTTCAAGCCCCTGCTGACCAATCCCCAAAGGGTAAACCTGCACCTGGTTCATACCCGGCGGAAAGTAGTAAAGGCGTAATTCAGCCAGGTTAACGACGATCCCCTCGCGCGGTACGTCCGGGAGCAACATCTGCGAGGGTATCAGCACCCGGGTACCCGGTTTAGGCTGGACCGGCGCAATGGTATCGTTAGCCTCAAGGATCAGCATCGCCGCCGTATCAAAACGACGGGCTATCGCCTGCAGGTTGCGGTCGCTCTCCTGTACCGTCCAGAACTGGTTTTCACCAATCAGACGGCTGTTGGCAGGGGGAAGCGGGTAGTCGACGGCTAAGGCTGCATGTGACGCGCTGAGGGCGCTCAGAAGAGCCAGAGTAAAAAGAGACGCGCGTTTCATACTGAGATTCCTTCTTTCGCTGATAAAACGCCAGGCCTGTTATGCGCGACGAGAAGCTCACCTCCCGTCGCGCATAACAGAATGAAATCTACTGTTTTATTCTAGCTAAGATTTGCAGCTTTCGCGCGAATTGCGCGGATCATTGCTTCCAGTCCTTGGGAACGCGAGGGGGTGAGATGCTGAGTGAGGGCCATTTTTTCAAACCATGGGCGCACGTCAAAAGCGGTGATATCTTTGGCCGTCATGCGGTCATAAAGGATAAATACCACCGCGATAAGTCCCTTAACGATGGCCGCATCGCTATCGCCGCGCAGCGCAATAGCCCCGCTCTGGTCCTGCGACATGACGATCCACACCTGGCTCTGGCAGCCCTGAATGATGTTTTCCGCAATATGCTCCTCCGGACTCAGCGGTGCCAGGCGCTGACCGAGCTCAATAATGTAGAGATATTTTTCTTCCCAGTTCGCACAACGGCTAAAGTTGCGCAGCAGTTTATCTTTGTCCGGTAACGCCGCCATAGTCGCTCCCTTAGCTTAATAATTTATGGATCCGCTGTAGCCCAGCCACCAGCCGGTCCACCTCTTCCGTGGTATTGTACATCGCCAGCGATGCCCGACACATGGCAGGGACGCCGTAGAACTCCATGAGCGGCATGGCGCAGTGGTGCCCGGTCCGTACCGCAATACCGTAGTTGTCAAGGAAGCTACCGACATCGTAGGCATGATGTTTGCCAAGGTTAAACGCGATTACCCCCAGGCGATTTTGCGGGCCGTAAAGGGTTAAATCCTCCACGCTTTCCAGCGCCTGTAACGCATAGCGCATCAGGGTTTGTTCATATTCCGCGATGTGCGTCAGCCCCAGCGCGCTAACGTAATCCAGCGCCGCCCCGAAACCGATAATGCCGCCGGTATTTGGCGTTCCCGCCTCAAAGCGCCACGGTGCCTTGGCCCAGGTCGTACCTGCGGTCAGGCTGACCGTGGCGATCATCGACCCGCCCCCTTCCCACGGCGCCATCTCCTGCAGGATTTCCTGTTTAACGTAGAGCACGCCGATCCCGGTGGGGCCATACAGCTTGTGCGCGGAAAACGCGTAAAAATCGCAGTCCAGAGCCTGCACGTCCACTGGATGGTGCATCACCGCCTGCGCACCATCTACCAGCACTTTTGCGCCATGCTGATGGGCTAAGGCAACCAGAGCGGCGATTGGGTTTTCCGTACCCAGTACGTTAGAAACCTGAGTGATAGCCAGCAGACGAGTGCGCTCGTCAAACAGACCGGGAATCGCATCTAACTGTAAGGTACCGTCCTGATTCAGCGGGATCACCCGCAGCTGTGCCCCTACTCTGGCGCACAGCATTTGCCAGGGAACGATATTGGCATGATGCTCCATCGCGCTGACGATGATGTTGTCGCCTGCGCCAACGTTAGCGTTTCCCCAGCTGTTCGCCACAAGGTTGATACCTTCGGTGGTACCGCGAACAAAAACCAGCTCCTCCGCCGAACGGGCATTGAGGAAAGTCGCCCCCTGCTGGCGCACCTGCTCCATGCGCGCCGTAGCTTCCGCGCTAAGGGTATGAATACCGCGATGTACCGCCGCATAGCCGTGGCGATAAAACTCCGCCTCGGCGTTAATAACCGCTTCCGGCTTCTGCGCGCTGGCGGCGCTATCGAGGTAGGCCAGCGGCTGGCCGTTTACCTCGCGGTTGAGAACCGGAAAATCCGCGCGCACGCGTTCCACAGAAAATGTCATGCTTTACCTCCCGGCAAACGCTGGCCGATACGCGCCAGGATCTGCTGCCTGAGCGCCTCATCGCCGATAGCTTCCGTAAGCTCCGCGGCAAAGGCGTATAGGATCATGTGCTGCGCCGCCTGCTGCGCGATCCCGCGCGAGCGCAGATAAAACAGCTGCTCATCATCGATGCGCCCGATGGTCGCGCCGTGGCTGCACTTAACGTCGTCGGCGTAAATCTCCAGCTGCGGTTTGGTATCCACTTCGGATAAGCGGCCCAGCAGCAGGTTGTTGTTGGTCATCTGGCCATCGGTTTTGATCGCATGTTGCGCGACGTTAATCAGACCATTAAACACCGCACGTCCTTTGTCGTTGACGATAGTTTTATGTAGCTGGCGGCTGTTACAGTATCCAACCTTGTGATCGAGCCAGGTGCGGCTGTCGCACACTTCGTTGTTGACCGGCATCGCCAGCGAGTTAATCCGCAGGTTACTGTTTTCACCGTTCAGCTGCGCGCTGGTGTGGTGACGCAGCACCGCGCTTCCGAGCAGAAAACTGCTGCTGAACGCCGAAGCATCGCGCCCGAGCGCCAGATCGTTATGGGCAAAGTGGTAGCTCTGCGCATTTTCAAACGCCAGCTTAATATGCTGCAGATGCGCGTTATCCGCCACGCTCATCGTCAGCCTTGCGCCGGTAAAGTGGCGCTCATCGTTAAGGCTCAGATAATGTTCGACGATCGTTGCCTCTGCGCCGCTTTCCAGCTCCAGATGATGGCGATAGTGAGCGGTATTCATTTCATCGCTCGTCAGCCCGCGCGTCATGTGAACAATCAGCAACGGTTTTTCAGGGCGCTGATTACGCCCGACCTTAATATGGGTTACGCTGGCGGCAAGGCTTTCCGTCAAATGCAGAAACACTTCGGGCTGAACGGCCTCCGGCAGCTGCTGACGCCCATTATCCACCCGCACTTCATAGCCGCTGGCGGTCAGATCGTCACTCAGGTTTGCGCTATATTGCCCGTCAATAAAGACCAGCCGCCATGCCTCCAGCTTCAGCGCCAGCGCATCGCGTTGTTCCGCCGTCAGCGTCTGCGGCTCCGCGACAACAAACCTCTGGTTCAGCAACGCATCCAGCGGCGTATATTTCCAGTTTTCATGCTTACGCGTCGGTAGTCCCAGGCGCAACAGCTGCTGCAGGTGCTGGTGCGCCTGCGGACTGCGCTGACCGCTTTGCGACTCAAACAGATGGTGCCACTGCTGCAGCGCGTTACTGCTGTTCGGTAAGCCAGCCATAGCCCTGCTCCTCCAGTTGTTTGACCAGAGTAAAATCGCCGGATTTGACGATCCGCCCCTGATACAGCACGTGGACGTAATCAGGTTTGATATAGTCAAGAATGCGCTGATAGTGGGTGACGATAATAAATGAGCGCTTACCGTCGCGCAGCGAGTTGACGCCGTCAGAAACAATCTTCAGCGCGTCGATATCCAGCCCGGAGTCCGACTCGTCCAGAATGCACAGCTCGGGCTCCAGCACCGCCATCTGCAGGATATCGTTGCGCTTTTTCTCACCGCCGGAGAAACCGACGTTAACCGAGCGGGTCAACAGATCTTCGGGCATCTTCAGCAGCTTAATTTTGTCCTCCATCAGATCCTGGAAGTCAAAACGGTCAAGCTGCTCCTGGCCGCGGTAGCTGCGAACGGCATTCAGCGCGGTTTGCAGGAAAAACTGATTGCTGACGCCGGGAATTTCCACCGGATACTGGAAGGCCATAAAGATGCCTTCACCGGCGCGATCTTCCGGAGCCAGCTCCAGCAGATCTTTGCCTTTGAATTCCACGCTGCCGCCGGTCACTTCATAGTCTTCGCGCCCGGCAAGCGTGGCAGAGAGCGTACTTTTCCCGGATCCGTTCGGCCCCATGATGGCGTGCACTTCGCCGGGGCGAACCTCCAGATTCAGCCCGCGCAGGATCTCTTTGTCTTCAACGGCGACCTGCAAATTTTTTATACTTAACATCTTATTTCCTTTGTTATCAGCCGACGCTGTGTTCAAGGCTAATCGCCAGTAATTTCTGCGCTTCTACGGCGAACTCCAGCGGCAGCTCGGAGAAAACGTCTTTACAGAAACCGTTGACGATCATTGAAATGGCATCGTCTTCGCTGATCCCTCGCTGCAGGCAGTAAAACAGCTGATCTTCACCAATACGTGAGGTGGTCGCTTCGTGTTCCAGCTGAGCGCTGTTATTACGACACTCCACATACGGAAAGGTATGCGCCCCGCTGTCCGGGCCAATCAGCATGGAATCACACTGGGTGAAGTTGCGCGCGTTGGTCGCGGTCGGCATGATTTTGACCAGACCGCGATAGCTGTTCTGGCTGTGGCCGGCGGAAATTCCCTTCGAGATAATCGTCGACCGCGTGTTTTTGCCGATATGGATCATTTTGGTGCCGGTGTCCGCCTGCTGGTGGCCGCTGGTCAGCGCTACCGAGAAGAACTCACCAATGGAGTTATCCCCGCGCAGAATACAGCTTGGATACTTCCAGGTAATCGCCGAGCCGGTTTCCGACTGGGTCCACGACATTTTGCTGTTCTCGCCTTCGCAGAGGGCGCGCTTGGTGACGAAGTTGAGGATCCCGCCGGTGTTGTTGTCACCGGGAAACCAGTTTTGCACCGTGGAGTATTTCACCTCGGCGTCTTTATGAATGATCACTTCGACTACCGCCGCGTGCAGCTGGTAGCTATCGCGCACCGGCGCCGAGCAGCCTTCAATGTAGCTCACATAGCTGCCTTCGTCGGCGATCAGAATGGTGCGTTCAAACTGGCCGGTTTTTTCCGCATTAATGCGGAAATAGGTCGACAGCTCCATCGGACAGCGTACGCCTTTTGGCACATAGATGAAGGTACCGTCGGAAGCGACAGCCGCGTTAAGAGCGGCAAAGAAGTTATCATTGCCCGGTACCACGGTGCCGAGGTATTTCTTCACCAGTTCCGGATGATCGTGAATCGCTTCACCGAAGGAACAGAAAATAATTCCCTGCTCCGCCAGCTTTTCACGATAGGTGGTCGCCACGGAAACCGAGTCAAAGATGGCATCAACGGCGACTTCCCGCCCTTCACGCACCGGCACGCCGAGAAGGTTAAATGCCTCTTCAACTTCACTGGTCAGAAACGCGCTGGAACCGGTTTGCTGCAGCGCTCCGGGCTCAGAGGCGCAGGTATCATCGCAGTTGCCGCAGGAGGGTGCTGAGTAATAGCTGTAATCCTGATAGTTTAGCTTGTCGTAGTGCGCCTTCAGCCAGTGCGGCTCTTCCATCGCCTGCCAGGCTTTAAAGGCGTTCAGACGAAATTTCAGCATCCATTCTGGCTCATTACGGCGTGCGGAAATCGCCCTAACCACCTCTTCGTTTATGCCTTTCGCCAGCTCATCGGTCTGTAGCTGGGTGAAAAAGCCCTCTTTATAGTTGAGTGGCCCGCCGCTCCAGGTTTTGACATCGTCAGTTGCTTCAGTATTACGAGACATAATTACTCCGCCTGAACGCCAAAACTCTCGCCGCAGCCGCATTCGTGCTGAGCTTTAGGGTTATGAAACTTAAAGATTTGATTTAAGCCTTCGCGTACATAATCGAGCTCGGTACCATCGATAAACGGCATGGCCTGCAGCGGCGCCCATAGCTTCGCGCCATCGCGCTCAAAAAGCAGATCGTCTTTTGCCGGTTCAGCAATAAGTTCAAGCACGTAGCCAAAACCGGCGCAGCCGCTGGTTTTAACGCCTAAACGCAGCCCCTGCATGTCAGGCTGCTTGTGGACCAGCTCGCGAATATGGGCGGCGGCGGCAGGGGTCATCGCCAGGCCGCGCCAGCTAAAATCGTCGGGATTAAAAGTTCCTGTTTGTGAATCCATCGCTCTACCTCATAGGTTGATGCCATCAGGGCTTACTCGTTATGTTAGTGATAATGATTATCACTTCAACCCATCCGGAGAAGGGGTATTCTCCCCTCAGGCTCATTTATTGCTCTTTTTATAAGCATAGACCCTGTTTATCGTCATTTCAGCCCGCAGATTCATGCTTTAATATTTTGAAAAATAATAAGTTATTTTCTTTCATAGCGGGCTGTTAGGCGCAATGGAAAAGATGCATCGAAAATACCGATTTATAAGATAGGCAATGAAAATAGCACTTTTCATCTACTTGTCTGAGCTTTCAACGAGTTACGCCCAGAGGGCATGTGCAATCCGGGATAAACGCGGCCAACGGCGCAAGCAGGTCAATAATCAGCTATTTTCAACCATCGTCAGATATAGAGAATCCCCTACTACCGCTGATGATATATTTTCTGGCATATTGACTATCAATGGATATTTCGCTGATCCTGCGACGAAGATAGCCAGCATAAAATTCGGCTTAACTTATTGATTTAAGGAACATCATGAATAATGTCATTCTCAGCATTATTGCGAAAATTTCCTCTATGGACGCAGAAAACAAGCAGCTTGCCGCACAGGTTGAAGCGCAGTCATTGCTGATAAGCGCATTAATGCTCGCCGTGGGTGAGGAAGGAGGCGTCACCGAGTTGGTTGGGAATGTCACAAAAGCGATAAACTCGGTGCTGGAATCATCCGAGGATATGCTTAAATCCGATGCGGAGCTCTTGCTGGCAAAATTTCAGGAGCAAATTGCGCTCACTCAATTGATTCATACGCATGAGGATAAAATCAATCAAGCAGCAGTCGATCAACTGGACGCCGCCAAAGATAAACGAACCGACTAAGCAGATAAAACCATTCTCAATTACTTCTCTATGTCTTAAGAGGGTCGATCCCGTGTACATCGCGCCTGAGCAAGCGCATTGAACACCGGTCGGCCCGACAATCTCGCTAAATACACCAGCCACAGCAGCGACAATCAATATGCCGGGCATGCGCATTGATACATGGCACAAATAAGGTATCCCGGGGATCTATATCTTCAGCATCGCCTTCTTAACGTCCTGTGGCGCTGGCTTGCTCTCTTCCTGAGCCCCTCTTTGGCGGGCACCGGGAGGGGCAGAACCCCCTTCACCTGCGCTGAATGCATTCATGCAACAAATTCTATTCATTTTCATTATAAGTGCGTTCATTTCACAGAAATAAAGATTTATTCACCGCTGACTGGCTCATGTAGAATGCGCTGCTAGATTTCTTTCATCTTTAAACGCCATGCCGCGCGGCGGCCGTTCGGGAACGTGTGTAGTACTGAATTATGGATATAGAAACAGATGTCATGTCGATGTGTATGGTCGTATTGTTAATTATTAGCGTTTTGCTCGATTAACCACCTTCTCCTTCGCAATCCTAGAACTTCGCGCGGTCGAACGGGCTTTCGCCTCCATTAAGACACAGATGCGAAATTGCTCAATCAGGCTTAAATAAATTAAAAAGGCTACCGACAATATCGGTAGCCTCTTCATTTATGCCATCGCAGTTATGCCATAGCTGTGGCGCAGAGCGTATTAGCTCCTAATCTTCCTGTAGATAAACAGTACTACCAGCGCACCAATCACCGCTACAACAAAGCTGCCGAAATTAAAACCGTCAACGCGGCCAAAGCCGAAGAAAGTACTAATCCAGCCCCCGACAACTGCACCGATAACACCCAGAATTACGGTAACGATAAATCCGCCGCCGTCTTTCCCCGGCATAATCCACTTGGCTAAAATACCGGCAATAAGCCCAAAAATGATCCATGAAATGATACCCATAGCTAGCTCCGTCCTCTTGTTACCTTGTAAACCTCTGGTATTTAAAAGATTAGCATAAATATGAACGGTGATTGCTAAATTTATATTTAACAGCAAAACTCTTGTCATATTAGCAATAATAGTCTACGGCCCCGGAGAGTTTATTTAATAAGCAAAAGATCAATGAGGCTATTAAAGCCCTGGGGTCCAGAGTGGCAAACAATAACATTTCCCGGAAACAGATAACGTCAACCCGGAGTGCGCAAAGGACAAATAAGCGCCAGATATCGCTGCAAAACGGCCAGGGTGATTAATCAGAGAAAGTTATTGCCAGGATTAGCTATAAGGTTTAAATAGCGCTCAGGGGGAGATATTCCCCCTGAGTAAACTTAGATTACCGCCGTCGTCAGCCGCGACGAACAGCAAAGACGCCCCTGTTCATCAGAGATGTCAATCTGCCACACCTGATGACGGGAACCAACGTGTAGCGCCCGGCAAACGCCGCGAACTCTGCCGCTGCGCACCGAGCGTATATGGTTAGCGTTAACCTCCAGTCCCACCACCTTCTGCTCACCTTCGCTGCACAGATAACCGGCCACTGAACCTAATGTTTCCGCCAGTACCACCGATGCGCCGCCGTGCAGCAGGCCAAACGGTTGATGGGTACGGCCATCCACAGGCATAGTGGCTTCAATCGTGTCGCCGGTTATTGCCTCAAACTGAATATCGAGCAGGCCGACCATATTACCATCGCCCATTGCATTCAGCTGTTCCAGAGTGCTGTGACGTTTCCAAATCATCCAATAATCTCCAGTAGCGCCTGCAGCGGGTGGCGTACGCCGCTGCCTTCAATACGCTTCACCTGGCTGCGGCAGGAGTAGCCGGTAACCAGGCAGCGATTGCGCGGCAAACGCTGCATCGCCTGCTGCCAGGAAAGCGCGTAGATGGCCAGCGAGTTGGCGTGGTTCTTCACCTCATGACCATAGGTTCCGGCCATGCCGCAGCAGCCCACGTTGATATTCTCCAGCTTCGCGCCAAAACGAGCGAAAATATCCGCCCACTGTTTGGTGGAAGCGGGAAGCGCTGTCACCTCGGTACAGTGGCCAAACAGATACCACGACTCGCCGCCTTTATCCTGCGCAGCGGTCTGCGATAAAGCCTGCGGTAGCCATTCGTGCACCAGCATCACGCGGAAATCGCCGCGCTTGTTGCCGAGCACCTGGTTGTATTCATCACGGTAGCAGAGCACCAGCGCCGGATCGACGCCCACCAGCGGCATGCCGAGCTGGGCCACCCGGTTAAGAAAATCGGCGGTTTTCTGCGCGGTGCGCGCAAATCGCGTCAGGAACCCCTTAATATGCTGCGCCTTGCCGTTTGGCGAGAATGGCAGCAGAACCGGCTGATAGCCCAATTTTTCTATCAGGCGAACAAAATCGGCAACAACCTGCGCATCGTAGTAGCTGGTAAACGGATCCTGAACCACCAGCACCGTCTTCGATTTCTGCTCATCGCTCAGCTCTTCCAGCTGCTCCAGCGTGGTGTTGGCGGAACGGTGGCCAACCATCTGCTGCTTCAGCGATGGAACCGAGAGCAGCGGTAAGTCGACCATACCGATATGCTTTTCCGACAGCTTGCGCATCCACGGCTGATTAATAAAGAAGTTGAAGGTCCTGGGCGCATGCGCCATCAGCGGCGCGTAGGATTCAACCGTTGCTACCAGATGGTCACGAACCGGCCGCAGATAGCGGCTATGGTAGAGCTGGAGGAAACGCGAACGGAACTCCGGCACGTCAATTTTTATCGGGCACTGGGTCGAACAGGCTTTACAGGCCAGGCAACCGGACATCGCTTCTTTGACCTCATGGGAGAAATCGTACTCTCCCTTGCGTGCGTGCCAGCTATTGCGGGTACGTTCCACCAGGGTACGCAGGCTGGTGCGTTTTTCCGGCAGATCTTTTTCCAGCTGATTAGGGTCGATGCCGCGATCCGCCAGCAGACGTAGCCACTCTCGCACCAGCGTGGCCCGGCCTTTCGGCGAATGAATACGGTGGTTGCTGACCTTCATTGAAGGGCACATCGGGCTTTTCGCATCAAAGTTAAAGCACAGACCGTTACCGTTACACTCCATCGCGCCGCGCCATGAATTGCGCACGGCGATAGGGATCTGCCGATCGAAGGTTCCGCGCTTCACCGCATCCACCTTCATCATCGGGGCATCAACGCCCTCCGGCGGGCATATTTTGCCCGGATTCAGGCGATTATCAGGGTCGAACGCGGCTTTAATTTTACGCAGTTCGCCAAATAGCTCCTCACCGAAGAACGCCGGGCTGTACTCCGCACGGAATCCCTTGCCGTGTTCTCCCCACAGCAGGCCGCCGTACTTAGCGGTTAACGCCACCACCTCATCGGAAATGCGCTTCATCAGCATCTCTTGCTGCGGGTCGCACATATCCAGCGCCGGACGTACGTGCAGCACCCCGGCATCAACATGGCCAAACATGCCGTAGCTCAGACCGTGGCCGTCGAGCAGCGCGCGGAACTCCACAATATAGTCGGCCAGATGCTCCGGCGGCACGCAGGTATCTTCGGCGAAAGGTATCGGCTTGGCAGCGCCTTTGGCATTACCCAGCAGGCCCACAGCCTTTTTACGCATCGCATAAATGCGCTCAACGCCGTCCAGCTCGCTACATACCTGCCAGCCGATAACGCCCGCTTCGTTGCGCGACATCAGTTCGTCCAGGCGCTGACACAGCGTCGCCACCTGACCGTCTATCAGCCCGGCATCGTCCCCGGCGAATTCGACGATATTCAGCCCCAACATCTCTTTATCCGCAACGTCGGTAATAAGTTCGCTCACCGAGTGCCAGACAATATCTTCTCGCGCCAGATTCAACACTTTCGAGTCGACGGTCTCGACAGAAAGCGCCTTCGCCTCAACCATAAACGGCGCGTTGCGCAGCGCGGAGTTAAATGAATCGTACTTAACGTTGACCAGACGGCGCACTTTCGGCAAAGGCGTGATATCCAGCCGCGCCTCGGTGATAAACGCCAGCGTTCCTTCTGAGCCGGTAAGGATACGGGTCAGGTCGAACTGGCTCATCTCGTCGTTAAAGACGTGACGCATATCGTAGCCCGTCAGGAAGCGGTTAAGTTTAGGGAATTTATCGATAACCAACTGCCGCTTCGCTTTGCAGCGCTGATAGACCGTGCGGTAAATCCGCCCAATGGCCGACTGCTCTGCGCCGAGCGTTTCCGCCAGCGCCGCCGGGATCGGCTGGGTATCAAGAATATCGCCGCCGATCAGTACCGAACGCACGCCCAGCACGTGATCGGAGGTTTTACCATACACCAGTGAGCCCTGCCCGGAGGCATCGGTGTTGATCATCCCACCAAGGGTAGCGCGGTTACTGGTGGAGAGTTCCGGCGCGAAAAAGTAGCCGTAAGGTTTAAGAAACTGATTGAGCTGATCCTTAATAACCCCCGCTTCCACCCGCACCCACCCTTCTTCCGGGTTGATTTCAATAATGCGGTTCATATAGCGGGACATATCAACGATGATCCCGGCGTTCAGCGCCTGACCGTTAGTGCCAGTACCGCCCCCGCGCGGGGTAAAGATCAGCGTTTTAAAACGCTCTTCCGCCGCCAGTCTTGCCAGCAGAGCCACGTCTGCCGTAGAACGGGGGAATACAATCGCATCCGGCAGCAGCTGATATACACTGTTATCAGTGGCCATCGTCAGCCTGTCGGCGTAGCTGGTGGCAGTATCGCCGGTAAAACCCTGTTGCTCCAGTACCTGCAAAAAATTCAGCACCAGCTGAACGACACCTGGCGCTTGAGAAATCTGTGGGATCATGACGCTCGACCCTGCCTGACTATGTTGTGTTGTAAGTGATTAATCGTTTGCGTGACGCACTCAACTTTTTATCACATTTTTTTCATATGCGCCCGCCAGAATTAAGCGCAAAATCAGGCGCGCGAACTTATTGATATTATTATCAGTACATGGAATTACGCTGCGTCAGCCTTTTGACGCGATTGCAAAGGTAAAATTTCACTATGATTAACCCCAATCAGCCCCGGGACATACCGCAAGTTCTGCTGTCGGTGCTGTTTTTGTCCCTGATTATTATTTCCTGCCTGTGGGTTGTGCAGCCATTTATCCTGTCATTTGCCTGGGCCGGCACCGTTGTTATCGCAACCTGGCCGGTACTTTTGCGCCTGCAGCGCCTGCTTTTTGGTAAGCGGGCGCTGGCCGTGCTGGTGATGACGCTGCTGCTGTTTTTGCTCTTCGTCATCCCCATTGCGCTGCTGGTCAACAGCCTGGTCGATAACAGCGCGCCGTTGATAAAAGTGATTACCAGCGGCAACTTCACGCCGCCGGATCTGGCGTGGTTAAACACCATTCCGCTAATCGGCGATAAGCTTTATACCGGCTGGCATAATTTGCTGGAGATGGGCGGAACGGCAATTATGACCAAAATTCGCCCCTATCTTGGCACCACCACAACCTGGTTTGTTGGTCAGGCGGCCCATATCGGTAAGCTGCTGGTCTACTGCGGCCTGATGCTGCTATTTAGCGCCCTGCTGTACTGGCGCGGCGAACAGGTTGCCTACGGGTTCCGCCATTTCGCCACCCGTCTGGCTGCCAAACGCGGCGACGCGGCGGTGATCCTCGCCGGCCAGGCGATTCGCGCCGTGGCGCTGGGGGTAGTCGTCACCGCCCTGGCCCAGGCGGTGCTCGGCGGTATTGGTCTTGCGGTCAGCGGCGTACCCTACGCGGCGCTGCTCACCGTAGTGATGATCTTCACCTGCCTCGTCCAGCTGGGACCTTTACTGGTGCTGGTACCGTCGATTATCTGGCTGTACTGGAGCGGCGACACGACCTGGGGGACCATACTGCTGGTCTGGAGCTGCGTGGTGGGTACTATGGATAACTTTATCCGCCCGCTGCTGATTCGAATGGGCGCTGACCTGCCGATGATTCTGATCCTGTCCGGCGTTATCGGCGGCCTGGTCGCATTCGGCATGATTGGGCTGTTTATTGGTCCGGTCCTGCTGGCCGTTTCGTGGCGCCTGTACGACGCGTGGGTGAATGAAGCCCCGCCGCCGCCAAAAGATCCCGATCTGGTGCTTGAGGAACTCAGAGAGCTGAATAACCGAGCCCCGCTGGAGAAGTAAAAGAGAAGGCGGGGAAACCCGCCTTTAACATTGCGCTCCTGCTAAAGCCGCAAGGCGGCCAGCGTCTGGCTTAGTCTACAAACACTGCAATTTCATCGAGTTAGGATATTCGCTTCGCACAGACGGCACGCTGTCACGGAAGGCCCGCATACACTTAAACAAAACTAATATATTTTCCACTCTGCCTCCCTTTCCATCCTGGTGGAAACCACATTTCCTTCGCAGATTCTTTACCTCAATTTAACTATTGAGAGGAATCCGATCGACGCAAAAAGCCTCAGTGCCTAGTATTACCTCACGGTTATAAATCAACGCCTTGATTTATAAGCATGGAAATCCCCTGAGTGAAACAACGAATTGCTGTGTGTAGTCTTTGCCCATCTCCCACGATGGGCTTTTTTTTACCCGAAATCGGCCTCCCCAAAAACAAAAAATCCCCGCCACTGCTGACGGGGATGAAATATTTTTAGGCGAGAACTTACTTATTCAGTTCCGCCAGACCCAGCCAGGTTTGCACCACGGTATCCGGGTTCAGGGAAAGGCTATCGATTCCCTCTTCCATCAGCCAGGCGGCAAAATCTTCGTGGTCCGACGGACCCTGTCCGCAGATACCCACGTACTTGCCCTGTTTCTTCGCCGCGCGGATAGCCATCGACAGCAGCGCTTTCACCGCTTCGTTACGCTCATCGAACAGTTCGGAAACTACGCCGGAGTCGCGATCCAGCCCCAGCGCCAGCTGAGTCATATCGTTGGAACCAATAGAGAAACCGTCGAAGTATTCGAGGAACTGGTCAGCCAGCAGCGCATTCGATGGGATTTCACACATCATAATCAGCTTCAGGCCGTTTTCGCCGCGCTTGAGACCCTGGCGTTCCAGCTCCTCAACCACCGCTTTGGCCTGCGCCACGGTACGGACAAACGGCACCATGATTTCGACGTTAGTTAGCCCCATGTCGTTACGCACCCGCTTAACCGCTTCGCACTCCAGCGCGAAACAGTCGCGGAAGCTTTCCGAAACATAGCGTCCGGCGCCGCGGAAGCCCAGCATCGGGTTCTCTTCTTCCGGCTCATAACGTTCGCCACCAACCAGATTGGCGTATTCGTTAGATTTAAAGTCGGACAGACGAACAATCACCCGTTTCGGGAAGAATGCCGCCCCCAGGGTTGAGATCCCTTCAGTGAGGCGACCGACGTAAAACTCTCTCGGCGAGTCGTAGCCTTTCATCAGCTCGCGAATTTCGTTCTGCAAGCCCGGCTCCTGATCGTCGAACTCCAGCAGCGCGCGCGGGTGTACGCCGATCATGCGGTTAATGATGAACTCCAGGCGCGCCAGGCCCACACCTTCGTTCGGCAGGCAGGCAAAGTCGAAAGCGCGATCCGGGTTACCGACGTTCATCATGATCTTCAGCGGTAGATCAGGCATATCGCCAACGGTGGAGCTCTTAACGCTGAAGTCGAGGATTTCGGCATACACGTAGCCGGTATCGCCCTCGGCGCAGGAGACGGTCACGTTCTGGTTTTCCTGGATGCGATCGGTTGCGTTACCGCAGCCAACCACCGCCGGGATCCCCAGCTCACGCGCGATAATCGCCGCATGGCAGGTACGCCCGCCGCGGTTGGTGACGATCGCCGCCGCTTTCTTCATGATCGGTTCCCAGTCCGGGTCGGTCATGTCGGTAACCAGTA
>OEPS010000413.1_pt1 | contig 15519 bp, 7 predicted proteins | sample 1539411 | NCBI WGS metagenome assembly OEPS01 (sample SAMN02671747, study PRJEB22543) | soil metagenome | biome: bacteria | place: China:Hunan Province, Lengshuijiang City | collected 2012-10-15 | depth 0.08m m | reverse complement strand
CCGGCCGCCGTGACGCTGTGGGTCACGTCGTCCTTGAACAGGCCCCAGAGGAAGCCCGGCTCCTTGGTGACGATGCTGCCGATGTCGCGGGTGATGCTGATCCCGCCGTTGGCGTCGCGGATGTACAGGTTGCCGGCACCGTCGTTGGCGAAGTCGAAGGTGTTCACCGATTTCTGCAACTCGAGGGTGTTGTTGCCGGCGCCACCGAGAATCACGTTGTAGCCGCCAGCATCACGGAACGTGTCGTTGCCGGCGCGCCCTTCGAGGTAGTCATTGCCGCTGCCGCCCTGGATCAGGTCGTTGCTGTCGCTGCCGATGATGAACGTGCTGCCCTTGTGGGTTTCGGCGTTGCGGTTCAGATCCTGTACCCAGGTGTTGGCCCGCGCCGGGTCCGACAGGTTGGCGACGATGATCGTCGAGTCCTTGCTGGTCAGGTCGTAGAACTTCGACTCGATGATCCGGTTCATGCCGTCGCCGTACGCAGTCGGCAGGTGCGAGATCCAGGTCGGGATGTTGAGAATGGAGAACGGCAGCAGATTCCACGCGGTCGAGGCGTAGTGATCGTTGAAGCTGACGATGTTGTCGGTGACCGATTCCTTGGGCGCGTCGTGCACGCCGACCGAGGCGCCGGTGAAGGTTGAGCCATCGAGGGCGCGGAACACCGGGTCGTTTTCGTAACCGACGTTGAGCACCTTGTCGGTGCTGCTCTGGGTCGGCGAGGCGTAGGCAATGTAGTTGGAGTCGGCGAAGAACCCGCCCCACTTGCCGCCACTCAGGTCAGCCATGCTGTTGACCGCCAGCCCGCCGAGGCTGTGGCCGCTGACCAGCACGTCCTTGCCGCTGAGGCCATTGGCCTTGGCGAACGCCACCACGTCATTCAGTAGATTGCCGAACGCTTCACCGACGTAATTCTTGGCGTAATCCCTGGGGCCGAAAGCTGCCAGCAGATCGTTGATCACGTCGCCGATCGAGTCGAGGATCAAGTTTTCCCGCGGGCCGCTGGTGCCGCGAAAAGCGATGCCGATTTCGGTGAGATGGCCCTGAGCGTCGTATTTGCCCAGAATTTCCACCTGAGCGGTGGTGTAACCGGCCTTCTCGCCGAAGAAGGTTCCGCGCGCGTCGGTCTTGCCGTCGTAGCCCAGTTGCGAGGCGGTGATCGGTGTCCAGCCAGCCTTTTTCACCGCGTCGAGGGCGAGTTTTTCCGAGTCGGGGTTCCACGGAATGCCGGGGATCACCCCTTGCGAATCGGTGCCACCGAGCAGCGCGGTCACCAACGTGGCGGGCAGACCGAGGCCGAAACCGTTGTGCTGATAACCGGCGGCAAAGCCGTTATCGAGGTTGTGATAGGAATACAGCGTGATCGCCATGGCATCGCTGAACAATGCCTTGGAATCGGCTGTACCAAAGTTTTTGTAGTCATACACACCCATTGCTATTGCCTCTCTTTTGTTGGAATTGTCAGAGATAGCTCACAGCCAGGGCGCCCCTCGCGGGCACGCCCCGGAGCATTTCAGTACTACTTGCACACAGCCCCTGCAGGAGCTGCCGAAGGCTGCGATCTTTTGATTTTTCAAAGCAAGATCAAAAGATCGCAGCCTCGTTTCACTCGACAGCTCCTACAGGTGACGGTTTAGGCGAAGACGAACGCCGAGTCCGACAGGTTAGCCACTCCCACCCCGACCAGGGTCACGGCATACTCGCCAATCTTCAGCACCGTATCAGCGCCGGACTGGGCAACATGCTGCTTGTAGTCGTAGCCCTGCCCCGCGCCTTCGACGCCCATGAACACCAGTTTGTCGCCGCCCTGGTAGCCATTGATCGCGTCGAAACCGAAGGCGCCGCTGAACAGGAAAGTGTTGTTGCCGCCCACCGCCGTCATCACGTCATTGCCGGCGCCGCCGACGAAGGTCACATGGCCCTTGTCGCTGATCAGCTTGTCATCGCCACCCAGACCGAACAGCCAGTCACCGTCGGCGCTGGCGTGCAGTGCATTGCCGTACCCATCGCCGTTGAGCGAATGGGTGTACTGGGTCAGTTCGCTGCCATTGGTCAAACCCTTGGCCGTAACGCCCCAGGTGATGTCCTTGCTGCCCCACCACGAACCCGACTCCTTGCTCACCAGCGCACCGATGTCGCGGGTCATGCTGATGCCGCCGTAGGCGTCGCGCACATACAGCGTGCCGTCACCGTCGTTGGCGAAGCTGAAGTTCTGCAGCGGTTTCTGCAGCTCGAACGTGTTGTGGCCCTGACCACCGAGCAGAATGTTAAAGCCACCGTCATCGCGGAACCGGTCATCACCGCCCAGGCCTTCGAGAAAGTCGTTGCCGGCCCCGCCCTTGAGCCAGTCGCCGCTCTGGGTGCCGATGATGAAAGTGCTGCCGGTGTGCGGCTCGCCGCTGCGCCCCAAGTCCTCGACCCAGGTCTTGCCCCGGGAAGATTCCTCCAGGTTGGAGACGATGAGGGTCGAGTCCTTGTGCGTCAGGTTGTAGAACTTCGAATCGATGACCCGGTTCAAGCCATCGGCATACCCCAACGAGCCGTGGGCTGACCAGCTCAGCGGATTGACGATGCTGAACGGCACCAGGTTCTGCGCGGTGGAGGCGTAGTAGTCGTTGAAGTTGACGATGTTGTCGGTGGTCGACTCATGCGGCCCGTCGTGCTTGCCCAGCGACCCGCTGCTGAACGTGGTGCCGTCCAGCGCACGGAACACCGGATCGTTTTCGTAACCGATGTTCAACACGTTGTTGCCGGTGCTGCTCTGGGTCGGCGAAGCGAACGCGATGTAGTTGGCGTCCTTGAAGAACCCGCCCCAGTTGCTGGCGCTCAACTCGGCCACGCTGTTGACCCCGAGGCCACCGAGGCTGTGACCGCTGAACAGCACGTCCTTGGCGGCAATGCCGTTGGCAAGCGCGAACGCGGCGACGGCCTTGAGCAGGTTGTCGAAGGCGTTTTTCGCGTAGTTGCTCGCGTAATCCGATGGGCCGATGGCGGCCAGCAGATTGTTTTTCATGTCGCCGAAAGTGTCGCTGTAACCCAGCCCACCGGTGCCGCGAAAGGCCACGCCGATGCCGATCAATTTGCCGCCGGCGTCGTACTTGCCGAGCACTTCGGCCTCGGCGCTGGTGAAGCCGTCCTTCTCGCCGAAGAACGTGCCTTGGGCGCCGACCTTGCCCTGATAACCCAGCGCCGTGGCGCTGAGGGGTTTCCAGGCGGTCGCCGGCAACGGCTGGCCGGTTGGCGTGTAGGCATACAGCGTCAGGGCGATGGCATCGCTGTACAACGCTTTGCCATCGGCATTTTTGTAATCGAACAATCCCATGTTGTGCTCTCTCTTCCTTCATGACCGGCAGCCCCTGGAGGGCTGCCGGTACTCCTTTAGAACTGCCAGTCGAGGGTCAGACCCACACCGTGGTCTTTCTCGTTGTTACCGATTAGTCCGTTGTAGTCCAGGTTGACCCGGACATCGCGATTGAGCGCCAGCCCGGCACGGACGCCGACCACGGCCGCATCACGATCCATCGACACACTCTGCACAGTGAACGCGCTGTTGCCATTGGCGAAGGCCAGGTGGCTGTCAGCATCGACACTGCTCAGGTTGTGCTGCCAGCCGAGGGTCGCGCCCAGTTCCAGCTGATGCTTGTCCGACAGGGCGAAGCTGCGCTTGGCGCGTACGCCAAGGGTCGACAGCACCACATCGCGGTTGTCTTCACCGCCCTTGAGCGCCGCGGCATCACCCTTTTCGGTGAAGCTCTCGGTGTTCAAGTGCACGTACGACAGATTGGCGAATGGCTCCAGATTCATCGGTTGCAGACGCAGATCGTAAGCCGCTTCGGTGAACACCTGAGTGGTCGCGGCATCGTGCTTGGTTTTCTCTTTGCCATTGACGCCGGCGAACTGCAGATCACGCTTCACGTCCACGCGGTGCCAGCTATACGCCGCACCGGCGGTCAGACGCAGCGCATCGACCTGATGCCCCAGGTACGCACCCAAGTGATAGCTGTCGACCGAGGCCGACGAATGCGTGCCGCTGCCCATGTTCAACGAACTGTCGCTATAACCGGTAACGAAACCCAGACGAGTATCTTCAGCAATCAAGCCGTCGACACCGGCCAGCAAGCCGCCGATGGAGCTGTTGGAGTCGGCGTTTTCATGGCCGCCATCGCTCTTGCCCCACGACCCCAGCACCTTGACCCAGGCATTGCTGCGCTCGTCAGTGGGCGCGTCGGCATTGAACAGATCACGCTCACGCAGACGCTCGCCCACCGCTTCACGCAGGTAGCGACTGTCGTTGATCAGCATCGTGCCAATGGCGGGATGAATCTCGCCGGAGAGTTGCTGGAACGCCTGTTGCGCCGACGCTGCGTTTGGCGACAGCAGCAAGGTTTCGAACAACGCATTGCCCGCGCCCAGCCCCTCGGCAGCCGCACCGACCGCACGCTGGTTCGGCGTCAGGCCGACACTGGCGAACGACGCGCCGTTGCGCCCGACGTCGAGTTGCACGCCGTTCGCCGAATACGCCAGGGTACCGCCGAGAAACGCGTAGTTCGGCAGCACCTGCCCGAACTGGCCTTGGATGCCACCGGCCGCTTGCAGGATGTTGAACTGCGAACCGAGCAGACTCTTCACTTCAGTCGTGGTCAGCAAGGTCGGGCTGTTTTCCAGCGACAGACTGACCGTGGCGCCATCGATCAGCGCTTGGCCACCGGCAACGATCTTGTCGCTGCTGGTTGGCGAGACTTCCACCGCGTAGGTCGAACCGCGCTCGAAGGTCACGTCACCGGCGACGTTCAGCGTGCCGATCGAATTGCCCGGCGCTACGGTACCGCCACTTTTCGCAGTCAGTGCGCCGATGCGGCCGTTACCGCCGAGGATGCCGCTGTCGTTGACCGTGACCGCCGAAGCCAGCGAGCCATTGATCGCCAGACGCCCCTGATTGACCAGGGTCGGGCCGCTATAGCTGTTGTTGCCGGTCAACACCAGCGTGCCGATGCCCTGCTTGGTCAGGCCGCCGTGACCGGAAATGTCGTTGCGCCAGGTGTCGAGCCCGCAGGTGATGTCGGTGCAGACGCGCTCGGTCGGTTTGCCCTTGTCGATGATCGCGCCAATGCCCGGCAGGTCCGCAACAAACTGCCCGGAACCGTAGGCACCCTGGATGCGGAATTCTTCCGGAATGTCCTGCTCGGTGACGAACATCGCCGGGCCGTCGATGCCCTTGCGCAGGTTGATCATGCCCCAGCCGTACAAGGCGTCGATGCCCGGTGCGCCGAGGTCGGTGGCGGTGGTACGCAGCACCGTGGCGACCTGGTCACCCGTCATGTACGGGAAGCGCTCCATCAACACCGCCATCGAGCCGGCCACGTGCGGCGCGGCCATTGAGGTGCCGTTGTAGTTTTTGTAGCCGGTGGTCAGGTTGTCGGCATTGGTGCCTTCGATGATCGAGCTGAAGATCTTCGTGCCCGGTGCCGAAACGCAGAAGCTCGCGGTGTAACCGCATCGCGAAGAGAACGTACTCATGATGTACGGGTTGGCGCTGGCCAGATCCGGGTTCTTCTGCAACGCGGCGACGGTGATCCAGTTCGGCGCGATGTCCGGCACGAAGTAACCGAGGCCGGCGATGGCGTCCGGGTTGTTCAGGTTGTAATCGTTGCCGGCGGCAAAAATCGTCACGATACCGCTACGGGCGGCGGCAATCGCGCCGTCGTAGGCGCCGCCCGGCTTGGTGCCGAGCAATGTGCGGATTTCGTTGAACTGCACTTGCGCGTCGTTGACGGTGAAGTGCGGATACGCCGGGTCGCGACCGCCAAGGTCGAAACGGTCAGTGATGCCGATGCCCCAACTGTTGTTGATGATCCGCGCGCCGCTGGCGATCAGCGCATCCCAACCGGCCTTGTACACCGCGCCGTCGTTGCCACGGACGATGCCGTCTTCCGGGCCCGGGTCGCCGTTGTCGGCGCTGATGATCTGCGCACCGAACGCCACGCCGTGCATCGGCCCGCCGTCACGGCTGCCGGCGGCAATACCACCGACGTGGGTGCCGTGGGCGCCGAGCTTGCCGTCGGAACCGACCGAGGGCGAACCGTCATAGCGGAACGCGTCCCCGGCTTTGACCGGAATGTAAGGGTCGGTGTATTCGCGGATCCCGCTGGTGACCAGGGTCACGACTTTGTTGGGACCGGAGAACTCCGGGTGCGCGGCGTACACCGGCTGGTCAAAGATCCCAAGTTTCACGCCTTTGCCGGTGTAGCCGGCAGCGTAAGCGGAATCCGCCCCGATGGCGCCCAGGCCCCAATCTGCCTGGAACTCGGCGCTGCGCCAACTGGCGGGATCACCGCTGCGGCCGTTTTCCACATAAGGCGCCGCGTGCGCGGTGCCCCAGCTGGTCAACGCACAGAGTACGGCGCAATTGAGGGTTTTCATGGCGAAGCGACCGCCCGTTTGCGCGGGGGTATTGTTGTTTTTCATCCAGCGACCTTCCTTAGTGTTGTTGCGAAAAATCCGTCTACCAGGCCCACACCCGGGCCCGGGAAATAACGCTTGTGGCGAGGGGATTTATCCCCGATCGACTGCGCAGCAGTCGCACACCCGGACGACTATCGGGGCCGCTTCGCGTCCCATCGGGGATGAATCCCCTCACCACAGGTGTGTGCTCACATCCCCCCTGTAGGAGCTGCCGCACGCTGCGATCTTTTGATCTTGTTGTTAAAAAATCAAAGTCAAAAGATCGCAGCCTTCGGCAGCTCCTACAGGGATAGGCGCACGCCCTCCGTCAGAACTGCCAGTTCAGGCTCAACCCCACGCCGTGGCTCTTCTCGCGGTTGGCCAGTTGTCCGTTGTAATCGAGGTTGACCCGTACGTCCTTGCTCAACGCCAGGCTTGCTTGCACGCCCACCAGCGCTGCATCACGCACCAGCGCCGAACTTTCGACCGAATACGGCGTGCTGCCGCTGGCGAAACGCAGATGCTGTTCGGCGTCGATGTCACTCAAGCTGTGTTGCCAGCCGAGATGACCACTGACATCCAGCGACTGTTGAGTCGACAGGTTGAAGCGCTTGACCGCCCGTACACCGAGGGTGCTGAGCACCGCATCACGCTGCTCGCCGGAGCTTTTCAGCGCGGCCGCGTCGACCTTTTCGGTGAAGCCTTCGGTATCCAGATGCACGTAAGCGAGGTTGGCGAACGGCTCCAGCGCGACCGGTTGCAAGTTCAGGCGATAAGCCGCTTCACCGAAGACCTGCGTGGTGGCCGCATCGATCTTGGCTTTCTGTTTGGCGCTGACGTCGCCGTATTGCAGATCGCGTTTCACATCGGCGCGATGCCAGCTGTAGGCCGCGCCGGTGCTCAGGCGCCAGGCGCCGATGTCGTGACCGGCGTAAGCGCCGAGGTGATAGCTGTCGACCTTGGCCGATGAATGCGTGTCCGAGCCCATGTTCAGCGAGCTGTCGCTGTAACCGGTGACCAGACCGATGCGCGTCTGCTCATCCAGCGCGCCGTCGACACCGGCCAGCAAACCGCCAATCGAAGTGCTGTAGCGCGAGGTGTCGTTACCGGAATCGGTCGAACCCCAGGCGCCGAGGGCCTTGATCCAGCCATTGCCTGGCGTGGCGTTGGCATCGTGCAGACGTTCACCGACCGCGTCGCGCAACTGGCGGCTGTCATTGATCAGCATCGAGCCCAGTGCCGGGTAGATTTCCCCGCTGAGCTGCTGGAACGCCTGTTGCGCCGAAGCGGCAGACGCTGACAGCAGCAAGCTTTCGTACACCGAGTTGCCGGCGCCCAAACCTTCGACTGCAGTCGCCACCGCACGCTGATTCGGGGTCTGCCCGACGCTGGCGAACGAGGTCGCATTACGCTGGATGTCGAGCTGAATGGCGTTGGCCGCGTAGTCGAGGTTGCCGCCGATGAACAGGTAATCCGGCAGCACCGCGCCGAACTGGCCCTGAATGCCACCGGCCGCTTGCAGAATGTCGTACGAATGCCCAAGCAGGCTGCGGGTTTCAGTGGTGCTGAGCAGGGTCGGGCTGTTTTCCAGCGACAGGCTGACGGTGGCGCCGCCGATGCGCGCACTGCCGCCGGCAACGATGCGGTCGCTGCTGGTCGGCGACAGCTCCACCGCGTAGGTCGAACCGGGGGCCAAGGTCACGTCACCGGTCACGTTCAACGTGCCGATGGAGTTGCCCGGTGCCACGCGGCCGCCGCTGTTGGCGATCAGCGCACCGATGCGCCCCGAACCGCCAAGGGTGCCGCTGTCGTTGACGGTCACCGCCGAGGCCAGCGAGCCGTTGACGCTGAGCACGCCGCCATTGACCGTGGTCGGGCCACGGAAGGTGTTGTCACCGGTCAGCAGCAAGCGCCCTGCCCCGGACTTGATCAGGCTGCCTTGGTAGACCCGCGTCGCCGCTGCGGCATCACGCGCCATACCGACCGCGTAGTCGGTCTGATCCTGCTGACTGGCGCCGGCCGGGATACCGTTTTGCCAGCCTTTGTCCTGCAGGGTTTGCTGCCAGGCGCCGTGTTCGGCGAGGTCTTCGCGCTGGCGCTGAATCAATGCCTTGTCGGAGATGTCATTGCTCCACACATCGCTCTGCCCGGCGGCCAGATTGGCATCGAACGCGCCGAGCAATTGTCCCGGCCCGTGCATCGCCCGATTGAGGTTGGCCACGCCCCAGCCAACCCGCTCGGTCGGCGCATCGGTGACCGAGCCGTCGAGTTGCGTGGCGGTGGTCAGCAGCACGTCGAGCGCCTGCTGGTTGTTCATGTACGGATAACGTTCCATCACCAGCGCCAGTGCGCCGGTGGCGTGCGGCGCGGCCATCGAAGTGCCGGACTTGATCGCATAACCGCCGCCCGGGATGGTGCTGTCGATCTTCGCCCCCGGCGTGGTGATGCACCAGTATTTGGCGACGCCGCACTGGTTGTACTTCTGCTGATTGCTTTGGTCCAGCCCGGACACCGCCAGCCAATGGCCTTCCAGATCCGGCTGAAAGTACGGCAACGCCGAACGCACGCTAGCGTTCGGGTAGCCGCTGTTGCCGGCACTGAACACGTTGATCACGCCACGGCGCGAGACGTCCGCCGCCGCGTCGAGCCAAGTGCCCTGATTCCAGTGCTGGGCGTACGCGGCGTGCAGATCGGCCAGGGTGCGGTAACTGACATCCGGCGGCTGACTGCCCCAACTGTTGTTGATCGCGCGTACGCCGGCGGCGGCCAACGCGTCGTAGGCCGCTTTGAAATAGCGCGGATCGGGTTTGGGGCCGAACAGGAAACTGTCGTTGTTGTTGGTGTTGCCGACGTAGATCTGCGCGTTGTACGCCACGCCGTGCATGCCGGTGCCGTCACGGCTGGCGCCCATGGTGCCGACCACGTGAGTGCCATGGGAGTCGTTGTTGGGGTTGAGGGTGCCATTGACGTTGAACAGCGAGCCGTCGACGTAACTGCCAGAGGCCATTACCGGGTGATAGCGGTCGCTGGCGAACTCAGGGTGGGCGGCATCGAAGCCGGAGTCGAGGGCGCCGATCTTCACGCCTTTGCCGGTGATACCGGCGGCGTAAGCCTGATCGGCCTGCATCCGCGCCAGGCCCCAGTCGCGCTGGAATTCGGCACTGCGCCAACTGGCCGGATCGCCGGGCTTGCCGGATTCAAGGTACTGCGCGTGGGCTTGCGCGATGGAAACTGCGAGCAACAGGGTGCCGACCGCTGCCGGCTTGATGCGTACGTCCATGTTCACCACTCACTTTTCTTATTGTTTTGCAGGCACTGACAGCCAGATCAAAAGATCGCAGCCTTCGGCAGCTCCTACAGGGATTACTGTTCGGCCAGTTCTTGCTCTATGTAGAAGCTGCCGCAGGCTGCGATCATTTGCTCTGCTTCAAGCGCCTACAGGATTTTCAGTGTTACTGGGTTTTCGGGCCTTGTCCGAACGCCTCATCCACCCGCGCCAGATCCTGTTCGTTCAAGGTCCCCGCGTAGTAATGCAGCTTGGTCCAGGCCATCAGATAGTCATAGCGTGCCTGAGCCAGATCGCGGCGGGTGGTAAACAGTTGCTGTTCGGCGTTCAGCGCATCGAGGTTCGTCCGCTCACCGCCAAGAATGCTTTGCCTGGTCGACACCACCAGCGCTTCAGCCGACGCCAGGGCCTTCTGGTAGGCGCGCAATTTGTTGACGCCCGACAGGCAGGCGCTGAACTGGCGGCGCAGTTCGATCAAGGTTTCGCGGGTCTTGCCGTCGAGTTCGTATTCCGCCTGCTCCATGGTGCGGCTGGCCTGACGGGTCGAGGCCGACACCCCGCCACCGGCATACAGTGGAACGTTGACTTCAAAGCCGATGGTGTTGGTGTCATAGCGCTGGTTATAGGTGTTGCCGCTGTCCGATTCAGTCTTGCGGATCGACGCATAGGCACTGACTTTCGGCAGGTGTCCGGCGCGGTTGCGCTCGACTTCGTACTTGGCCACTTCAACCGCTTGCCGTTGCGATGCCAGATTGGGGTTGTTGCTGATCGCCAGCTCATGCCAGGTGTCGTAGTTGGCCGGCATCAGCGCGAAGGTCTGGAAGTTCTGATCCAGTGGTGCCAGCTCGCTGATATCCACTGTCTGCACGCCGACCAGCGCGCCCAGTTCACGCAGCGCGGCGTCCTGCTCGTTGCGCGCCTCGATCTCTTCGGCGGTCGCCAGTTCGTAGCGCGACTCGGCTTCCAGAATGTCGGTGCGCGTGCCCTCGCCCTGCTTGAACATGTGTTCGTTCTGCTGGAACTGTTGCTCGTAAGCCTTCTTCTTGGCCTGGGCGATGTCGATCTGATCCTGGGCGAACAAGGCCTTGGTGTAGTTGTCCAGCACCCGTACCAGCAGCTCCTGACTCTTGCCGCGAAACGCCTCGTCGGCGAACAGCGCCTGCGCCACGCCTTTGCGATACGCCGCGTAGGCTTCGTAGTCGAGCAACGGTTGCTGCAAGGTCAGGGTCGAGCCATAGCTGTTGTAGTTGCGGTCTTCGGTCAGGTTGCCGCGAGCGGTCAGTTGCGTGGCCTTCGAGGTGTTGTGACCCCGGTTGTAGTTGTAACCCAGTCTTGGCAACAGTCCGGCGCGGCCGATGATGCGGTTTTCCAGGCCCGCGTCGCGCTCCTTGATCGCGCCGAGGAACACCGGATCGTTGCGCAATGCCTGTTCGTAGACCTCGAATGGCCCCATGGCCGCCAGTGCGCTGTTTCCTGCGAGCAGCGCGAACGCCGCCCCCAACATCGAAAGCTTATTCATACAGCCGAACATCCTTATTCTTCGGTCAACGCGGAGCCGGCCCGATCGAGCAGCGGTTTGAACAGGTAGTTGAGCAGTGAACGTTCGCCCGTGCGCACGAACATTTCCGCCGGCATACCGGGCTTGATCACCAGGCCGTGGAGTTTTTCCATCGCCTGATCACTGACGCTGCTGCGCAACACGTAGTACGGCACGCCGGTTTTCTCGTCGACCATCTGGTCGGCGGAAATCAGGCTGACCTCACCCGGCACGCGCGGGGTCTTGCTCTGGTTGAACGCGGTAAACAGGATATCGACCGGCAGATGCGTGCCGACCTTGTCGATCAGATTGATCGGCAAGTGCCCTTCGACTTCCAGGGTGGTGCCTTGCGGGACGATCTCCAGCAGGGTTTCGCCCTGACGCACCACGGCACCTTCGGTGTGTACGCCGAGGTTGACCGCCACGCCATCGGCGGTGGCGAGGATCTCGCTGTGCTGCAGGTCGAAACCGGCCGAAGTCAGTTGCTCGGACAGGGTCACGCTTTTGAGCTGCGCGTCGGCCAGTTGCGTGCGCACTTCCTTCTGATATTCCTCGCCATGCTGTTGCAGCTTCAGGCGCGATTCGAGGATGCCCTGCTCCACCCGGCCGCTTTCACCGGTGTTTTCCGCCAGTTGCTGCTGCACTTGCGACAGCTGCCGCTGGTACTCCATCAAGCGGTTGCGCGGGATGTAGCCGTTGTCCGCCAGCGGCTGCAGGTTGCTCAGTTGCTGCTGCAGCGAATCGGCCTGGGCGTTGAGGTCGGTGCGGGCGCGACGCATGCCCGCCAGTTGCGCGGTGGCACCTTCGATGCTGGCGCGCAGGCCGGCCTGTTCGCGGTAGAACGCTTCGCGGCGGCTGCTGAACAGTTGACGCTGGCCTTCAAGGACCAGCGCCAGACGCGGATCCGGATCATTGCTCAACTCTGCCGGAAAGGTCACCTGCTTGAGGTTATCGCGCTCGGCCTGCCAACGCGCGAGGCTGGCCCAAGCCATGCGGTACTGGGCTTGCAGCGACTGCACGTCGGCCGCGACCTGGGTCTGGTCGAGGCGGAACAGTGGCTGGCCCTGTTTGACGATCTCGCCTTCGCGCACCAGAATCCGGCTGACCACGCCGCTGCTCATCGACTGCACGGCTTTGCGCTTGCCCGACACCACCACGGTGCCCTGCACCGGAATGCCTTGATCCAGCGGCGCCAGGGCGGCCCAGGTGAAGAAACTGCCGGCGCCGACGATGGCCAGAATCCAGCCCATGCGCGCGAAGAATTTCGCATCGCGCTCCGGGCGCTCGGTGATGTATGCGTGTTCCATGGAGGCTTCGTTTTCAGTGTTCATGCTGGCGCTGCTCATACACCCGAATTCCTTGTCGTGGGCTGGTACTGCCGGCTCATGCTGAGCCCGCCCGGTGCCTGCGCAGATTTTTCCCGTGATTGTTCCTGAGCGCCGGACAGCGCCTTGAGTACGTCCTGACTGTTACCGAATGCCTGCAGACGACCGTCGTTGAGCACCAGCAACTTGTCGGCCTGGGCCAATACCGAAGAGCGGTGTGTGACCAGCACCACGGTAGTGCCCTTGGCCTTGAGCTGGGCGATGGCGCTGGCCAGCGCAGCCTCACCGACGGTGTCGAGATTGGAGTTCGGCTCATCCAGCACCACCAGGCTCGGGTCGCCATACAGGGCGCGCGCCAATGCGACACGTTGTTTCTGGCCGCCGGACAGACCGCTGCCGTCCTCGCCCAACTGTGTGTCATAACCTTGCGGCATCCGCAGGATCATCTCGTGCACGCCAGCCTGTTGCGCGGCAGCCACGACCTTTTCCGGGTTGGCTTCACTGAACCGGGCAATGTTTTCGGCGATACTGCCGCTGAACAGTTCGATGTCCTGTGGCAGGTAGCCAATATAGGGGCCGAGCTCATCGCGGTTCCAGCGATGGATATCGGCACCGTCCAGGCGCACCGTGCCACCCAGGGTCGGCCACACGCCGACCAGCACTCGGGCCAGGGTCGACTTGCCGGACCCGGAAGCACCGAGCACGCCCAGCACTTCGCCCGCGCCAATCGCGAAGTTGACCATGTGCAGGGTCGCCGCGCGCTGCCCCGGAGGGCCGGCACTGACTTGCTCAAAGGCAATCTGGCCTTTTGGCGCAGGCAACGCCATGGCCTCGTCGCTCGGCGGGAACGCCTGCAGCAAGGCATCCAGACGGCGGTAGGCGAGCTTCGCCCCGCTCCACTGTTTCCAGACGGCGATCAACTGATCGATCGGGCTCAGCACCCGGCCCATCAGGATCGAACCGGCGATCATCATCCCGGCCGTCATGTCGCCCTTGATCACCAGCAACGCGCCGAGCCCCAGCACCAGCGATTGCAGGCACAGACGCAGGGTTTTACTGATCGAGCTGATCACCGCACCGGTGTCGCTGGCCTGATTCTGCAGACCGAGGAAGCGCGAATGCACGCCGAACCAGCGCTTGCGCAACGCGCCAAGCATGCCCATGGCCTGAATGGTTTCCGCGTTGTGCAGGTGACTGGTCGCCAGTTGACTGGATTTCTGCGAGTAACCGGCAGCTTCGCCCAGCGGCTTCTTGGTCATGTATTCGTTGAGGCACGCCAGCGCGATCAGCAGCAGCGCACCCGCCGTGGCGAGGACTCCGAGCCAGACGTTGAACAGGTAAATCACGAACAGATAGACCGGGAACCACGGCGCGTCGAAAAACGCGAACAGGGCTGGCCCGGTGACAAATTGGCGAATGTGGGTCAGGTCGCCCAGCGATTGCCCGGCGTTACCCTCGCCCTTGAACAGGTTGCGTTCGAACGCTGCCTGATACACCCGCAGGTTGAAGCGGCGCTCCAGTTGGCTGCCGATGCGGATCACGATGAAACTGCGCACCACTTCCAGCATGCCGATGAAGGCGAAAAAGCCGACCACCATCAAGGACAGCATCGCCAGGGTGGTTTCGTTCTGCGAAGACAGCACGCGGTCGTAGACCTGCAGCATATAAATGGAGGGCACCAGCATCAGCACGTTAATCAGTGCGGTAAAGCACCCGACGCTGATCAGAATGCTTTTATAGTCACCCAAAGCCTTGAATAAGGGAGCGGTGGCTGGGGCCTTCGCCATCTTCATTGATTATTCCTGAATGTAATCCCCGCCATTCTTTGGCGAGACGCTTCTATTAATTATCCGTGCACAGACCGGACGGGTTCTTGCAACTTGCACTTACACTTCAATAACAACTTTCAACAGTTCAACGCCACTCGTTGCATTGAGCTGTTGCTTATAACTGCAACATCAAACCTTATAGTCAACGGTTCAGTCGGTGCCGTTGTTCACGGCTGCGGTGTATGGCGCGTCAGCGTAATCACCAGTCCCGACTTCAAAGTGCTCAGATAAAGCCCATCACGTTGTCGGCTGAAGAACTGGATTCTTGAACCTTCCTTGCCGGTAATCGACAGGCCGTCCGGATCAGGAAACCAGCCGACTGGCGCTTGCTCAAGCCATGCCCCCAGGCATTCGGCGCCCTTGCCCAGTGTCTGGTTGGGTTTCAGATCGATCAGACAGGTGTTCGAGGGTTTATCCTGCAATGCCTGCGCCTCTGGGGCGTCATCGGGCGCAGTCAGAATCGCCTGCCACTGCCCGGCGAACACGGAGGGGTCTTCCAGTCTGAGGCTGCTTGCCATGGTTGCTTCTCCAGAAATCATGATCAGCGCCGCCGAAAGCCACGCCATTCCCTTGTAGGTAAAAACTTTACGGATCATCAGAAAATTCGCTCCGGCACCTAGCCTTGCCCAGCCATCAACACGATGCAAGCAAAGAAAGCGACGCATGAAGCGCCGCTTTCCCGTTTACATCACGCCACGATGTCGCTGGTCGCTGCCTGGCCAACGGTGCTGACCTGGAAGTCCGCCACGCCGTGCCCGGAGAAGTCCACCGACAACAGGCTGTTGCCGCCCGACGAGGTCAGGATCGCGTCGCCGGCAGAACCGGTGAAGCTGCTGACAAAGTGCAGGCCGGAACCGTTGGTGATGGCACTCAGGTCGATTTTGTCCAGACCGCTGACGAAATCGAGGATCTGGTCGATTGCACCCGGCTTGGAGTCGGAGCTGGAGGCGAACACGAAAGTGTCCGAACCCGAACCGCCCCACAGTTTGTCCGCACCACCGGCGCCGTAGATGATGTCGTTGCCGGCACCGCCCTTGAGCTCGTTGGACGCACTGTTACCGATCAGCAGGTCGTTGCCCGAACCGCCGATGGCGTTCTCGATGG
>OEPS010000412.1_pt1 | contig 15537 bp, 16 predicted proteins | sample 1539411 | NCBI WGS metagenome assembly OEPS01 (sample SAMN02671747, study PRJEB22543) | soil metagenome | biome: bacteria | place: China:Hunan Province, Lengshuijiang City | collected 2012-10-15 | depth 0.08m m | reverse complement strand
AAGCCCGCTCCCACAGTAAACATCCTGTGGGAGCGGGCTTGCCCCGCGATGCGTTTGTCACTCCACCCGCGTCTCCCCGCTGTACACCAGGGTGCTTCGGCAGCGTCGACACAGGTATCGCCGCCCCTGGCGCACCAGGCTGTGGCGTTGCGCCGAGAACGGGAAGTCGCTGCCAGCGCAAGGGCAGCGATAGATGTAGCGCGTCACCGTGCGGCGTTTGACTTCGTAGGTGTGGCAACGGTTGGGCGGCAGTTCATACACCCCGCGCATGATCAGTTGCCATTCTTCGCCATGCGGCTGGATGCGGTCGCCAAACAGTTGATGGGCCACCAGGTGCGCGACCTCGTGGGCCACGGTCTGTTTGAGAAAGTCTTCGCTGTTTTCACGGTACAGCTGCAGGTTGAAGCGCAGCAGGTTTTCATGCAGATGGGCGACACCGGCCTTCTGCCCGCGCAGCTTGAAGCTGACTTCAGGGCGAGGGAAGGGGCGTTTGAAAAAGGTTTCGGCTTGCTGGTAACAGGTTTCGACGCGTGATTTGAGCAGTTCGGGCATATCGGGGAACACTCCTGACCGACAATTATGCCGCAACCGTCGCGGCGTTGCCGAGCCACCTGTCAGCGCACAGCATCAGGCCGCCTTTGCGGCGGCCTGATGGTTACTGCGCCTATGTTGCTGCTTTTCTAATAGATGGTTCTAGTTGGTATAGACAGGCCCCACGCCTAGTCCCCAAACGATCACGGTGAAGGCCATGATGGCTACCAGCACCACCAGGCCGACCGCCAATACCGAACTCGAGAACAGGAAGCCTTCATCCGAAGGAATGTTCATGAAGGTCGGCAGGCCGACATAGAGCAGATAAACCGTGTAGCACACGGCTGCCGTGCCGACGACCATCCCCAGCCACAGGTGGGGGTAGAGCGCCGCCAGGCCGCCCACGAACAGCGGCGTTGCGGTGTAAGTGGCAAATGCGATGCAGCGGGCCATGCTCGGATTGGCGTCGTAGGTACGCGCCATCCAGTGAATGAATGCGCCCATTACCGCTACCCCGGCCAACATGGCCAGGTACGACATGATGGTCATCCATAACGCGCTTTCCTGGGTCAGCATGACCGGGGCGCGATCGCCGATGACCCAGCCGACCTGGGTTGTGCCGATAAACGCTGACACGGCGGGGATAGCCGCCAGTATCAGTGTGTGGGTCAGGTACATGTGGCTGATGCTTTCTTCCTCGCCACGGATTTCTTTCCATTCTTGGTCAGGATGGGTAAACAGCCCCAGAACGTGATGGATCATGCCAGTCACTCCTTCCGTTGTTGCCATCGCCCCCCAGAGGAGCGCTTGCGACCCCAAGTAATAGGGGCCAGAGGATCGAGGTCACGGTTGCTGTGGCCTTATGTCGCAGTATAGGAAGGAGTTAGCCGCTCAAAGCCGGCTTTTTAGAGCAAATCGCGCTGTCAGCGGCCCGGCTAATCACCTTGCAGTCTTTATCGGATTGGCCTACGCCTGGCAGCGGTTTGTGCGTAAAATATGCCGCTTTTGTCACACCTCGCGGATTTCAAGCGCTATGGGCACCCTTTCGGTCAACCAGAACAAACTGCAAAAACGCCTGCGTCGTCTCGCTGGCGAAGCCATCACCGACTTCAACATGATCGAAGACGGTGACAAGGTCATGGTCTGCCTGTCCGGCGGCAAAGACAGCTACACCATGCTCGATGTTCTGCTGTACCTGCAGAAAGTGGCGCCGATCAAGTTCGAGATCGTCGCGGTGAACATGGACCAGAAGCAACCGGGCTTCCCCGAGCACGTGCTGCCGGCTTACCTCAAGGCCCTGGGCGTCGAGTACCACATCGTCGAGAAAGACACCTACTCGGTGGTCAAGGAGCTGGTCCCGGAAGGCAAGACCACCTGCTCGCTGTGCTCGCGCCTGCGTCGCGGCACCCTGTACACCTTTGCCGACGAGATCGGCGCGACCAAAATGGCTTTGGGTCACCACCGCGACGACATCGTCGAGACCTTCTTCCTCAACATGTTCTTCAACGGCACCCTCAAGGCCATGCCGCCGAAGCTGCGCGCCGATGACGGCCGTAACGTGGTGATTCGTCCGCTGGCCTACTGCAGCGAGAAGGACATCCAGGCCTACTCGGACCTGAAAGAATTTCCGATCATTCCGTGCAACCTCTGTGGCTCGCAGGAAAACCTGCAGCGTCAGGTGGTCAAGGACATGCTCGTGGAGTGGGAACGCAAAACCCCGGGGCGTACCGAGAGCATCTTCCGCGGCCTGCAGAACGTGGTGCCGTCGCAGTTGGCTGACCGCAACCTGTTCGACTTCGTCAACCTCAAGATCGACGACACGGCTCCGCCACGTTTTCTCGACGTGCTGAACATCTGACCCGGCATGCGCGACTATCAATGGCTGCATGAGTACTGCCTGAACCGCTTTGGCTCCGCCCAGGCCCTGGAGGCGCACCTGCCACAGGCGAAAAGCGCCGAGCAGCTGCGCGCCATCAGCACCGACCGCTACCTTTCAACCTTGGCCCTGCGTGTGTTCCGCGCAGGGCTCAAGCACAGCCTGGTGGATGCCAAGTGGCCAGCTTTCGAGCAGGTGTTCTTCGGCTTCGACCCGGAAAAGGTCGTGCTGATGGGCGCTGAGCATCTGGAGCGGTTGATGCAGGACACGCGGATCATCCGCCACCTGGGCAAGCTCAAGAGCGTGCCGCGCAATGCGCAGATGATCCTCGACGTTGAAAAAGCGCAGGGCAGCTTTGCTGCCTTCATTGCCGACTGGCCGGTGACCGATATCGTCGGCCTGTGGAAGTACCTGGCCAAGCATGGCAACCAGTTGGGCGGGTTATCGGCACCGCGTTTCCTGCGCATGATCGGCAAGGATACCTTCATCCCCACCGATGACATGAGTGCGGCGCTGATCGCCCAGGACATCATCGACAAGCCACCGACCAGTCAGCGCGATCTGGCACTGGTGCAGGCGGCCTTCAATCAGTGGCATGCCGAGAGTGGCCGGCCACTGTGCCAGCTGTCGGTGATGCTGGCGCATACCGTCAATCATTGAGGTTGATCGCGGGGCCTGTGGGAGCGGCGGTGCGGTGACCCGACTTGCCCCGCGATGCGATGTGTCAGGCAGTCCGCAATCGCGGGGCAAGTCGGGGTCGCCGCACCGCCGCTCCCACAGGTTTCAGCTTTCCCCAGCCAAGCGCCGGTCATACTGAAAGCGCCAGCGCACATACAGCAAGGCACTGACGAACAGCGCCAGGCTGATCGCGACTTCCAGGTAGCCGAACAATGCGCGCGCCGGGTCGAATGCGGCCAGTACCCCCTTGATGAAGTACAGGTTGACCACGAAGCAGGTCCAGGCATGGGCGCGTGCGTTGCCCAGGAGCATGCCCGGCAGCAACAGCGCCAGCGGCACCAGCTCGACCGCGAGGATCACGCCGGTGCGTGCGCCATGCAGGTCGGCGAACAGTAGATTGTTGACGGTCAGCAGGGCAATCAGGCCGAAAAAGCTCGCCAGGCTCAACGCCCGGGCCAGGCGCAGGCGCGGGGCCAGCCAGTCGATCGAAGGCAGCACCTTGGGCTTTTTAGCCACGGCCGTTCTCCAGCAGTTTGGCGGTACTCGCCAGGCGTTGCCCCAAGGCACGGCACAGGGCGATTTCGTCGGCATCCAGGTCGCGCTTGCCGTCGGCTCCGGCGTGATGACTGGCGCCATACGGCGTACCGCCACCACGGGTTTCCAGCAACGCCGACTCGCTATAGGGCAGGCCCATGATCAGCATGCCGTGGTGCATCAGGGGCAACAGCATCGACAGCAGGGTCGACTCCTGGCCGCCATGCAGGCTGGCAGTGGAGGTGAAGGCTGCTGCGGGCTTGCCCACCAGGCCACCGCTGAGCCACAGGCTGCTGGTGCCGTCGATGAAGTACTTCAGCGGCGCGGCCATATTGCCAAAGCGCGTCGGACTGCCCAGGGCCAGGCCAGAGCAGTGGCGCAGGTCATCCAGGGTAGCGTACAGCGCGCCGGTGTCGGGAATGTCCGGGGCTACCGCTTCACATTCGGTGGAAATCGCCGGCACCGTGCGGATCCGCGCTTCCAGGCCGGCCATTTCGACACCGCGGGCAATCTGCCGGGCCATCTCGCTGGTCGAGCCGTGGCGGCTGTAAAACAGAATCAGGATGTAAGGCGCGCTCACGGCAGAATCTCCAGCACCTTCTCTGGTGGACGGCCGATCACGGCTTTGTCACCGGCAATCAGGATCGGTCGCTCGATCAGCTTGGGGTGCTTGACCATCGCGTCGATCAGTTGCGCCTCGCTCAAGGCCGGGTCGGCCAGGTTGAGGTCCTTGTATTCGTCTTCACCGCTGCGCAGCAGTTGGCGCGCACCGATGCCCAGCTTGCCGAGCAGGGCCTCGAGTTCGCCGGCGCTCGGCGGGGTTTCCAGGTAACGCACCAAGGTTGGCGCCAGGCCGCGGGCCTCGAGCAGTTCGAGTGCGCCACGGGATTTGGAGCAGCGCGGATTGTGATAGAGGGTCAGGTCAGTCATGTTCGGGTCGCATCCAGCAGGGTGTGGCGGCTATTCTAACCGCAGCGACTTCGCATTTTGCTTGAATCTTCGAGAAGGATTGACCCATGACAAGGCGTTTGGCAGCAGCACTGGCCATCACCGCGAGCCTGTTGCTCGGCGGTTGCGGTGCAGACTATGGCCTGGACCAGAACGGCCAGACCGTAAAAGCCGAGCAGATCGACGGGCACTGGCTGGTGCTCAACTACTGGGCTGAATGGTGTGGCCCGTGCCGGACCGAAATACCGGAGCTCAATGCCGCCGCCAAGCAATGGCAGGCACAAGGCATCAAGGTCCTCGGCGTGAACTTCGACGGTTTGCAGGGGGAGGAGCTGAAAAAGGCCACTGAAGCCCTGGGGATCGGTTTCACTGTGCTCGCCCAGGACCCGGCCGAGCGATATGAACTGCCGCGCAGTGAAGCCTTGCCGGTGACCTACATCATTGATGACAAGGGCAAGGTCCGCGAGCAGTTGATGGGGGAGCAGACGCTTGAGGGCTTGAACCAGAAGTTGGCAGCGCTCAAAAACAATCTGTAGGAGCGGATTTATCCGCGAAGGACTGCGTAGCAGGCCCATTTTTAGGGCCGCTCCGCGCCCCATCGCGGATGAATCCGCTCCTACACCGCTGCATTAGCCCTCTTCAGGCCAGAAACGCAGCGGCTTGCCCTCGGCAGGCCAGAAACGCACCTGTTCGATCGGCGAGATGTCCCAGCGCTGGACAGTCTCAAGGGCCTGGAGGAAGCGCTTTTCCTGTTCCATCAAGGCCGGTGCACACAACTTGCGGGTGCTGCCGACTTTCCCGAAGGTGAGTTTGTCACCGTCGAGCTGGTAAGGCGCGAACCAGTGGTTGCAACCCGCATTGCCATACGCCCGGCCGTCCTCCGCCAGGGTCAGGGTCAGGTGGCTGTAGTCCATCAATGGACGCTCACCGATCCATTCCAGCAGGTAGCTGCGTTCTTGTTCCAGCTTCATCGGCTCGGCCGCACAACCCAGCAGGGCGGTGCCGGTCAGGGCTGAGAGGAGCAGGTTTTTCACTGGGCCGTCTCCTTGCATTTCGGGCACAGGTGTTTATCGCCACGGCTGCTCCAGCCAAGCTCTGCGATGCGTGCAGTAGCGGCTGGTTGCTGGGCTTTCTTGCCCAGCTTGCCATCCACCGCAAACTCGAAGCTCAGGTTGGCCTGGCAGCTGTCGCAGTTGACTTCCCAGGTGTGGATCGCCAATTCGCCGAATACCGGGCCGCTGGCCACCGCGACCCATTGACCGGTCGGGTTGATCAGGTGGCGTACGGTTTCCACGGTCAGGCGCATGGACAAGTCCTTGCTGCCCTTCAGGGTTACCAGCAGGACATCGTTCTTCTGAATCGAACCGCCATTGCCGGTCACTTGATAGCGGCCTGGCACCAGGGCGCGGCATTCGATCAGGGTGTGTTGCGGATTAAACAGGTTGTAGCGGAAATCGTGTTCGACCATGGGTCCTCCAAATCTGCCGCGTATCCTAGCATCAACCCTCAACCAAGTTTTGCGGATTGCCTGCCGCCCAGCGGGTAATGTTGTCCAGAGTCGTTGCGGCAATGGCCGCCAGCGCCTCGCGGGTGAGGAAGGCCTGGTGGGCGGTAACGATCACATTGGGGAAGGTCAGCAGGCGCGCCAGGACGTCGTCCTGCAGCGGCAGGTCGGAGCGGTCCTCGAAGAACAGCTGGGCTTCTTCCTCGTAGACATCCAGGCCGAGGTAACCCAGTTGGCCGTCCTTCAAGGCCTCGATCAGCGCCGGCGTATCGATCAGTGCGCCACGGCCGGTATTGATCAGCATCGCGCCGGGCTGCAGCTGCGCCAGGCTCTGTGGGTTGATCAGGTGGCGGGTGTGTTCGGTCAAGGGGCAGTGCAGGCTGATGATCTGTGCCTGGCGCAGCAGCTCCGGCAATTCCAGATAACGCGTGCCCAAGGCCAGCAGCTCAGGGTTGGGGTAAGGATCGTACGCCAGCAACTGGCATCCGAAACCGGCCATGATGCGGGCGAAGGCGGCACCGATCTGGCCAGTACCGACCACCCCGACGGTTTTGCCATGCAGGTCGAAGCCAGTCAGCCCGTGCAGGCTGAAGTTGCCTTCGCGGGTGCGGTTGTAGGCGCGGTGCAGGCGACGGTTGAGGGCCAGGATCAAGGCGACGGCGTGTTCCGCCACAGCATGCGGCGAATAGGCCGGTACACGAACCACCGCCAGGCCCAGGCTTTTCGCTGCGCCAAGGTCGACGTGGTTGTAGCCGGCCGAGCGCAGGGCGATCAGGCGCGTACCGCCGGCGGCAAGGCGTTTGAGCACGGCGGCATTGAGGTCATCGTTGATGAACGCGCAGACCACTTCATGACCGCTGGCCAGCGCTGCGGTGTCTTCGTTCAGACGCGCTGGCTGAAAGTGCAGTTCCAGGCCATGGCTCGCCGGCTCGTTGTTGAAACTGTCCTGATCGTAGGTCTGGCTGCTGAAAAACAATACGCGCATGAGGTCTTCCTGAGTCGAGTGCGGCAAAGTCTAACCGCGGGAGCTGCTGATCACCTTGCTTCAGGTCAGGCGCTCAGACGCGCCTGGGCGGTGAGGCGGATGATGGCCCGGTCCAGTTCGTCGAGAGCGCGCGGTGCTTCAGGATCATTCTGTTTGAGCAGGGTTTCGCTGCGTTGGCAGGCTGCGCGCAACTGCGGCACCCCACAGTAGCGTGAGGCTCCATTGAGACGATGCACGCGCTCGATCATACCGTTGCGGTCGGAGGCTTCGCGGGCGGCACGGATCGCTTCGCGGTCGGCCTCCAGCGACGCCAGCAACATGGCCAGCATGTCGGCTGCCAGGTCCGGTTTGCCGGCAGCCAGGCGCAAGCCTTCTTCCGGGTCGAGGACCTTGAGTTCGCTGCTGTTGGCAATGCGCTCGGGCATACGCTCGATGTGCGGCGGCGTCAGGTTCAGGCCGGTCCATTTCAGTACCACTTGGGCCAGCTGGCGCTCGCTGATCGGTTTGGTCAGGTAATCGTCCATGCCGCTGTGCAGCAGGGCGCGCTTCTCGTTGGCCATGGCATGGGCGGTGAGGGCTACGATCGGCAGCGGCGCGCCGCTCTGGCTGCTTTCCCACTGACGAATCTGCTCGGTGCACTCGCGACCGTCCATGCCCGGCATCTGCACGTCCATCAGCACCAGGTCGAAGCGCTCGTCCTGTACCGCCTGGACGGCTGCATAACCGCTGTCGACCGCCAGCACTTCAGCGCCGAGGTCTTCGAGCAGGGTTTGCACCAGCAACAGGTTGGCCGGGTTGTCGTCGACACAGAGCACTTTCGGCAGCGGCTGGTCGCTGCTGACCTTGGCTTCGCTGACCGTACGCCGTGGCTGGACCAGTTCCAGCAAAGCCCGGCGCAATTTGCGCGTACAGGCCGGTTTGGCTTGTAGCTGGCCATGGGCGTTGGGCAGGTAAGGGTGGTAGAGCGCCTGTTCTGTGGTAGGGCAGAGCACCAGCGCCTGACAGTCCAGGCGCTCCAGTTGCTGAATGTACTGGCCGAGGCGTTCCGGGGTGACACTGTCTAGGTTCACCCCCAGAACGGCCAGGGTGAACGGTTCGCCCGCCATGCGTGCCGCTGCCACGGCATGCAGCAGCGGGTCGATCGAATTGAACGCGGTTACCCGCAGGCCGCAATCTTCCAGTTGGTGTGCCAGCGCCTGGCGCGCCAGTTCATGGGCGTCGACAATCGCCACCCGGCGCTCCACCAGTGATTGCAGCGGCAGATCCTCGGCGTCGTCGCGGGCCTTGGGCAGGCGCAGGCTGACCCAGAACTGCGAGCCTTCGCCCGGCGTGCTGTCGACACCGATTTCGCCACCCATCTGTTCGATCAGGCGCTTGGAAATCACCAGCCCCAGTCCTGTGCCGCCCGGCTGGCGCGACAGAGAGTTGTCGGCCTGGCTGAAGGCCTGAAACAGTGCCCGTACATCCTGGTTGGACAGGCCAATACCGGTGTCCTGGACGCAGATGCGCAGTTGTACGCTGTCCTCGTGTTCCTCTTCGAGCATGGCGCGGGTGACGATGGTGCCTTCGCGGGTGAACTTGATGGCATTGCTCACCAGGTTGGTGAGGATTTGCTTCAGGCGCAACGGGTCGCCTACCAGCGACAGCGGCGTGTCGCGATAGACCAGGCTGACCAGCTCCAGCTGTTTGGCATGCGCGGCGGGAGCGAGGATGGTCAGGGTGTCCTGGATCAGGTCGCGCAGGTTGAACGGAATACTGTCGAGTACCAGCTTGCCGGCCTCGATCTTGGAGAAGTCGAGGATCTCGTTGATGATGCCGAGCAGGCTGCTGGCGGACTTCTCGATGGTGCCCAGGTAGTCGAGCTGACGCGGGCTCAACTCGCTTTTTTGCAGCAGATGGGTGAAACCCAGAATGCCATTGAGCGGGGTACGGATCTCGTGGCTCATGTTGGCGAGGAACTCGGACTTGATCCGGCTCGCTTCCAGTGCTTCTTTGCGCGCCATATCCAGTTCGATGTTCTGGATTTCGATGGTTTCCAGGTTCTGGCGTACGTCTTCCGTGGCCTGGTCGATGCTGTGCTGCAACTCCTCATGGGCGCTTTGCAGGGTTTCAGCCATGCGGTTGATGCCTGCGGCCAGCTCATCCATCTCGTAACTGCCCATGACCGGCAGGCGTTCTTCCAGGTTGCCGTCCTTGAGTTGGGTCACCGCGTGTTTGATCTGGCCGATCGGGCCATTGATCGTGCGGCTCATGCGTAACGCCAGCAATACCGTGGCCACCATGCCGAAGAAAATCAGCAGGAGGCTGGTGAACAGGCTGCGGTAGCCGCGCAACAGGGTGCCATCGTGGGACAGCTCAATTTCTACCCAGCCAAGCAGGCGATCCGCTTCGTCCGGAACACGTTCGCCCGCCAGGTCACGGTGGTGGCCGAACACCGGCAGCAGGTAACGGGTGGCGTCACTGCCGGTGCGTTGCAGCAACTCGGTGCCGCCTCCGGCGGGTGCCTGGTTGAGCATGCTCGGGCCAGCGTGGGCGAGGTTGTTGCGCTCCGGGCCAAGGAAGGCGACGGCGCGCACATCCGCCTGTTCCAGGGCCTGGGCGGCAATGCGCTCGAGCTGTGCCGGGTCATGGCGGACCAGGGCCGGCGCCACCAGCGGCGCCAGTTGTTCGGCAATCATCTTGCCGCGCTGCAGCAGTTGGGTTTGCAGTTCGTTCTGCTGCAGCCAGGTGAAATAGCTGCCCAACAGCAGCGCCATCAGGCCAGCAGGTAGCGATGCCAGCAGCATTACGCGGCTGCGGATTCCCAAACGATTCAGCACGCAACTCTCCTGTGCCTGGCAAGTGCTGTAAGCCGCCGTCGGAGCTTGCTGACGGACCAAGTCGGAAAAGTACCGCGCCTTCTCGCGCAATGCACTCATTTGTATCTACTTTTGACGTAGGTGAATTCGCTGCCGCCGTGCCGACGAGCAGTTGCGGGTTGCCTGCACCAGGCAATTACTCAATAATCGCGTAACTGAGAATTGCTAGCACCCGCCAATGAATCCCGTAGCTATTAGCGAATCCAACATACTTGCCATCGAGGACGATCCGGTCCTGGGTGCTTATATGCATGAAGAACTGCAGCGGGGAGGCTTTAAAGTCACCTGGTGCAAGAATGGTCGCGAAGGGTTGGATATTGCGCGCGAGTCGCGTTTTGACGTGGTGCTGGTCGATATCCTGCTACCCGGGCTGAACGGTCTGGATGTGCTGGCCAAACTGCGTGAAAGCAGTTCTACACCGGTGATCATGATGTCTGCCCTGGGCGCCGAGGCGGACCGCATCACCGGTTTCCAGCGCGGCGCCGATGACTATCTACCCAAGCCCTTCAGCATGGCCGAGCTGAAGGTGCGTATCGAGGCAATCCTGCGGCGCGTGGCGCTGGAGCGCCGGCGCCAGGAGCCTGCCACGCCTCAAGAGGGGGCTCTGCAATTTGACGAGCAGACCTGTGATGTCTGTTGCGGCGGGCGCTGGGCCGGGCTGACGCTGAGCGAATATCGCCTGCTCGACATATTGCAGCGCAGTCATGAAGAAGTGCTGAGCAAGCCCTTCCTGTACCAGCAGGTGCTGCAGCGCGGCTACGCGCGCCATGACCGCAGCCTGGACATGCACGTCAGCCAGATCCGGCGCAAGCTCAAGTCCATCGGCTATCAGGAACGGGAAGTGCGTACGGTCTGGGGCAAGGGGTATGTACTCAGCGCCACAGAGGTCAACTGAATTGCCCAATCGTCATTCGCTGTTCTGGAAGCTGGCAATCCTGCTGGTCTGTTTCTGCCTGTTGATGGTCGGTTTGAGCTGGAGCTGGGGCAGGCACATGCAGACCCAGAACGCTTATCTCTCCGAGTCGGCCCGGGTCACCTTGACCGACTATGCCGCCGCGGCCGAGCGCGCCTGGGAGCAGGACGGGCGGGCGGGGGTCGATGCCTGGATGGCCGCAACGGCCGCCAGGGAAGGTACCTGGCTGAATGTGCTGGGGCCAGATTTACAGTCGTTGAGCAGTACTCCCCTGACCCCTGAGCAAAGTCGCAAGATTACCTTTTTGCGTAGTATCGACTGGCCCGTCAGCCGCCGGGTAATTGGTTTGCCGTGGATGCGTGTGCCCTTCGTCGAGCACCCGGAACAAGGCTTGCTGGTAATCGAGTTGCCAGAGCGCCTGATGCCCGGCCGCTACCGCCTGTTCTGGCAGTTCATGACCAACGGCGTGATTCCGGGTTTGTTCACCTTGCTGTTTTGCATCGGCCTGTACCGCATGCTGATCATGCCGTTGATCCAGTTGCGCGAGCAGGCCAACGCCTGGCGCGCGGATCAGTTGTCGGCGCGGGTCGCCAGCAGCACCACCAGCCGCCAGGATGAGCTGGGCGAACTGGGGCGCGCATTCGATGATATGGCGGAACGACTGCAAGGCACGGTAGCCCTGCAGCAGCAACTGCTGCGAGACCTGTCCCACGAGCTGCGCACACCCTTGAGCCGACTGCGTGTGGCCTGCGAGGGCGAAGCGGATGCCGGACAGTTGCGTGAACGCCTGGGGCGTGAGATCGACTGCATGCAGCGTCTGGTCGAGGATGCCCTGCAGTTGGCCTGGCTCGATACCGAGCGCACACCGATGAGCAAGGAGCCGATTCAGGTCCAGGCATTGTGGGAAATGCTCGCCGAGGATGCCTGCTTTGAAAGCACCTGGCCGTCGTCGCAACTGCATTGCAGCCTGGACGCCTCATGCTGGGTGCAGGGCAATCTCAACAGCCTGGCCCAGGCCCTGGAAAACATTCTGCGCAATGCCATCCGTCACTCGCCAGCCACGGGCGTGATCCGCCTGGGTGGCCGTCGTCAGGGCGAGCATTGGCTGTTGTGGCTGGAAGATCAGGGCGGCGGGGTGGCAGAAGCCGAGCTTGAACGGATCTTCGCACCGTTTACCCGGCTGGACGGCTCGCGCCCGGGGGATGGCGGCTTTGGCCTGGGCCTGAGCATCGCCCGCAATGCCATCGCCCGTCAGGGGGGGCGCCTGTGGGCGCAGAATACCGGGCAGGGGCTGCGGCTGAATATGCAGTTGCCGGTGGCAACTGAGCTTTAAGCTACAAGCTATAAGCTGCAAGAGCGCGTACGGCTTGCAGCTTATAGCTTATAGCTTGTAGCTATAACGCCTACACATTGCGTGATATGGGCAAATCGCGTTTGCCGGTATGATAGGCGCCCCCGCAGTCTGGATTGCGAACTACGCCATGACCTTGCAGTACCTAACCATCGCCGATTGCGTCGGCAACACGCCTCTGGTCCGCCTGCAGCGCATTGCCGGTGAAACCAGCAACACCCTCCTGCTCAAGCTTGAAGGTAATAACCCGGCAGGGTCGGTCAAGGACCGGCCAGCGTTGTCGATGATTACCCGCGCCGAACTGCGTGGGCAGATCAAGCCGGGCGATACCCTGATCGAAGCGACCTCGGGCAACACCGGGATCGCTTTGGCCATGGCGGCGGCGATCAAGGGTTACAAGATGATCCTGATCATGCCTGACAACTCCAGTGCCGAACGCAAAGCGGCAATGACCGCCTATGGCGCCGAGCTGATCCTGGTCAGCAAGGAAGAAGGCATGGAAGGCGCTCGCGACCTGGCCGACCGACTGCAAGCCGACGGCCGTGGCCTGGTGCTCGACCAGTTCGGCAACGGTGACAATCCAGAAGCCCACTATGTCAGCACCGGTCCCGAGATCTGGCGCCAGACCCAGGGCACCATTACCCATTTCGTCAGCTCGATGGGCACCACCGGCACCATCATGGGCTGCTCGCGTTACCTCAAGGAGCAGAACCCCGCAGTGCAGATCGTTGGTCTGCAACCGATGGAAGGTTCGGCGATCCCGGGTATTCGACGCTGGCCTGAAGAGTATCTGCCGAAGATCTACCAGGCTGATCGCGTCGATCGCGTGATCGACATGGCCCAGAGCGAAGCCGAAGAGACGACGCGCCGACTGGCCCGCGAAGAGGGCATTTTCTGCGGCGTGTCTTCTGGTGGTGCAGTGGCGGCGATGTTGCGCCTGTCCCGCGAACTGGAAAATGCCGTGATCGTGGCAATTATTTGTGACCGTGGCGACCGTTACCTGTCGACCGGCATTTTCGACGCGGCGAACTGATGTCCAAAAGTAAACGCAACAGCGGCCTGCGCTTCCAGCCGGCCGGCGGCAGCCGTGCGCCACAGATTCCCACGGGTAAAAAACAGCGCCTGCGCATCGAGCGCCTGGCGGGGGATGGCCGCGGTATTGCCTTTCTCGAAGGTCGTACCTGGTTTGTCAGCGGTGCGCTGGCAGACGAAGAAGTCGAAGCGCGGGTGCTCAACACCCACGGCAAGGTGGTCGAGGCACGTCTGGAGCGGGTGTTCACTGCCAGTCCGGACCGCCGTGAGGCACCTTGCAAGCATTTCGATCGCTGCGGTGGTTGCAACCTGCAGCACCTGTCCCATGCTGACCAACTGAACCTCAAGCAGCGTTTGCTCGCCGAGCAGCTGCAGCGGGTCGCGGGTGTGACGCCCGAGCGTTGGGCAGCCCCTTTGAGCGGGCCCGAATTCGGTTACCGTCGCCGTGCACGGGTGGCGGTGCGTTGGGATGCCAAGGCGAAAAAACTGGAGGTCGGCTTCCGTGCCGAAGCCAGTCAGGACATCGTCGCCATCGACGAATGTCCGGTACTGGTACAACCCTTGCAGTCAATCATGCGTCACCTGCCAATGCTCTTGCAGAGCCTGAGCAAGCCGCAGGTGGTAGGCCATGTCGAGCTGTTCAGCGGCACCGCATTGGCCTTGTTGCTGCGGCATACCGCGCCGTTGGCCGAGGGCGACCTGGCTCGCATGCAGGCATTCTGCAATGAGGCGGGTGTGCAGCTATGGTTGCAAGGGGAGGGTGAACCTTCTGCCGTCGATGCGGGTCAGACCCTCGGTTTTACCCTGGCACCGTGGAACCTGGAGCTGGCATACCGGCCCGGAGATTTTGTCCAGGTCAACGCCGAGGTCAACACGGCGATGATCGAGCAGGCGCTGGCCTGGCTGGCGCCACAAGCCGACGAGCGCGTACTTGATCTGTTCTGCGGCCTGGGCAATTTCGCCCTGCCGCTGGCTCGGCAAGCGCGTGAAGTGGTGGCGGTGGAAGGTGTACAGGCAATGGTCGAGCGGGCAGCGGCCAATGCACGAAGCAACAATTTGCATAACACGCAGTTTTTTCAGGCCGATTTATCGCAGCCTTTGACCGCCTCCGGCTGGGCCGCTGGAGGCTTTTCTGCGGTACTCTTGGACCCACCGCGTGACGGTGCTTTCGAGGTGGTGCGAAAAATCGCCGACCTTGGAGCGAAACGTCTGGTGTATGTATCGTGCAACCCGGCAACCCTGGCCCGCGACACGCTCGAGCTGGTCAGGCAGGGTTACCGGTTAAAATGTGCCGGGATTCTCGACATGTTTCCTCAGACGGCGCATGTCGAAGCCATGGCGTTATTCGAAGCGGGCTAGCGGGACTGGCGCGTTGGGCGCTGCACCTTGGGTCCGGCAGGGGCAGCACCAGAGATATCAAGCGCATCGCGAATGCGCTGTAGGGAAAGGTAAACAAAGATGGTACAGGTGAGAGTGCACCAGCCGGTCAACACCGACGGCAGTATCAATCTCGAAGCATGGCTGGATCATGTGGTGAGCGTCGACCTGGCGCTGGACCGTGAAGCCCTCAAAGAGGCTTGCGAGTTCGCTCAGGAGATCGAGAAAAAAGGTAACCCGGCCAAACATTCCTGGGCCGATGGCACCTCGAGTTTCCAGGCCGGTCTGGAAATCGCCGAAATCCTCGCCGACCTCAAGCTCGACCAGGATTCCCTGGTTGCAGCAGTGATCTACCGTGCCGTGCGTGAAGGCAAGGTGACCCTCGCTGAAGTCGGCCAGCGCTTCGGCCCGGTGGTGTCCAAGCTGATCGACGGTGTGCTGCGCATGGCCGCCATCAGCGCCAGCCTCAGCCCCCGGCAATCGCTGGTGCTGGGGTCGCAGGCGCAGGTCGAAAACCTGCGCAAAATGCTCGTGGCCATGGTCGATGACGTCCGCGTGGCACTGATCAAACTGGCCGAACGCACCTGTGCGATCCGCGCGGTCAAAGGTGCCGATGACGAGAAACGCAACCGCGTTGCCCGCGAAGTCTTTGATATCTACGCGCCGCTGGCGCACCGCCTGGGTATCGGTCATATCAAATGGGAGCTGGAAGACTTGTCTTTCCGCTACCTGGAGCCGGATCAGTACAAGCAGATCGCCAAGCTGTTGCATGAGCGGCGCCTGGACCGTGAACGCTTCATCAGCGATGTGATGAACCAGCTGCAAAACGAATTGCTGGCCACCGGGGTTAAAGCCGATATCAGTGGCCGGGCCAAACACATCTATTCGATCTGGCGCAAAATGCAGCGCAAGGGTCTGGAGTTCAGCCAGATCTACGACGTGCGCGCGGT
>OEPS010000409.1_pt1 | contig 15656 bp, 12 predicted proteins | sample 1539411 | NCBI WGS metagenome assembly OEPS01 (sample SAMN02671747, study PRJEB22543) | soil metagenome | biome: bacteria | place: China:Hunan Province, Lengshuijiang City | collected 2012-10-15 | depth 0.08m m | reverse complement strand
TGATACCCTGCCCCGGCCAAAGCCTTGGTCACTTGTGCGGTGGAATTGGACGTCATCTTCTCCGCCCCGACCACCAGCACCAACTCCGCACTGCCGGATAAAATCGCATTGATCCCCGCCTGAATCGCCGCAGAGCCTGAAGCACAGGCATTCTCGCAGCGCGTGGCCGGTTTGAAGCGCAAGGCGGGATCGGCCTGCAGCATCAACGACGCCGGAAAGCCGTCCGGTACCAGCCCCGAGTTGAACTGCCCGAGAAACAGCGCGTCGATTTCCGACGCGGCTACATCCGCATCGGCCAGTGCGGCGCGGGTGACATCGACAATCAGATCTTCCAGGGTGGCATCAGTCAAGCGGCCAAAGCGCGAATGCGCGGCGGCGACGATGCTGACGGAGTCGGTAGCCATGGTTTTTATCCTTCTGGTTGAACAGGCGTTCCTTACAATGGCCCCAACCCCGAAGCCCTCGCTATTCGTGCAACTACGTATAGGGATGAGTAGCCCGAGTGATGGATACTGCGAGGCAACACACCATCAGCACGCGGGAGGCCTGCGCCATGACCGACCCAGCCCGACAACTGCAAGACCTTGAACGCCTGGCCTTCCAGGTATCGCCTGCACCGCAGGTGATCACCGGCAACCGCCGCATGCTCGACCTCAACGAAGCCTTCCAGAGCCTGTTCGGCTACCAGCGCGACGACCTGCTGGGCGAACTGATCCTCAAGCTCTACCCCTCACAGGCCGACTTCAACATCATCGGCGAACGCAGCCTGAGCTGGCTGCGCCATGCCAAGAACGGTGCCTACTCGGATGAGCGCTTCATGCAGCACCGTAGCGGCGAAGTGTTCTGGGCGCGGGCCAACGGCTACACCCTGACCCCGGAAGACCCGTTTCAGTTGATGGTGTGGCACTTCGAGCGCATGGACCGGGTCTTCCGGCCCACGGTCAACCTCACGCCCAGGGAGCGGGAAATCTCGGCGCATATCGTCAACGGCCTGACCTGCAAGGAGATCGGGCGCAAGCTGGACATCTCGCACCGCACGGTGGAGGTGCACCGGGCGCGGCTGATGAAGAAGTTGCAGGCGAAGAACAGTGCGGAACTGGTGTCGAAGATCATCGTATTGAACTGATGACGCACCGGCGGTTTCGGGCTGTAGCAGCGGGAACTTCAGGTCACGGGCCTAGTCTATAAAGCGCCCGAACCCACCCCAGCCGAACAGCGTTGCAGCCGAGTCCTCCTGATGCCCACCAAGAGTCTTCTGCCAGGTCTTATCCTGGCGTTTTGCGCAGCCGCATCGCTAGACTCGGTTGCAGCCGAACGCAGAGCCTCCGCGCACAGCAACAACGCCTCAACCACCCTGATTGAAACCGCCTCGCAGCAGTATGCCGATGGCCAGCTGGACCAGGCCGCTGCCACGCTGGAGCGGGCGCTGCATATCCAGCCGAACAATCCTGCAACGCTGCATTACCTCGGTGTACTGCGCCTTCAACAGGGCGAGTACCAGCAGGCCGAAACACTGGCAGCGCGCTCCAACCTGCGGGTTGGGCGCAACGTCCAGCTACGCAACCGCAACATGCAACTGATCCAGGCGGCGCAGCGGGCCCAGGCTTCGGGTAAACCGCCGCATGCCGAGCCCAGACATCAGACTCCGCTTGGAACCTATCTGGTAGGTGGCTGAGCGCTACGCATCACACTCTACGTTGTGAGACTCGATTACCAGGTCCAGGGTTTCCACCAGTTCGGCGTCGCGCCAACGCCGGCTACTGCACCGGTATCGCCAAGTTGCATGTTGATCTCGTGAATCTCGCGCGAAAGCCCCGTAATCATTGAGGCCGCCGCATGCCCACACTTCTTGTACAGCGCAATTGCCTCCTTCATCTGCGCGCGAGCGTTCTCCAATCGGGCCACTCTTTTCAGCACCATGCCATACACGCTCAGGCAGTCGGCGAACGCGCGGACATCTGCCTTTCTGACGCTTCTGAAGGTTGCGACACCACGCGCCAGATAGGCCTCTGCCTCCTCATAGCGCTCTTGCTTGAAGTAGACCGAACCGAGCCGGTAGCAAGAATGAGCGATGCGCTGATCGTTGCCGGCAAATGCCGATTCACGCAAATACAACACTTGCACAAACAGCTGCTCGGCCTCCTCCAGGCGGTTCTGTTCTTCACGCAAAGCCGCCAGGCCATTGAACACGATGGCCCGGTCAGCCGTGTCTATCTCACTCAGGTCCTTGGCGATGTCCAGGGCTTCCAGGAAGCACTGTTCCGCCATCAAGAACTGGCCACTGTCTTTATATTCCACGGCCAGATTGTTCAGGTACATCACCAGGCCGCAGCGTGTGGCCGGGTCTCTGGCCATGAGCCGACGGTGTGCCAGCTCAGCCTCAAGGTGCTGTTGGTCCAACCTGAACGTAAGGCACTGGTTGAACATCTCCTGGGCGCTACTGCCGTCGCCGGTCGCTGCAGGAAAGTGTCGACTGCGCTCGACGGCATTGCCCAGCACTTCTTGCGCTTCAACCAGCATGCCTTGCTTGAGCAACAATTGCCCCAGGTTGCACTCCAGCGTGTAGAGCTGTTGATGGTCATCGGGCGCCGTATCAACAAAGATTGCGTACGCGATCTGGTAGGCCTCAGTGGCATCCTTGACCTTGTCCAGGCCCGCACACACGTTCGCATAGGTCACTAGCGCATGGATGTGGGTCGGATGCCAGCTGGGTAGCGAGTCTCCAGCAGCTTCCAGCGCTTTGGCAGCGAATGCGCGAGCGCGGATGTAGTCCTGTTTATCGCAGTAGGTGTCCGCCAGAACGACCGTCAGGGTAATGAAGTCGATGTCGAACGCGTCGAAAACCTTGGCCGCCATTTTGAAACCGTCGAGCAGTATTGCTTCTGCCGCGTCGAGTTTTCCCAGGTCCCTGTAGATCAAACCAAGGTTGCTGAGGATCTGCACTAGGTCTCGATTGCCGTGCGGATAAGCCGCCAACTGGATCTTGTAAGCTTTGCTCCCGAGGCTCGCCGCCTCTGCAAGGTCACCTTGCTGATAGCGGGCAAGCGCGATGACCGCCAATACCTTGCCGACTTCTGGATGGTCCTTGCCGAACGCAGCTTCAAACTGGGCCAACACCTGCCGCTCAAGGCGTTCCGCCTTTTCCGGACGTCGACTGGCAATGTACATCGCGGCCAGGTTGGCATTGTTACGCGCCTGTAGCGTGAGGTTGTTGTCAAAGCGGTCGGCAATCAATTCGGCAACAAATGCGCACCAGGCTTCGCACAGCGCGTTGTACGAAAGGTCGATGAACTGGTGGGTAATCTGGTTGCAAACCGCCAGATCCTCGACCGCCAGCGGAAACCAGAGCGGCGAGCAGGCTTTCCAGGCAGCGGTGATACTCGCTATCGCCTGAGCCGGCGCTGCCTGTTGAGCACCGAGCGTGGCGAAGGCTTGCATCAAGGTTGCCGGGGCAGACTGGTAGCAGGCCACGACGCAAAGCGGCTTTTGCAGATCCCAACGCAGCGTGTCCAAGGCCACGGCGTCTTCAGAATCCAGGGCAAGCAGCTCACAGGCCTGGAAAATGCGCTCGGCGATGACCAGCGGGGTGAAGCTGCCCAGCGCATTACTCAGCGAGGGATCCTGGCCATTGCTCGCCCATCCCACGATGTGAATGATTTCCTGGCGAATAAGGATTTCATCTGCACCCTGCATGACGGCAGACTGCAGCGACGAATGCATCAGTTGCTCACGCCCCTCATAGCGCACCAGGTAAGGACGCAAAACCGAGAGCACACGACTCATGAGCAGCTGCGGAGCGCGCTTCTGCCCGCTATCGCCTTCGGGCGCATCGTTGTCGCTTGCCAGCAACAAGGCAAGCTGGCGCTCGGAAAGCCCCGCCCGCGAAGCGCACAGGTATTGTGCCGCCCGGGTCACGACCTGCGGATGGATTGCCGTGCTCAGGTCAAGGTCCCAGGCAGTGAGCATCGAGCGGAACAGGCTTCCAACATCCGCATGACTGAGCAACACCTGAATATCTTTCTCAAGCGTTTCATGGGCCGAACGAACACGCATTTGTTCGAGGACAACCCGCAAGTACACCGGCAAGGTCATTGCTGGCGCCTGGATCAGCTGGTTGACCAGCGTGTCCGGTAAACGCTTGCGGTAGTTGAGGGTGTAGGTATCGATCATTTTGCGCAGCAGCGCAGCATCCGCGCGCTCAAGCCCATAGCGCCAGACCGCCTCCTCGCCTGCATCCAGGCTCGGTGTCGCCGACAGAATGACGATGACCTGGTCAGGCAAGGACAGCTTCTGGAACTGCCGCAGCACCTGGCTTGAGTTATCGAAGCGCTCGATACCATCCAGGAGCAGGATAAGCGGCTTGCCTTGCGCCGTGGCGACGCTTCGCGACAGCAGCTGGACCAGGGCCTGCCACTTTTCGTTTCCAGAAGGCACTTGCGTCAATGCTTGCTCTGGCGTCACGCGGCCTTCAAGCAACACCTGAATGTCGTCAAGCCACTGATCGATACCCCGTTTACCGTCGGCACCGACGTGAAAGTCGAGGACCCTGGCGCCTGCAAGCAGTGGCTGGCGCGGCAGGTTGCGCGCCAGATAAGCCATCAAGGCGCTTTTACCCGCTCCCGGCTCACCGATAATCAGCGCAGGTCGTTTTTCTTTGCCACTCAGCCGGCTACGGCAATAGCCCAATACCGCCTCGCAAGACCCTGTTGGCGGCACATAAAATTTCAGCCGCGTACTGGCAAAGTTCTCATGCGGGAGGCGCAGCAAAGCCAGGGCGCCCTGCTTTTCCGGGTAGCGGCGGTCCAGCTCCTGCAGCAACTGCGCCTTTACCGACTCGCCAAAGGCTTCAACCGATTCGTAGTTATCGATTTCGATGACGCCTGAAGCGCGCAGCTTGTGCTTGAGCACCTCAAGTTTGCCATGGCCCGGGTCATAAAAATCGGTGGACTGCGCGCCGCCAGACTGACTGTACAGCTCACTGGTCAGTGCTGTGCTACGCAAATAGAACAGCGCTTCGGCACGGCCCTGCTGCTGCCCCTCAAGCGCGTAGTCAAACTCGAGCTCGGTCACGCTGATGTTCTTGTCCAGCGCCGTCTGGATCGTGCCGACGTACTCGCTGAGCTCCTTACCCTGCAGGTAGTCATTGAGCATCGCCTGGTCTGGAACCCAGCCGTAGCGCTCACCCAGAAAGCCGATAAAGAACGGCGGGAAGTCACGGCAGCGGTCGATTTCTTTCAGGCAGACTGCGACGGTTGTGCCTTTTTCAGCTTCCTGCTCGGTGATGCCCCAGCGCAGGTCAATTTCTGTGAAGCCCACGCCTCGGCTTTCACACGCCTCACGCACTTCGGGAAATACCCGTGTCAGCAGGTAGTGTCGCTCGGCCTGCATATCCTTGAAGGTTGAGGAAAGGAAGACCCTGATTTCCCTGACTGTGCTGCTGTCATTTTGCATGAAGACGTCCGTGAGCGAGCTCGAAGCCGATAATGGCCAATCAATATCAAGTAACATTTAAAGCTGAATTGGAGCTGCCACGCAATAATCGGAAAGTTTTTCATAATAATGTCCATGTACGCCTCCTAATCCTTATCTCACCTCGATATGCTGGCGCTCTTTGAGTAAAGGCACATTGATGTCATGTCGAGCTTAGGCAGTAGCCCCGGTGCGCCGGATGCTCTCCGGTTGATGAGTGAATCCACAGGTATGAGCCAACCCCTTTCCATCGTCATCGGTGTCAGCGGGCATCGCGACGTTCTCACCCAGGACGCTGCGCGCATCGAACGTCAGTTCCGTGAGCTGATTGCGTCATTGCGCCGGCAGTACCCCGACCTGGCCCTGCGGGTGATCACCGGGCTTGCAGAAGGGGCCGATCAACTGATCGCCAGAACCGCCCTGGCGCTGCGAAAGGAAGGCTTGCCGGTAGAGCCGGTAACGGTGTTTCCAATGCCGTTGGCGCACTACCGCGAAGACTTCCACGGCGCAGCGCTAGCGACCTTCGACGCGCTCCACGCAGAGCTTAAGGCGCTCGGCCTGCCGGTACTGGAACTGCCGCAAGTGAGCGAGCGCCAGCAGGCCTACTGCAAGCTGGGTGATTACCTGCTCAACAAGTCCGATGTTCTGGTGGTGATCTGGGATGGCAACCTGTCGGCCAATCGCGGTGCGCAGCCCAAACCCGGTGGCACCGAGCACATCACCTTGCAGGCGCTGCAACCGCTGGAACTGTTGGCGCGCACGCGCGACACCGCCAGCCAGCTGCGCAACGACATCAGCCGCTACCTGCACGACGTCGACACCGTGCCGGTTTACCGCATCAGCGCCAATCGTCAGTCTGCCAGCGCCATCGATCAACACTGCGGCTACATCCTCAGTGCCGGCGCTGAAGGTGTCAGCGTCAGCGACAAACCGCCGGCCAACACCCTGGAACACCTGCGCGAGTTGAACCGGTCGAGCCGTGCCCTTGCCCAGAACAGCAAGAGCCAAGGCCATTGGCCGAGCGACGACCAGCCGTTCTACAGCCAGCGCTCTGCCGACCTGAAATCGATAGGCGAACTGTTCCAGCGTTTCGACGGCTTGGCCAACGCCATGCAACTCAAGACCGACCGCACCCACCGTACCGTGGCCGGGCTGACCTTGCTGTTGACCAGCGTGTTCCTGTTCTACGCAAAAATCCTCCCGGTCGCGTTGGTGCTGGCGGGCTATGTCTGCCTGTTCGTGCTGTCATTTCTCTGGTACCTGCGGGCCAAGCCCAACCGGACCAAATTCCGCTACGCCTTTTACCGCGCGGTTTCCGAGTCGTTACGTATCGAATTCTTCTGGCAAGCACTGGGCCTGGTCGATCCGCAAGGCAACGCTTCGCTGGCGCAACGGCTACCGGCCCAAGGCCAGGACAAGCGCCGCACTATCGTCTCGCTGATCAGGCAGGCGTCGCTGGGTGGCAACACCACCAGCGTGCTTCCCGTAGAGCGCAGTAAAGTGCTTAACGACTGGATTGCCGCACAGCGCGCGTACTACCACAAAGCCCGGCATCGTCTGCACCTCAAGCACGAGAAGATCGAGCGCGTAGTCAAGGCGACCATCTGCATTCCGGTGATCCTCTGCGTACTGCTGCTGTCCTTCTATTCCTTCTTCAAGCACACCACCCTGCCTGGGCTGGAGCTGGCCTGGAAAGACCTGATCGTGTTTGCAATCGGCTGGATTCCGGTGATCGGCGCGGTGCTGGAGCTGCACGCCAACAACACCTCCATCAAGGAACTGCACGCGCAGTACCAATCGACCGAGCGCTACCTTGAGCGCGTCGAAGCGCTGATGGCGAGCCCGCAAGCCGAGGGCATGGGCCCAGCCGTATTCGAAGTGGTCGGTGTTGAACTGTCCCGTGAGCACATGAGCTGGTTGGCCACCACCGAACGCAAGGCCATTGTTCCCGCCCACGGCGGTTGAGCGCCAATCACCTACACAAAAGGAAGCCTGTAGTGAATTCAGTCCTTCAGGGCATGGTACGAAGCGAGGGCAAAAAGCGCCTGCTGACCATCGACGGCGGTGGCATACGCGGCGTGATCGCGGTAGAGATACTGGCCGAGATCGAACGCTTGCTGCGCGTGAGTACCGGCAATCCGCAGTTGCGTCTGTCCGACTGGTTCCACTTCGTCTCCGGCTGCAGCACCGGCGCCATTCTGGCAGCCGGATTGTCGCTGGGCATGGAGGTCGATGAACTGCGTGACCTGTACAACACCTCCGGCCAGCGCATGTTCAAACGTGCGGGCTGGTGGCAACGTATGGGTTTTCATCGCTATGTTCACGGCGAACTCGAGCGCCTGATGAAAGAGCGCTTCGGCGAGCACACCACCCTGGGCTCCGAGCAACTGAAAACCCTGCTGATGGTGGTACTGAAAAACGCCACCACAGACTCACCCTGGCTGCTCACCAACAACCCCTACGCCCAGTACAACCAGCCGGGGCCAGGCTGCAACCTGGACCTGCCGCTGTGGCGCATTGTGCGCGCCAGCACCGCAGCACCCACCTTTTTTGCCCCGGAAACCATCCATTTTCCGGGGTTGAAAAAGCCGTTCGTGTTTATCGACGGCGGCCTTACCCCCTACAACAACCCGGCGTTCATCTCCTACCTCAGCGCCACGCTGCCGGCCTATCGCATGGGCTGGAAAACCGGTGAAGACGACATGCTGCTGGTGTCGGTGGGCACAGGCCTGCATCCGGCCTCGGCACCGGAACTGACACCCAGACAGATGAACCTGCTCTACACCGCAACCTCAACACCTGCCGGCCTGATGCTGGCGTCGGCAAACCAGCAAGACATGCTTTGCCGTGCCTTTGGTAAATGCGTCGCGGGTGACCCGCTGGACAGTGAACTGGGCGACATGATCGGCCTGCAGCACAGTGCGCCGCTGTTCACCTATGCGCGTTACAACGTCGACCTGACCAGCCAGGGTCTGGCCTCGATAGGCTGCGAAGAACTGATTGGCCGCAACCTGCACCGCCTCGACGCCACCGACCTGATCCACGACATGCAGACCGTGGGCCGGGCCGTGGCGAAAAGCAGAGTCCGCCTGGAACATTTCGAGCGTTTCATCGAGCAGGTGCCTGCGCCTCAGCGGCAGGTAGTTGCTTGACTGGATAGACGGAAACGACACAACAGCGCCCCGCGATTGCGTCCTGTCAGGCGCATCGCGGGGCAAACTCGTGCCTACAACATCTGCCCACCGACAACGTTGTACCCCACCATGAACAAGGCCCGCTCAAGGTCCAGCAACCTGACGGACTCCCCCTGCGCACGAAGTGTCGAAACCACCTGACGCAAGATCCGGTTGCTGATGCGCGCCAGATCAGCCCAGTGCAGAATCTGCGGCGCCGAATAGCCCAACCTGGAAAACTTGAAATTGCCCTGAGATGGATTGCGCGTGTCCAGTGGGTCGTCGCGCTTACCTCCCCAGCAAAAGGCCAGATCCTGCGGCACCGAACGCTCAGCACTTGTCGCTAGCCAGCGCCCTGCCAACAAACCCAAAGCAGCCCCCACCCGACCGTCATAAATGATGATGTTCTGTGGATCCGCCGCCGCATAGATCTTGGTCATCGCCGAGTTCATCAGCAGGCGCTCGCCATCAAAGGCTTCCAGCGATTGCTGGCAATCAGGCTGGAGCAATTCAACCGCACGCAGAATCGACTCACACAACGTCGCACCGGCAACGTGAGCGTTGATCCAGTCTCTGGACCCGCCGTCCTTGCCCAACGCCACATTGCCCCAGGCGAACACCGCTTCGCAGGCCTTTTGCGCCGCGGCGCAATCATTGGCCGCCAGCGCGTCACGCAGACGTGAAGCGATACTGGCGAAATCGTCAGGCGCCTGTTTTTCACGCCAAGAGTAATGCTCAGCGGCCTGACGCAACGTCTCACACCACCAGTCGCGGCCCTTGGCCTGTGCCTTCCAGGTGATCCAGGCAGGATGATGGGTGACCGCATAACGGTGAACGAACGGCGCAGACGCACCGGTCCAAAGCCCGACAAGGTAATCGGCAAAGGCCTGCTGGTTCGGCGTCAGCAGCCCTGTGCCGCGATCAACAACGAGCGTTTCCCCAGCGCTAGAATCAAGCACATTGAAATCTGCCTGCTTCACCAGCCAGACGCTGGAAGGCTTTTTCGGATTGATGTCCACCACCCCAAGGCGCTGCAGGATCGGCAACACATAGGTGATGTTACGCACGCCGTATTTACCCGACGGCAGCAAGCGCGAAGCCTGGCACAGCGGGCCGGCTTTCTCCGGCGCATCGGCGGCAGCAATCTCGCAGGGATTGCCGGCATGATGCTCGTGATCGATCAGATAGCCGAGTGCCGCTTCAAAGGCTCGTCGAGGAATTACCACCTTCGTCTTCGCTGACTTGCCCGTGTGCACAACGACACGCTCGCCGGACACTTCGCCGACCTCAAACGCCGTGTTCCGTGCCGGCGTTCCCAGCGGGCCTACCGCGTGCAGCTGCGACCACAGCGAAGCTACTGTTTGCGTGGCTAGCGATTGCTTGATCATTACTTCCATTCCTTGAACAGCGTCAGAGGCTATAGAGCATCAGCCTGGAGTCCGAGCCCTGAGAACAAAGTCGTGACCCTCGATAATGGCAAATAGATGGCCAGGTTCGCAGATGATGCCGGGATACAGCGCTGGCAGCAAGCTGATGTGCTAGAAAAAAGCGCCGCACAAACCCCCTGCCCGACACCATTCGTCGCATTCAAAACCCGACAGCAAATTTCCGTCACTGCCTGGCTTGGCTATTGCACAAGCCCGCCTCAGCGGCCCCGAAAAGACGTAATTCTGACGCGGCAGCGGCCAAAATTATCCTTTACGGGCGCCTAAGAGACGCCTGCTCAGTTATCGGAGATGTAACGTGTCAACGCTCAATGAAATCGCAATGAACCACGCGAGAATGGTCAAACGGCTGGCGGAGGAATCGATCGTACTGGAACAGCGGCAGCCCCTGGTCGTGGGCGGTTTCGAGGTTTCCTCCATTGACACGCCACACCCCATGCCGCTGCCCTTCATCATTGATGCTCAAGACAGAAGCATCGACTTGGTTGCTGTAGCGGTCTGATCGCCAGACTGCACACCTGCTTTAACACTGGACCGGCTTTCACTGCCTGAAAACCGGTCCAGCCTTACGCGAAGTGCGTCCTACTCGATAATAGGCTGCCCGATGCACTGCTCGAATACAGCGGTCATGGGTTGATAATCACAGACGACTGCCGCAATGTTGGCCTCCACCCACTCTCGCTCATTCACCGCCCACCAACTGACGGTGTAGCCCGCATTGAGAATCAGGTGCTCGAACAAAATGCGTTGCGCCCGGCCGTTTCCTTCACGGAAAGGGTGAAGCATATTGAGATCACCAAAGTGCTCAGCACAGGCACTGACCAAACCGGGACGGCTCAGACCTTCCAGCCAGTTGGCTTGAGCCAGGCACCTGAACATTTTTTTGGCTTCAGGCTCGATGCGGTTGACGGTGCAGAAGTGGGTATCGCCTTTGGAAATATCAACCGTGCGCAGCTCTCCCGCCCAAGGGTAGAGATCCATGAACAAACGGCGATGAATGTTCTGCAAGTAGGGCAGGTCGTAAGGAGGCAGTACAAAATCGATTTCGCTGGCCGCGATACTGGAAAGGTCACGTTCTGCCTGGCATAGCAGAGCGTCGTCGCGGAGATTGAGATGATTGCAAAGAACAGTCGTGCCCGGAAAACAGTATGGGTCTTGGCCTACACCGTATTTATCCAGGTTCATCCCTTGGCTTGTTGCCGGTAAGCGTTAAGCACCGCCTCGCGGGTGGGGAGCTTACGATCAGCATCGGACGAGGTAACCTCAAAGCCTTCCAGGCGTAAGCTGGCCGAGTAGTTGGAGCGGCGAGTCTTGGCACAATGGGCTTGCTTGGCTTGCAGGCTAGGCGTTTTCACAGTCATGGCCTCGTGGTTAACAGTGGCACTAGTATAACTCAAGCATGGTGGGATAACCGCTCAATACAACGGGAACGGACAATCAGCAGGAAACGTTTTCTCTACAAAAGGTGTCTATCTGATACTAGATGTCAGATTCCCTCCCCCCACCTGACCACCATTCGTCGCCGCTGCCCTTCATCATTGATGCTCAAGACAGAAGCATCGACCTGATTGCCGTAGCGCTCTGATCGCCAGACTGCACACTTGCTTCAACACGGGACAGGCTTTCACTGCCAGCGCACCGGTCCAGCCTTACGCTGATGCTGGCAGGCCATGCGCCAGATTTTCGCCTGCTGTTCGGCATTACTCGCGTTATATCGTAATATGGCCGGTTGCCGAAAGAACCGTCATGGCCATAGCCATGAAGGGCTTTCATTCTTTCCAAATAACTGTGGTGAAGATGAACAAGCCTTTCATTTCGCTGTGCCCGGAAATTACTCGGGCACACGCACTGACACTGATGGATTGGTTGGAAGACGAACGCGTTACCTGCTATCTGAGCGATTCGCGTCATGTCTCCCGCTCCATCGAGCAAGTCATCGATCGAACTCAACTACCGATCCTGACCCATCTATTCAACCGGGGGGGGCGATTCTTCATGGCCTATGACCGGCATGACGCCCCGGTGGGCTTTGTCCGTCTGATCAAGACCGGCCCCAATTGCGAGATAGTCCTGGTCATCGGAGACAGCGACAAATGGGGCCGAAACCTTGGCGCCCGCACCATCCGCGAAGGCATGAAACTGGCCTTCCTCGACATGCGGGCTGAGAAGCTCATTGCCAAGATCCACCCGGACAACGTGCGCTCGCTGAAAGCCTTTCTGCGCAGCGGCTTTCTGCTTGAGAGCGAAACGCCAACATTGAAGTCATTTTCCATGACGGCGGGGCGCTATCTCCGGTTCTTGCGCGAAGGTGCCATTGTCGACTCCACTGAGATCTACATCACTGAAATCGACAAGGCCAGGCTCGAGAGCCTGATCGCGCTCGAGCAAGGCCCAGCCATTGTTGAACTCGAACATGAGCTGGAGCGAGCCATTGTCGTCACGCCGCAGCAGGTGGCGCGCAATGTCGTCACGATGAACTCCAGGGCCTTGCTGCAGCTGGACGACGAAGAGATCGAAGTGGCCCTGGTCTACCCTGAAGACGCGGACAGCAGCGCCGGGAAGTATTCCGTGTGTTCCGACATCGGCGCCGCCATCCTCGGCTATCAGGAGGGGGACGCCATCGACTGGCGCGTTTCTGACCGGACCCGCCGGATCGGAATCAGGAAAGTGCTTTACCAGCCGGAGGCTGCGGGCGACTTCCACCTGTAATTGCGACTTTAGCTAAGTGTTCGCCCATCAGGCGCGAAAATCCCCCAAGGCTTTCCGTGCCTGATGCGGCCCCTCGTACTGACTGCAGGACTGCGCAGCGTGCTACTCGCGAGATCAACCTGCGCCCTGTCCGGCCCCTGACTCAACGACCATGGCATGGGCCACATCCTCAACCAGCGCCTTGGCCATCCCCACCAGATAATGCGCTGCCCACGCCGACGTACCGTCCTGCTCAAGGCCGGCTTGCAACGTCAGATGGTGCGCACAGCCCATCATGATCGAAACCTGCTCCAGCACAAACGCCGCACCGTGCCCTGGTTCGACTCGAAACAACCGCTCAGCGCCTGCCCCGCCCTCGCCTTCAGCGAAGGTGCCGACGCCTACCGTCTTGTGCTCCAACCGCGCCCCCTCCCCCATCCCAACCTCCCCAGCCCCAACAAATTCTGTAGGAGCGGATTCATCCGCGATCGAGCGCAACGCGCTCGCCTATCCCAGACCAGCCACCCACGCCCGACCACGGAAAACCCGCCGTTACTGCCGCCAGATCAATGCCGCAACTGAACCTTACTCAACGCCACTTCAACCAAAGCGCGGGCATGGTCGATTTCATGCATGGTCGCCAAGGTCAGCACCTGGCCTGGAGAGCTGGCATGAAGCAGGACAGTCTGCTGTGCCACGGTCATGGCGCAGACCAGGTATTCGGAGATTTGGACGAGGATGTCTTCGAGGGATTGGTTGGGGTTTAGGGGTGGGTCGGGGACGATTTTTAACATGGCGAATCTCCTTTGCTTTAGGGAGCCGCCACACGCCTGCTGTCAAACAAAAGGTGGCAGCTATACGCGGGTTGACAGACCGGCAAAGCAAAGGGAAACCCGGCGCACACGAAGGTGCCCCACGTACAGCCGCCATAACGCGAGCACATGCGGATTCACTTTGAATTCGGTCTGTCAAAACCGGTCGTTGAATTGGCAACGACTGGGGGAGACTAGAGCGCTAGTGGAAGCACCGCAATGGCTTGAAGCAGGCGGGAGTATGATTCGGAAATGGACTACAGGGAATCGGGAAATTCTGAAAATTTGCATGTCACGGATTGCAAATCCGTCGGCAACTGGGCCGAAGGTGTTTTGCAGTGCACGGGAGTCGGTATGAATTCCTGCGCCGCAGGAAAACGACCAATTCGATGTAGGACCAGCCCTTCAGTTTTGTAGGATCTCGCGCTATCTTCGCTGGCGATATGCCACGATCTAAGGATGCGAGATGCAATTTTTCTGGGTCAACCTGGGTACGACTCACAAGGAAGCGAGAGAAGGCAAATTTCTCTGGGCCCCGCTGAGTTTGCGTTCACAAAAGCGAGTTCTACGGTCAGTACAAATGGCTGTTTCGAACGGTCGGACTTAATCGTCGTATCGTGAAGTTCCTCGACTGCAAAGGTATGGACGCACAGGGCAGTCTGAGTCGCTACCGTCCTGCAGCGGAATTGCCGGGCAACGCCTGTCCGCCCTAGCCATAGAAGACGTGATCAGCTAGCGGAGGCGGTGCCTTCGGTAACAACGATCTGCAGCCGAGCCATTACAGCCCATCGTTACCTACAGCGAGGCTTTGCTGCGACAGTGGCCAACTCCTGCACTTGTAGAGCTTCATGCAATCCGGATAGGCACTCGGCGCCTTGCCTGATCTCGCACTCCCAAACGACCATGACCTTCCAGCCCAAGGCCTCCAACGCATGAACATTCTCGAGGTCCCTCTCAACATTCCTAGAAAATTTTGCCGCCCAGAATGCGCTCCGAGTCTTAGGTGTAGTAGCGTATCGACACCCCACATGACGATGCCAAAAACATCCATGTACAAATATACAGGTCCGTAGCTTGGGCATTACAATGTCAGGCTTGCCTGGGAGATCCTTGCGGTGCAGGCGGAAGCGGTATCCCAAGGCATGAAGGAAACGACGCAGCGCGAGTTCAGGCTGAGTATTTTTGCCGTTTATCGCAGCCATCATCCGAGACCTGGTCGCTTTATCTACAACATCCACTTTCGATTACCTTTGGCAGATGTAGCTCATGAATTGTAACAACCCTTTACAGGTCGTGGATCTCTTCGCTGGCCCTGGCGGCCTTGGTGAAGGTTTCTCTTCACTCAATGAGGGCAGAAGCTTTGAAGTATTAGTCTCAGCAGAGATGGATGCGTTCGCTCGATCTACGCTAAGACTTCGTGCATTTTATCGAGCTCTGAAAAAACACAATCCAGCAGCCCTTGACGATTATTATTATTATTGCGAGACGGCCGGCGTATCACAACCTTGGACTTCGAACAGTTCCAAGGAGTGGCAACTTGCAGACAAGGAAGCTCGTCAGATTAAACTAGGAAGCGCAGAAGGAAATGCCGAGCTAGACAGCATTTTGGAGACGCGACTGGATACCAGTAAGCCTTGGGTATTAATTGGAGGACCTCCTTGTCAAGCTTATTCGATTGTTGGAAGAGCACGTAACAAAGGAAACTCTGAGTATAAAGCGGAAGACGACCACCGTCACTTTCTCTACCGGGAATACCTTCGGATAATCCAGAGCAAGCGCCCGGCAGTATTCGTCATGGAGAATGTCAAGGGAATTCTTTCCTCGAAAGTTGGTGGCACTCAAATTTTCCCACAGATACTTCAAGATCTAGCTGACCCTGACGCGGCCTTAGGGATCAAGGGCGGTAGCGGTACGAAATATAAAATCTGTTCTTTGGTTTCGGATGATATATATGAATCAGGGATGGAGCCGGAGTCTCTAGATTTTAGTAATTTTGTAATACGTGCTGAAGATTATGGTATCCCCCAAGGTCGCCACCGGGTCATTTTGATTGGTGTATCACAGGATTA
>OEPS010000407.1_pt1 | contig 15662 bp, 16 predicted proteins | sample 1539411 | NCBI WGS metagenome assembly OEPS01 (sample SAMN02671747, study PRJEB22543) | soil metagenome | biome: bacteria | place: China:Hunan Province, Lengshuijiang City | collected 2012-10-15 | depth 0.08m m | reverse complement strand
CCATCAGAGTTTTCGTCAACATCGTCGTCTTCCTTCTCAAGAGCCTCGGCCTCATCGGGGGTCGGGGAGGACCTACCGTCCTTGTGTGAAATCGATATAGGAGGATAAAAGACATCAATAAAGACGATTGAAGTTGTGATACTGTTCGGTTTAAAAGAACGGTACTGCCATTTCAGGGCTACCGGCTACTCCCAGTGCGGAACGGGCTATACTCGTGGAGTATGAGCAAAAAGATATTGGAGTTACAAGCTTTTCACGAGCGATGCTAAGGCGCTTTATCTATGCTCAAGGCGAGAAAGAGCAGGAGAGGGACAACATGCCGGCGAAATCGACCAGAGACATCAAGCTGATCGTCAGCGCCATCTTCCTCCCTGCATCACTACTCATTGCGGGCCATGCCGTGGCGGCACCCGCGCCGACGCAGGCGGCGACCTGCGCAGCCTGCCATGGCGCCGATGGTCTTGGTAATGCCGGGGCCCGGCTTCCCCGCGCTAGCCGGACTGCCGGCACCCTATCTCGAACAACAGCTTTACAGCTTCAAGCATGGAACCCGCGAGAACGTGGTGATGACCGGAATTGCGAAAGGGCTGAACGCTGAGGATCGGAAAACGATTGCCTCGTACTACGCCTCTCTTTCGGTGCCGGAGACACCCGAGCCAAGCCCTCTGCCCACCGGCTCTGGTGCGTTGCTCGCGGTAAATGGTGCCTGGGGCCATGTCACGACCGGCCTGCCATCCTGCAATTCCTGTCATGGTCCCTATGGGCTTGGCGTGGGAAGGGTATTTCCGCGGCTCGCCGGGCAGCCGGCCAATTATCTCACCGCGCAGCTGAAGGACTGGCAGAGCGGCGGCCGGAAGAACGACCCGCTGCACCTGATGCGCAATGTCGCGGAAAAACTCAGCTCTGAAGAAATCGGAGCGGTGGCGGCCTATTATGCGGCCCTTTCGCCGAATCCTACAAGTCTTCCAGACATACCGAAGGGAGGCAAATGATGCGCAGGATGCAGTTTGGTGTGCTGGCGGCTGTCGCGGTCGCGCTCGGTGGGGGAAGCATCGCCGCGCTTGCTGCGGCGACGCCAGCCAAGCCCGTTCCCTTCACGCCCCCACCATATGCGGCCATGCCCTCCGGGCAGTTCGGCATCTCGGTGAAGCTCGGCGAGAATATCTTCCGGCACACCACGATTTACGCGAAACAATATATCGGCAATACGCTGAACTGCAGCAACTGCCATCTCGATGCCGGGCGGCTTGCCGGCTCGGCACCGATGTGGGCCGCCTACACCACCTATCCGGCCTATCGCAAGAAGAACAAGAAGGTCAATAATTTCGGGATGCGGCTGCAAGGCTGCTTTCGCTTCAGCGAGAATGGCAAGGTGCCATCCCTCGACAGCAAGACGATCATCGCGCTGGAGGCATATTCCTACTGGCTGGCAAGCGGCGCACCCACCGGCGCGCAACTCGCGGGACGTGGATATCCGAAACTCGCCGCGCCAGCCGCAGCGCCCGACTATGCGCGCGGTGCCAAGCTTTACGCGGAAAATTGCGCGCTCTGTCATGGCGCCAGTGGGCAGGGCCAGTCGGTACGTGGCCAGACCGTCTTCCCCGCCCTTTGGGGGAAAAACTCCTTCAACTGGGGCGCGGGCATGGGCAGCATCAAGAATAGCGCCGAATTCCTGCACGCGAACATGCCGTTCGGCGCCGTCGGCACCCTGACGGCACAGCAGGCCTGGGACCTCGCGCAGTATATCGATAGCCAGGAACGGCCGCAGGACCCGCGCTTCATCGGCAACGTGGTACAGACCCGCAAGAAGTTCCACGACACGAAATACTCGATGTACGGAAAGACTGTGAACGGGCAGGTGCTCGGAGCGGCGGCCCATCAATAACCGCCTGAGCCTGATATCTCCCCGAGCCTGATATCTGCCGGAGCGACAACGGCAATCGCTTGAACACCCGGTTTTATACATGCCTGCGCAACCAGCCCGTCTGAAAAACAAAGGCCGCGACGACTGAAGCAGTTACCCATACTGCCCATGACGCTGCTTCACCTGACAACGCCCGCAGCCGCCTTCGCATGACGTGTCGCCTTCAAAGGGTTGCTAATGGAATTCATGTAAGTATATAAGTCCCAGAAATTTCTGGAACTTCGAAATGCGAATGACGCCTCTGATCGAAGCCTTCTGCCTTCACTTTGGCGAAATGGGTAGCCGTTGGGGTATCAACCGAACGGTGGGACAGATCTACGCCCTGCTTTACGTGGCGGACCGGCCTTTGCCGGCCGATGAAATCGCCGAGGCACTGAATTTCTCGCGGTCGAATGTGTCGCTCGGGTTGAAGGAGTTGCAATCTTGGAACCTCGTGCGGCTGCAGCACTTGCCCGGTGACCGGCGGGAGCATTTCTCCACTCCGAGTGACATCTGGCAAATCGTCCGCATCCTGGCCGAAGAGCGGCGCCGGCGCGAAATCGATCCCACGCTTTCGGTGCTGCGCGAACTCATCATGGAACATCCCACGACCGAAGGTGATCGCCACGCCCAAGGTCGGTTGCGGGAGATGCACGATCTCATCGAGCTCCTGATGCGCTGGTCGGATGATGTCCAGACGCTTGAAACCGGGGATCTGATCCAGTTGCTCAAGCTGGGCGGGCGCGTGGTCGCGCTGCTCGAACTCAAGAATCGCCTGCCGTTGCTCGGCGCGGGCCGCCGCCGGACGGAAGCCGATGCCGCGATGCATGATTCGGATTTAGAACCATGATCCGCCCTGTCGGCAGGCCTCCACATACTGGGCAACTGGCCGGTACGTCGAATGGAATGACGTCGCCCGCCGGCACAATATCGTAACCGAAAGCCAAGCTGATGCCGGAATCATCCTTGCCCGTCCTGCTCTCGCGCATCGACTTCGCCTGGATCACCACCTTTCACATCCTGTATCCGCCGCTGACCATTGGCCTGGCAACGATCCTATTTGTGTTCGAGTGGCGTTGGTTCAGGACGAATGACGAACAATGGTATCGCCTGTGCCGGTTCTTCGAGAAGCTTTTTATTGTCAATTTCGGCGCCGGCGTCGCCACCGGCATCACCATGGAAATGGCGTTCGGCATTCTGTACGGCCCGTTCTCGCAGGCGGCAGGGCCTTTTTTCGGAGAGATCCTGGGCTACGAAACCATTACCGCCTTCATGTATGAAGCGGGGTTCATCGGGCTGATGATTTTCGGCTGGGGCAAGATCAGCAGAAAGATGCACTTGTTTGCTACGTTTAACGTGGCGCTATCGTCATCCTTGTCCGCCATGTGGATCCTGGACGCCAATTCCTGGATGCAGACGCCGGCAAGCATCGTCTATAAAGATGGCGTGTTCCAGGTCGTCAGCTGGCTCAAGGCGATCTTTAACCCGGATGTCATCTTCGGCTTTCCGCACATGCTGATTGCCTCCCTGGAATTGGCGCTGTTCTTTGTCGCTGGTATCTGCGCCTGGCTGATCGTCAAGAACCGCCATGTCAGCCTGTTCGTCCGCCCGCTGCGATACGCGCTGCTCGCTCTGATAGTCGTGGCACCGCTGCAAGTCTATCTCGGCGACGGGTTGGGGCAGGTGGTGGCGATCGACCAGCCGGCCGCGCTGGCCGCCATGGAGGGCCATTACCACACCTACAACAAGAATGGCAGCGTCAACACTGGTTGGCATGTTCTCGCCTGGCCGAATGCTTCGGGAGATGGCAACGCTTGGGCGATCACGATCCCCCATGTGCTCAGCCTGCTCGAAACCCATACATGGAACGGCAAGGTCCAGGGCATGGACACGATCAAGCCGCGGGACCGGCCGCCGGTGGTGGTGCCGTTCTACTCCTTCCGGATCATGGTTGCCGCCGGCATGTTCATGATGCTCGCCGCCTTCTGGGGTGGCTGGCTGGTAATGCGCCGGCGGCTGGCCGATGCTGTCATAACTGACCATAAGTGGTTCCTGCGGACCTTAATGTTCAGCGCCTTCCTGCCTTATCTCTCGGTATGGGTCGGCTGGTGGACGCGCGAGGTCGCGCGCCAGCCCTGGGTCGTCTACGGCATGATGCGGACCTCTGCCGGCGTCAGCCGGATGTCGGTGCCGCTCGAAATTTTCTGGCTGGTTGGCTATGTAGGTTTTGAGTTGATGGTGCTGGGAGGCGCCAGCTATTTCATCGCCAAGCTCATTCGCCAGGGCCCCGACATGACGAGCCCGGTCGCGCAGGATGGCGACCAGCCTCTCGGCCATCTTGAGGAACCGCCACGTCACGAATCCGCCGAGCCGGAATATCCGCGCCCGGCGTAAGCCAGGCCGCGCTGAGAGAGAGCTGATCCAATGGAAACCGCGAACGCGCTCACCCACGGCCAGCATATCCTCACCCTCGTATGGTGGATGCTGCTCGGGCTGAGCATCATGCTCTACATCGTCCTCGACGGCGCTGATCTCGGCGCCGGTGTGTTCTCCCTCTTCATCTCAGATGCCGATGAGCGCGGCGCCATCATGTCGGCAATGGCCGGAACCTGGGATGCCAACGAGACATGGCTAATCGTCGCTGGCGGCGTCCTGTTCGGCACCTTTCCCTTCGTCTACGGCTCCCTGTTCAGCTATCTGATGGTGCCGCTCGCGATCGCTCTTTGGGGCATCATCACCAGGGCGGCGGCGCTCGAGTTCCGCCATCTGGCCGAACCGCGTTATCAACGCTTCAGCGACTACGCCTTCGGCGTCTCGAGCCTGGTCACCACCTTCTTCGGCGGCATGGCGGTCGGCGCCGCGCTGAAAGGCTTCCCGCTCTCGCATCTGCCGAACCAGGTCCCCAGCTATGCCGGCGGCGCGCTGCGCTTTATCAGCCCGTTCAGCATATGGACAGGTATCGGCGCCGTCATCGCGGTATCGCTCTCGGGCGGACTATTCGTTCGAGCGCGATTCGAGCCGGAGGAGGTGATACGCCAGCATGCGGCGCGTTGGACCAACAAGGCGTTCTATGCCGCTCTGGTCGCCGTCCTGATCACCATCGGCTGGAGCGCCATCATTTTTCCCTGGGTGTCGCGGACCTGGTTTGGCCCGTATTTTTACCTCTGGGCGGCGGGAGCCTTGATCGTCGTGTTTGCGATCGTAAAGATGCGTGCCGCTTCCAACAAGGAGCGCGACCTTGCAGCGATCCTGTGGCTTAACGTTGCCGTGGCGCTCATGGCAACGGGCATGATGTGGACGATGTATCCCTGGATGGTGCCCGATACCTGGACCATCTACGCAGGGGCTACACCGCAGGTCTCAATCGTTACCTTCACCCTTGCCATGGCCGGATTTTTTCCGGTGATGCTGATGTATAACTGGTATCAAATCTGGGTGTTCCGAGCCCGCATCACCAAGCTCGCCGCCTATGGTCACTGACAGCAGGCGGATCAAGCGCCTGGTCCCACCCTCAGCGATGCCGCGGTTGATGCAAGCTCTGTGGAATCAGCGGCTTGCAGGCCTGTTCATTCTGAGCCCGGCATTGGGCGTCGTGCTCGTTGAGCTGATCTTTGGCCTGTCGCAAGACCTGCAGCTGATGGCAGCCGGCATGCTCATCCTCAGTATCGCACTGTTCGGCATCCTGCTCGGCGGCGAATATCGCGCTCTGCGCGATCGGCGCTCTGGACGTTAAACCATGGCCGAGCCTGTCGCGCCGATCTCCCGCGCCAACGCCAAGGGACTGGATGCCTGGCTGCGCGGGCGTGCAAGCCGGGTCCGTCTGCCGCTCGCCGCCGCGATTGCGCTCGGCGCGCTGGGCGGCCTGCTTCTGATCGCGCAGGCATGGCTTCTAGCGCGCATCCTCAACGCCGTCATCATCAAGGAACAAGGCCTCGACGCAGTCTGGCCCCTGCTGTGGCAATTGCTGATCGTCTTCGTCGGCCGCGCCATCATTGCCACCCTGAGCGACATCACCGCCTTTGAAGCCGTCGCGCGGGTCAAGCGCGACATCCGCCGGGAACTCTGCGCTCATCTTGAAGCCCTCGGTCCGGCCCGCATGCGCCGGGAACGCAGCGGCGACATCGCCAACACGGTCGTCGATGCGGTGGAGGCGCTCGGTAAATACTACGGCGACTATCTGCCGCAAATGGCGCTGGCGGTCTTCATCCCGCTCGCCATCCTGGCCTTCGTATTCCCTGCCTCCTGGCTCGGCGGCATCATCATGATGATCACCGCACCCCTGATCCCCATTTTCATGATCATCATCGGCAAAGGCACCGAGCGGCTCAACCAGAGCCAGTGGCGCAAGCTCGCCCGCATAAGCGCTCACATGTTCGACGCGATCGAGGGCCTAACCACGCTGAAACTGTTCAATGCCAGCCGCGCCGAAACCCGCATGATCGCCGCTGTGTCCGATGATTACCGGCGCACGACCATCGCGGTTTTGCGCGTCGCCTTCCTGTCCTCGCTAGTGCTGGAATTCTTCGCGACCATCAGCATCGCCCTGATCGCGGTTTTCATCGGCTTTGGCCTCTACTATCGCGAGATCCATTTCCTGCCGGCCGTCTTCGTGCTGCTGCTCGCGCCCGAATTCTATCGCCCGCTACGCAACATGGGTATGCATTATCACGCAAGGATGGATGCAATCGGCGCCTCGTCGCAGATCATCCGCCTGCTCGATGAAAGACCGCCGCCACTGCGCACATCCGCGGCGCCGCCACCCGAAGGGCCTGACCTGCGGATCAGGTTTCACGATGTCGGCTTCGGTTATGAACCAGCCCAGCCGATCCTGCATGGCATCGATTTCACGCTGGCGCAGGGCGAACGTGTCGCCCTGGTCGGCCCCAGCGGCGCCGGCAAGACCACGATCGGTCAACTGCTCCTCGGCTTCCTCAGGCCCGGCACCGGCCGGATTACGATCAACGGCGTCGATCTGCAAAAGGTCAGTGCCGATGAATGGCTCCGCCGCCTCGCCTGGCTACCGCAGCGCCCGACGCTGTTTCACGGCAGCGTGCGCGACAACATCCGTCTTGGCATGCCAGGCGCCGAGGACGCTGCGGTGCGTCGCGCCGCAATCCTTGCCAATGCGGAGACGTTCATCAGCGCCCTGCCGCAAGGGTATGACACCATGCTTGGCGACCGCGGGCAGGGCCTGTCGGGCGGTGAAGTTCACCGCATCGCCCTCGCCCGCGCCTTCCTGAAGGATGCCGAACTCGTGGTGCTGGACGAAGCGGTCACAGGGCTTGACCCTGAATCGGCCAGCCTGATCACCCAGTCGATCGAGCAGCTCGCCCGCAACCGCGCCTTGCTGATCATCGCGCACCGGCTGGACACCATCCGCCACGCCAACCGCATCCTGGTGCTCGACCGCGGCCGCATTGTCGAGGCAGGCGATCATGCCGGCCTGCTCGCCCGCAATGGTGCCTATGCCAGAATGACCGCCGTCCACCAGCCTACAGCGCCATGAAGACCCTGCTCCGTCTTCTAGCCCTGTTCCGCCCCTATGCCCTCTGGATGGCCGCCGGGGTCGGCCTCTCCATCCTCGTCGTCCTTGCTAATATAGGGCTGCTGGCCCTGTCCGGTTGGTTCATCGCTGCCATGGCGCTATCGGGGCTGAGCGGCCAGTTGATCGAATATTTTACCCCCGCCGCCGGCATCCGCGCTCTCGCCATCATCCGTACCGCCGGCCGCTACGCTGAACGCCTGGTGACCCATGAGGCGACTCTACGTCTGCTCGCAGAATTGCGGGTCTGGTTTTATCAGCATCTTGAACCCCTCGCCCCGGCACGGCTGCAATATTGCCGCGGCGGCGACCTGCTCAGCCGCATCCGTGCCGATATCGACAGTCTCGATAATTTCTATCTGCGCGTCATCGCTCCCACTGTCGCGGCGCTCGTCACGACCGCCCTGGTCTTCAGTTTCATGACGATCTTTTCGATCCATATTGCCTTGATCGACCTTGCGGGGCTTGCTCTGGCGGGAGTAGCGTTGCCATTGCTCGGGCAGCGGTTGGGGCGCCGATGGGGCGAAAGCGCGGTCGCGATCCGCGCCGAATTACGCTCCAGGACCGCCGATGCGACGCGTGGCCTCGGCGAGTTGCTTGTCTATCAGGCCGCCAGCCCGCATATGGCCTTGATCGAACATTGCAGCGACTGCCTGATCGCGACCCAGCGCCGTCAGATCCGTCTGAACGGTGTTTCAACCGCGCTGACCGGGCTGACCAGCCAGCTCGCGATGTGGCTTTCCCTCGTGATCGCGATTCCGCTGGTCGTGCACCGCGATCTCGAAGCGCCCGATCTCGCGATGATTGCCTTCTTCGTGCTGGCGAGCTTCGAGTCGGTCAGCACCCTGCCGCTCGCTTTTCAGGCGCTCGGCGAAACGATGGCGGCGGCATGCCGCATTTTCGAAATCGTCGACGCCACCCCCGCCGTCACCGAACCCGCGCAGGAGGCCAGGGCGCCGCGGCGCTTTGACGTGGTCATCACCGGGTTATGGATGCGCTACGCGCCCAACACGCCTTGGGCGCTTGAGAACATCACCGTCACCATCCCCCACGGAACCTGTCTCGGCATCATCGGCGCGAGCGGGTCCGGCAAAACCAGCCTGCTCAACGTGGTGCTGCGCTTCTGGGAGTACCAGGAGGGCAGCGTCACAATCGGTGGCGTGTCGCTGCGCGACCTCAGCGGCGAAACCATGCGATCGCTATGCGCTGTCGTGGCGCAGCAAACCCACCTGTTCAACACGAGCATTCGCCAGAACCTGCTGCTTGCCCGGCCGGATGCCGATGAAGCTGACCTACGCGCCGCGCTGGATCGAGCCAACATCCTTGATGAAATTCTCACGCTGCCCTTGGGGATGGACACCATCGTCGGCGAAACCGGCAGCAGACTATCCGGCGGCCAAGCCCGCCGCCTCGCCATCGCCCGCGCAGTGCTGAAAGATGCGCCGATCCTGATCCTTGACGAGCCGACCGAAGGGCTTGATGCCCTTTCCGAGCAGGCTGTGGTCGCCGCCCTGACGGCGCTGATGCAGGGTCGAACAACTCTGTTCATCACCCACCGCCTCGAAAATCTGCACGATGTCGACTGCATCATGGTGCTGCGCCAAGGACATCAGGCAGTCGCTCGTACGACTAGACGCGCCAGCCAAATGCAGAGCGCGAAGATGGGAACAGCAAGCAAACGACCCAGTACGTCGTGATGGTGGGGTTCTGCCCAATCAAGCCCGATCAGCAGAAGATCCCCGGTGACGTTGGCCGCGAGTATTTTGTGTAGCGCCATGTAAGTGGCGCCGTCGCAGCTTCCTGAAATCAAGCCAAACAGGATAGATGCTTTGGTATCCTCACCTGTAAGGTTCTTCATTTTCGTGATTCCAATATGAGAAAGGCGGCGGTGCCAGTGCAGAGCAAGACGGGCAACGCCGCTGCCTCGTATCAGGAAGTCGAGCCTCAGATTAGAGCACGATGACATGGGTCTGATTCGATTAGGGGATTCCGGCGCGGCTTGAATTGTGATTCAAGCTTATAGCTGGGTTTGGAGGCCAGCATTGGATGGCAAAGCCTTATTCGATGGACTTGCGCGAGCGCGTTGTTGGTGCGGTTTTGACGGGCGGCATGTCGACGCGGGCAGCGGCGGCGCGGTTTGGTGTGTCGAACAGCAGTGCGATCAAATGGGTTCGCCGCCAGCGCGAGACCGGCAGCGTGGCGCCATCGCAAATCGGCGGACATAAGCCTCGTTTGCTGACCGGTGCGTTGCGCGACTGGTTGATTACCCGGGCGGCGCGCGACTTCACGCTTCGCGGCCTTGTCGCAGAGTTGTCCGCTGAATTTGGCGTGAAGGTCGACTATGTTCAGGTCTGGCGATTCGTTCATCAGGAGCGGCTCAGCTTTAAAAAAAAGCGTTCTGCCGGCCGAGCAGCTACGGCCAAAGGTGGCTCGACATCGCGAGCGGTGGCAGAAATATCAAAAGCGAGTTGATCCCGCACGGTTGGTTTTTGTCGATGAGACCTGGGCAAAAACCAATATGGCGCCGTTGCGCGGCTGGGCGCCGGTCGGGCAGCGTCTGCATGCCAATGTACCTTATGGTCACTGGAAAACGATGACGTTCATCGCAGCACTGCGCTGCGATCGGATCGATGCGCCCTTCGTTTTCGACCAGCCGATCAACGCTGCCAGTTTCACCACCTGGGTTGACCAGCAGCTTTGCCCGACGCTCAAGCCGGGTGACATCGTCGTGCTGGACAATCTTTCCAGCCACAAAAAACCCGCCATCAGGGCCGCCATTCGCGCCAAAGGTGCCAGGCTTCTGTTCTTGCCGCCCTATAGCCCCGACCTCAATCCCATCGAGCAAGTCTTCGCCAAGCTCAAACACCTGCTCAGGAAAGCCGCAGAGCGTACCAAGGAGGCAACCTGGCAGCGCATCGGGTCGCTCCTCGACACGTTCACGCCGCAAGAGTGCAAAAATTATCTGGCCAATGCAGGCTATGCGTTAGCTTAATGTCATCAAGCTCTAATGCGAAGGGCCTCAGGAAAATATAGGCATGGGAATTTGTGCGGCCCCGTGATCCCGCCGATAGAGCATGCTTGGTACCGCGAAAGATGACCACGGTGCCGCGACAACCGCTGCGCGGCGTTCCTTCGCGGGCGAGCCCGCACTGGGAAGTAAGTAGTTTGGCGGACGGGGTCTATTCGGCGGCTTTTGGCATGGCCTTCTCGTCATCCGGATTGTCGAATTTCGGCGGCAGGCCGCCTTTCGCCTTCGGCTCCTCGACATACTCGAACGGCGCGGTGTTCCACGGGCCGCGCTTGTCTTCGCCCTGCGAGAGGTTGAAGACGACGTTCACCGTCTCATCCGGCTGGATCGTGCCGAAGAACGGATCGGTCAGCTTGCCCATCGAATCGAGTGCCTTCATGAACATCTGGGCGTGGGTGATCTCGCGGGTCAGGAGATGCACGAGCGCGTCGCGCGTGCCCTGATCGTCGCATTGATGGATCAGCGCCTCGTAGGTCTGCCGGGCACCCGCCTCCGCCGCGATATCCGCCCGCAGATCACGCACCACGTTGCCGCCTTCATTGAGATAGCTGGCGGTCCAGGCCGCGCCCTGGCTGTCAACGAAATGCGGCCCGATGCCCTTGATCGCGAAAAGCGGCACGTCGTGGAACTTATGGTGCTCCTTCTGGCTGGTGTGCTGGACGATCAGCTTGCCGACCATCTCCAGATGGCTGAATTCCTCGATGGCGATGTCCTGCAGCATGTCGCGAATACCGGGATCCTCGACATGGAAGGACTGGACCCAGTATTGCAGCGCCGCCGTCAGCTCGCCGGTGGCACCGCCAAACTGTTCGAGCAGGAACTGGCCGAATTTCGGGTTAGGCGTCCCGACCTTGACTTCGCGAATCAGCTCCTTGCGATGGAAAAACATGTTGTCTCCTTTGGGTTCCGGCGCCGCGCACCATCGATGAAAAGGGGGCGCAGGAGAAGTCCTGTTCCCGCGCTCCGCCGATATGTCGGAGAAGGAACACGAGTTTCAACCGTTGGCTGAGAACACATTTTCCGGATGCCGCTTTATGCGCATAAAACCTGTTCTTGTTTGATTTCGTGCGAAATGCGCGGTCGTGAGACCCTTATCCTACTACCGTGATCCGATAGATTCTCGCGACGGTAAACGCGAGGATGAACCCGGCGCCCGGACCGATGACCCAGCCGCGGATGATGCTGAGGTGAGCTGGACCCCGAATTTAGGACCACTGGCTTAATTGGAAGACGCGCCGCTCTGTTGTGATAAACGGAGCGGAATATGAGCAAGACGAGACGGACAATTGATGCGGCGCTGAAGGCGAAGATTGCCCTGGAAGCGCTACGTGAGCAGGCGACGGTGGCTGATCTGGCGGCGCGATATCAGGTTCACCCGAACCAGATATACGCCTGGAAGAAACAGCTCCAGGAGCATGCGGCCAGGGCGTTTGACCCGAAGGTTGGACAGGATGCGGAGGCGGCGGCCAGCCGGGCGATTGAGAAGCTGCATGCGAAGATCGGGCAGCTGACGGTGGAGCGGGATTTTTTATCGGACAGGTTCGGCAAGTGAGCGCACCGGACCGACGAGCAAAGCTCGACCGGCATCACCCTGCGCTATCCATCCGGCGGCAATGCGGGATACTGGGGGTGGCGCGATCTAGCGTGTACCGGCAGGGCCGTGCGGCGAACGACAACGACCTCGACCTGATGCGGTGGATCGACGAACTGTTCCTGCGCTGGCCGTTCCTCGGCTCGCGCCGGATGGTGGCGCTGCTGGCGGCCGCGGGCATCCGGGTCAACCGCAAGCGGGTGCGCCGGTTGATGCGGCTGATGGGGATCGTGCCGCTGGGGCCGAAGCCGCGGACGAGCAAACCGGGTGCCGGCCATAAGATCTACCCGTATCTGCTGCGGGACATGGTCATCGACCGGCCGAACCAGGTTTGGTGCGCCGACATAACCTACCTGCCGATCGGCCGAGGCTTCCTGTACCTGGTGGCGATCATGGACTGGCATAGCCGTGCGGTGCTGGCTTGGCGCATCTCGAACACGATGGATACCGGCTTCTGCGTCTCGGCGCTCGAGGAGGCGCTGGCGCGGTTCGGCCGACCTGAGATCTTCAACACCGACCAGGGGAGCCAATTCACCTCGACGGACTTCACTGGCGTGCTGGCCGCGGTCGGGATCCGGATTTCGATGGACGGCAAGGGCCGCTGGATGGACAACGTGTTCATCGAGCGGCTCTGGCGGTCGCTGAAATACGAGGACCTTTACATCAAGGGCTACGCCGACGGCATCGAAGCACGTGCGGGGATTTCCGAATGGATGAGCTTTTACAACCACAGGCGTCCTCACCAGGCGCTGTGCAACAAGGCGCCAATGGAGGTCTGGCGCCAGGCGATGATCGGCGCGCTGCCGCCGATGGCTGTGGATATGACGCTTCGCTTGGATAACGCTGCCGCGTTATCCACAACTCCACAGCCACAACAAAAGCAGGTAGCTTGATATTCATGAAGGTCAGAACGGCGCCGCTTCCACCTTAATCCCGGCAGGAAATGGTCCTCACCACGGGGTCCAGTTCACGACAGCCCCATGCCGAAGCGCAGGTCCTTGGTGTCGCGGAACTGCGGCTCGATGGTCCAACGGCGGGCGTAGCAGTTGACCAGCGTCGCCGCCGGGGCCTCGGGGTCGCTGGCTGCCAAGCACCACGGTTCCTTCATGCCCTTGGCGTGGACGCACACGACGGCGCCGACCTGCTGGCCTTTCGCCGTGACCCGCGCGTCGCGCAGCTTGCGCGCCCGTCCGCCGCGGCCCACCCATTCGGCGGCGGGCCGGAACGCGCCGTCGGCATCGGTCACGCGGATGTTGCCGCGGAAGCGGATGACGTAGCCGAAGCCGAGCGTGGCCAGGAACGCGAACAGCTTCTGGTCGCCGAAGCCGCGATCCGCCAGGATCGTCACCTTGCAGCCCGGCGGGACGGTCTCGGCCAGCCGCCGCAGGCAGGCGTCTTCGTAGTCGTTGCGGCGGCTCGCGATCTCCTCCTTCCAGACGGTCAGCCATATGAGAGGCGCCGCGCGGCCATGATCGGTCACCAGGCTCAGCACCAAGGTCGACTGATCGTCGTGGTTGTTGATTTCCACTGAGATCTGACCCGGGAAGGGTAAGTTTTTCCACTGAGAATTGACCCATGTTTGAACGCTTTCCCGTCAGGAACTGGCGGGGATGAACGGAGTGTTGGACATGGCGTTTTTGAGCATTATCCGTCGCTGGTATTTACGGGAGCATGTGCCGATCCGGGAGATTTCGCGGCGGACCGGCGTGTCACGGAATACGATCCGCAAATACCTGCGATCAGAGACAGTGGAGCCGAAGTTTCAGGCTTTGGACCGGCCGAGCAAGCTTGACCCCTATTCGGAGCGGTTATCGGCCTGGCTCAAGCGTGAGGCGAGCCGCCCGCGTAAGCAGAAGCATACGGTCAAACAGCTGCACGCCGATCTTGCGAGCCTTGGCTATGGGGGTTCCTACAACCGGGTAGCTGCCTTTGCCCGGGCCTGGAAGGAGGAGTGCAAGCGGCTGCAGCAGACCGCCGGCCGGGGAACCTTCGTGCCCCTGGCCTTCGCGCCGGGGGAAGCGTTCCAGTTCGATTGGAGCGAGGATGTTGCGATTATCGGCGGCGTCCGCCTCAAGCTGCAGGTGGCGCACTTCAAGCTCAGCCACAGCCGCGCCTTCATCGTCCGCGCGTACCTTCTGCAGACGCACGAGATGCTGTTTGATGCGCATAACCACGCGTTTCGGGTGCTGAGAGGCGTTCCGCGGCGGGGGATCTACGACAACATGCGCACCGCCGTGGACAAGGTCGGCCGCGGCAAGGACCGGACCGTCAATGCCCGCTTCTCGGCGATGGCCAGCCATTACCTCTTTGAAGCCGAGTTCTGTAACCCAGCGGCAGGGTGGGAGAAGGGGCAGATTGAGAAGAGCGTCCAGGATGCGCGGCATCGCCTCTGGCAGCCCATGCCCTGTGCCGAGAGTCTCGAGGCCCTCAATGACTGGCTGGAGCGGCGCTGCCGGGAGCTATGGAGCCAGACCATGCATGGCAGTGAACCTGGCACGATTGCGGATGTCTGGACCAGTGAGGTGGAAAGCCTCATGCCGTTGGGCCGGCCGTTTGACGGGTTCGTGGAACACACCAAACGTGTCTCGCCGACTTGCCTGGTCCATCTGGAGCGCAACCGCTACAGCGTGCCGGCTTCCTTCGCCAACCAGCCGGTCAGCCTGCGGGTTTATCCCGACCGGCTTGTGGTCGTGGCGGAAGGGCAGGTCATCTGCGAGCACCGGCGCATCATCAACCGCTCTCATGAAGCTCCCGGCCAGACATTCTATGATTGGCGCCATTATCTCGCGGTGATCCAGCGCAAACCCGGCGCGTTGCGCAACGGCGCACCGTTTGCGGAACTACCTGATGCCTTTAGGCGGCTGCAGCGACACCTCCTGCGCATCCCTGGTGGCGATCGCGAGATGGTCGAGATCCTGGCCCTCGTTCTTCACCATGACGAGCAGGCCGTCCTGGTGGCCGTCGAACTGGCGCTGGAAGACGGCGTGCCGACCAAGACCCACATCCTCAACCTGTTGCACAGGCTGCTCGATGGCAAACCAGCAACCTCACCGGCCGTGAAGCCCCCGCAGGCGCTGGCCCTGGCCAATGAGCCCAGGGCCGATGTCGGGCGCTATGATGCCCTCCGCCAGGGCGGGGAGACACGCCATGCGTCATGATCCCGCCAGCGGCGCTCTCGTCATCATGCTCCGCAGCCTGAAGATGTACGGCATGGCTCAGGCCGTCGATGAGCTGACGCAGCAGGGCTCGCCGGCCTTCGAGGCCGCCATTCCCGTGCTCTCCCAGCTGCTGAAGGCAGAAACCACCGAGCGAGAGGTTCGCTCGAGGGCCTATCAGCTTAAGGCCGCCCGCTTCCCCGCCTACCGGGACCTGGCCGGCTTCGACTTTGCCAGCAGCGAGGTCAACGAGTCCCTGGTCCGCCAGCTGCATCGCTGCGAGTTCATCAGTGATGCCGATAATGTCGTGCTGGTCGGCGGACCCGGCACCGGGAAGACTCACATATCAATAGCGCTTGGCGTCCAGGCCATCGAGCACTACAAAAAGCGCGTCCGCTTCTTCTCCACCGTCGAACTGGTCAACGCGCTTGAGCAGGAAAAGG
>OEPS010000406.1_pt1 | contig 15680 bp, 10 predicted proteins | sample 1539411 | NCBI WGS metagenome assembly OEPS01 (sample SAMN02671747, study PRJEB22543) | soil metagenome | biome: bacteria | place: China:Hunan Province, Lengshuijiang City | collected 2012-10-15 | depth 0.08m m | reverse complement strand
AGCACGATCCGCGTAACCGCTGGGGCTTCGACATGCGCTTGCCGGCCCAGGCCTACAACTTCGGCGAGCTGTACAACCTCGGCATCCGCCGCGGCACCCTGACCGAGGAAGAGCGCTTCAAGATCAACGAGCACATCGTGCAGACCATCATCATGCTCAATACCTTGCCGCTACCGCGCAACCTCAAGCGTGTGCCGAGCATTGCCGGCAACCACCACGAGAAAATGGACGGCACCGGTTACCCGCGCCGGTTGAGTAAAGACGATATGAGCATTGCCGACCGGGTGATCGCCATCGCCGATATCTTTGAGGCCCTGAGCGCAGCGGATCGTCCTTACAAACCGGCGAAAACGCTGTCCGAGTCCCTGCAGATCCTCAGCTTCATGGCCCGTGACCAGCATATCGATGCCGAGCTGTTCCGCGTGTTTCTCGTGAGTGGGGTGTATCGCGAGTACGGCGAGCAGTTCCTCCAGCGCGAACAACTTGATGAGGTGGATATCCAGTCCTATCTGGCGGTACTGGATGGCCCAGGTAAGACACCTCCGGTGGGAGCGGGCCTTGCCCCGCGATCGGGCGCGTAGCGGCCGCAAATCCTGAGCATGCGGTATCCCTGTTAGTCCGTGTGGTTCGGTTTTACTGCCGCTTTGCGGCAGATCGCGGGACAAGACCCGCTCCCAGCGGATGGTGTCATCACCATTGTCCAGATACTGATCACTGCCCTCCCACCCGCTGTCCAGAAACTGGACAGCGCCTCCCTGGACACCTCGAAAAGCCCCGCAAGTACCGCTGTTCCCGGTTCGCCTGGAGCTGGCACGACCTCTGCAATGTCCTTCACATCGCAGCCGCTGACGGCTGGCCCCGATTCAGAAGATCAAAAAACGAGGGATATACCCGATGAGTAGCACATCCTTGCCTGCCGATTTTTTACCTGCACACCTGTGGACCGAGCTGCTGTTCACTGGCACCTGGGAGGCAGGCGCCGTCGCTGCCACTGCAGTGCTGGAACCGGCCACCGGCAACCTGCTGGGGCACATCGGCAACGCCGATGCCGGACAAGTGGCGGCGTCTGCCAAAGCCGCCAGCGCTGCGCAAAGCGCCTGGTACCAGCAGCCCTACGACGAACGTTCAGCCGTATTGCGCAAAGCCGCGCAAGTTGCCGAACAGCACTTCGACGCCATCGTCGACTGGCTCGTGCGCGAGAGCGGCTCGACCCGCGCCAAAGCCGCCTTCGAAACCACCCTCAGTATCAAGGTCCTGCACGAAAGCGCCGGCCTGCCCTCGCGCAGCCAAGGCGAGGTGTTGCCTTCGACTTCAGGCCGTCTGAGCCTTGCACGTCGCCGTCCACTGGGTGTGGTGGGCGTTATCTCACCCTTCAACTTCCCCCTGTACCTGGCCATTCGCGCGGTGGCGCCGGCGCTGGCCACCGGTAACGCCGTGGTGCTCAAGCCCGACCCGCGCACTGCGGTGTGCGGCGGTTTCGTGATTGCCCGCCTGTTCGAACTGGCCGGCCTTCCTGCCGGTCTGCTGCATGTTCTGCCGGGTGGTGCCGAGGCCGGTGCGGCGCTGACCAGCGATCCACATGTGGCGATGATCCAGTTCACCGGTTCAACCGGCGCCGGACGCAAGGTCGGCGAAGCGGCGGGCCGTCACCTGAAAAAGGTCTCGCTGGAACTGGGCGGCAAGAACTCGCTGATTGTCCTCGATGACGCTGACCTCGACCTGGCGCTGGCCAACGCCGCCTGGGGGGTTTACCTGCACCAGGGACAAATTTGCATGTCCACCGGCCGCCTGCTGGTACAACGCGGCATCTACCAGCGCTTTCTCGAACGCTTGGTAGCGAAGGCCAAGCGCCTGACCGTCGGCGACCCGGCCACCGCCAACGTCGACCTGGGCCCGCTGATAAACGCCCAGCAGCGTGACCATGCCCACCGCGTGGTGCAAGCGGCGCAGCAAGCCGGCGCGAAACTGGACGCTGGTGGCGGTTATGAAGGCCTGTTCTTTGAACCGACGGTGCTCAGTGGTGTTACCCGCGACAACCCGGCCTTCAACGAAGAGATCTTTGCCCCGGTGGCAGTGGTCGTGCCGTTCGACACCGACGAAGAGGCTATCGCCCTGGCCAACGACACCGAGTACGGCTTGTCTGCCGCGGTGCTCTCACGGGATGTCGGTCGCGCCCTCAAGCTCGGCGAGCGCCTGCGTGTCGGCCTGTTGCACATCAATGACCAGACCGTTAACGACGAGGTCATCAACCCGTTCGGTGGCGTCGGCGCCTCCGGTAATGGCGCCAGCATCGGCGGCCCGGCCAACTGGGAAGAGTTCACGCAATGGCAATGGCTCACCGTCAAAAGCGATGCGCCGGCCTACCCGCTGTAAACCCTGGAGAAAATAATAATGACTACAACTGTCTACCGTCCGATTACAGCTGCCGTTACCCGAGGCAAAGGTGCTCCCTTCGTCCTCGAAGCCGCACAGATCCGCAGCCCTCGAGGCGATGAAGTGCTGGTGCGAATTGTTGCCACCGGCATGTGCCACACCGACATGGTCGTGCGCGATCAGTTTTACCCGGTGCCGTTGCCTGCGGTACTGGGACATGAAGGCGCAGGCGTGGTCGAAGCCGTCGGTCCGCTGGTCAAAGGCCTGGCCGTCGGTGATCACGTGGTGATGAGCTACGGCCATTGCGGTCATTGCCTGTCGTGCGGCAGTGGCCACACGGCCTACTGCCAGGACTTTTTCGGGCGTAACTTCAGCGGAGCCGACCCACAGGGTGAAAGTGCCCTGCAGGACCAGGACGGCGCGCGCCTGCACGATCACTTCTTTGCCCAGTCGTCCTTTGCGACGCTGGCCATCAGCCGCGAGAACAACGCCGTCAAGGTCAGCCGTGAGGCGCCGCTGGAGTTGCTCGGGCCACTGGGCTGCGGCATCCAGACCGGCGCAGGTGCCGTCATCAACTCGTTGAAGGTGACTCCGGGCAGCAGCTTTGCCGCCTTCGGTGGCGGCGCGGTAGGCCTGAGTGCCGTGCTCGCCGCGCGTGTGGCGGGTGCTACAACGATCATTGCCGTCGATGTCGTGCCTTCGCGCCTGGCCCTTGCGCTGGAGCTGGGTGCCACGCACGTGGTCAACAGCCTGGAGGCCGACCCTGTGGCCTTCATCCGCGACGTCACCGGCGGTGGCGTCAACTTCGCCCTGGAGTCCACCGGTCGCCCGGCGGTACTGCGTCAGGCCGTCGATGCCCTGGGCAGCCGCGGCAGTCTGGGGGTGGTCGGCGCGCCGGCACTGGGTACCACTGCCGAATTCGACGTCAACGACCTGCTCCTGGGCGGCAAGACCATCCGCGGTATCGTTGAAGGCGACAGCGTACCGCAGAAGTTCATTCCCGAACTGGTGTCGCTCTACCTGCAAGGGCGCTTCCCGTTCGACAAGCTGGTGAAGTTCTACAGTTTCGAGGACATCAACCAGGCCGCCGAAGACAGCGAAAAAGGCATCACCCTCAAACCGGTCATTCGCATCGGCAACTGAGTGACAGACCCGGAGCGCACTGCGCTCCGGCGTTCCTTCCAATAACTACAACAAGCAGGAATCCCTTCGTGCCTACTCTTTCCCGACATCTCTTGGGCGTGCTGGCGTGCGCGCTCGCTTCGAGCAATGCCCTGGCCGTTGACGTCAACGCTGGCGACTACACCGCTCTGCCCGCCGGTACCAACGTCGCCGCCTGGTATCAGCAATACAGTCGTGCCGAGCGTTTCAACGCCGACGGTGCACCCGACAGCCAGCGTGACACCGGCCTCAAATCAAACATCAGCATCTTGCGCCTGATCCACTTCATGGACATCGGCGGGATCACCGTCGACCCGCAGATACTCCTGCCGTTCGGTCATGTCTACGACGCCCGTATCGCGGGCCAATCGCTGGGCAGTGCCAGTGGCCTGGCCGACCCGATCATTGCTGCGACCTTCTGGCTGGTCAATCAGCCGGCCGCCGGGGTCAGTGGCCGATACTTCGGCATCACCCCACTGTTCTACCTGCCGTGGGGCAACTATGACAAAGACGATGCGCTCAACCTGGGCGAGAACCGCTTCAAGGCTGATGTGCAGCTGGGCTGGGTCGAGCCGCTGTGGGGCAAAGTGTCCATGGAGCTGTACGCCGATGTCGTGGCTTATGGACACAACAATGATGCCGGCAACGGCCAGCAGACGCTCAAACAAGACCCCACCTATCAACTGCAAGGCAACCTGCGCTACGACTTCAACCCCTCGCAACGTGTAGCACTGGGCTACAGCACCAGCACCGGCGGCAAACAGTACCTGGACGGCGATTACACCGGGCAAAAAACCCAGGTGCAGCAAGTGCGCGCCGAGTTCCAGCAAATGCTCGGCCAACGCCTGCAGCTCAGCGCGCAGCTCACCCGGGATATCGAAGTCACCGGTGGTTTTCAGGAAGATATCGGCGTTAACCTCAGGGCCCTGCTGTTGTTTTGACCTTGACCTCGGTTTGCCGAAGGTATAAATCAAAGCGTGCCGTGGACCGCCAATAGCTGTCGACGGCACGACTCCGGCCCATGCAAAGGTGCCTCGATGGATGCCCACACGCTACACAACCAGCAACACCTGAGCATTGCCCGCCAGCAATTCGCCGAAGGTGTCGCCCTGCCCTCCAACCTCCTGCCAAGCAGCATCGCCCTCTCCTGGGCACGCTCACGTGAAGCCGGTCTGTTGCCTTGGCAACCCTGGCGGGCAGAAGCGGATGACGGCCTGCTGCCGCTGGATGAAGCCGACCAGCAGCTCGCGCGGTGTGTGCAACCGGAAGTCGACCGGCTCTGGCAACAGATCGGTGGCGCGTCATGGGCGGTGTTCTGCATCAACCCGCAAGGCGTTATTGTCCACGCCCGTCAGGCGCGTACGCTGGCAGGCCCGCTGCTGCCGCTGCAAGTCGGCCGGCGAATCCAGGAAGCCGACATCGGGACCACCGCGCCCAGTTGCACCCTGGCCGAAGGGGTGCCGATGGTGCTGATCGGCAACCAGCATTACCTCAGTGATTTCGAGCATTTCTTTTGTGTCAGCGTGCCGATCCGCGGCCTGCAAGGCGAAGTCATCGGTGCGCTGGACATCACCGGTATCGGTGACCGTCAGGCTGGGGCGGTACTGGAACAGTTGAGCCATGCGGCGATGGCCGTGGAAAATCGCCTGTTCGCCACGCTCGGCAATTGCCAGATCCTGTCGCTGCAGCACGACCCACGGCTTTTGGGCACCCCCTTGCAGGGTCTGCTGGCCATCGACGCTGCCGGGCGCATCCAGAACGCCAACCGTGCTGCCCAACGTTTGCTGGGACTGGAACAGTTCCGCCCGGTTGGCAAGCGCCTGGACCACTTGTTCGAAGCGAGCGGCACTGTCGACCTGCATCGAATGCCACAGCAGTTGACCCTCAACGACGGTTCGCGCTTGTACGCGCAGGTGATCGAGCACGCTCGGGAGTCAACCGCACAGCACCTCTTCTTCCCGCCCCCGCAGATGTCGGCGCTGGGCGCAGACCCTCAGCTCAATCGTCAGCTGGACAGCGCGCACAAAGCATTCGCTGCAGGTATCCCGATTCTGCTGCAGGGCGAAACCGGAACGGGCAAAGAAGTGTTCGCCCGGGCCTTGCATGAGCATTGGAACGCCCAGGCCCCGTTCGTTGCGATCAACTGTTCGGCCATTCCGGAAAGCCTGATCGAAGCCGAGCTGTTCGGCTATGTCGAAGGTACCTTCACCGGTGCGCGCAAAGGCGGCGCCAGCGGCCAGCTGGAAGCGGCCCATGGCGGCACGCTGCTGCTGGATGAAATTGGCGATATGCCGGCGGCCCTGCAAACCCGGCTGCTGCGGGTGCTGCAGGAACGTGAAATCACCCGCCTGGGCAGCACCACAAGGCGCAAGCTGGATGTACGGGTGATCAGTGCGACCCACTGCGACCTGCAGCAACGCATGCTGGAAAAGGTCTTTCGCGAAGACCTCTATTACCGCCTCAATGGTCTGCAAGTCCGCTTACCGACACTGCGTGAGCGTCAGGACCTGACAACCTTGATCGACCGCCTGCGGCAGCGCTACAACGCGCCGCCCCTGGAACACAAGGCATTACAGGCGCTGCACCGGCAAGCCTGGCCGGGCAATATCCGCCAACTGGAGCAGACCCTGCGTCTGGCCGCGGCGCTGGCCAGTGGCGAGCCGATGATTCTCCTTGAGCATCTGCCCGCGGATATCCAGGCTGACGGTGAGCTGGAAAGCGGCAGCGTATTACAGGACAGCGTGCTGCGAACCGTCGAACTGACGTTGCAAGCCAATGCCGGCAACATCTCCGCCACCGCCAGCCAGTTGGGTATTTCCAGGACCACGCTGTACAAAAAGCTGCGGCAGCTTGGCAAACCGGTATAGCCAACCGGCCCGGTGCTCAGCCGTTAAGTGAAGGGCCGGCTCCGCGCACCGCGTCCACCTGCTTGTCGGCATGGTAAGAAGAACGCACCAGAGGCCCGGAAGCTACATTCTTGAAGCCCATCTGCAGCGCTTGCTCGGCAAACCAGGCAAAGCTGTCCGGGTGCACGAAACGTTGCACCGGCAGGTGGCTGCGCGAAGGTTGCAGGTACTGCCCCAAGGTCAACATATCGACCTGATGTGCGCGCATCTGCTCCATCACCTCGATCACCTCCGCATCGGTCTCGCCCAGCCCGAGCATCAACCCGGATTTGGTCGGCACCCCCGGCACGCGCTGTTTGAAATTTTCCAGCAGATCCAGCGACCAGTCGAAATCCGATCCCGGACGCGCGGCCTTGTACAAACGCGGCACGGTCTCCAGGTTGTGGTTGAACACATCCGGCGGTTCCTGCGCGGTAATCGCCAGCGCGACCTCCATACGTCCACGGTAGTCCGGCACCAGGGTTTCCAGCTGAACCCCCGGCGACAACCGGCGGATCTCGCGCAGGCAATCGACAAAATGCTGGGCACCGCCATCGCGCAGGTCGTCACGGTCGACCGAGGTGATGACCACGTACTTCAACCGCAAGTCAGCAATCGCAATCGCCAGGTTCTTCGGTTCATCGGCATCCAGCGGACGTGGCCGACCGTGACCGACATCGCAGAACGGGCAACGTCGGGTGCAAATATCGCCCATGATCATGAAGGTCGCCGTGCCCCCGGAGAAACACTCGCCCAGGTTCGGGCACGAGGCTTCCTCGCAGACACTGTGCAGGTTGTGTTTGCGCAGCAATGCCTTGACCCGCGCCACTTCCGGCGAGGTGGGGATGTCGACGCGGATCCAGTCCGGCTTGCGTGGCACTTCTTCGGTGGGCAGGATTTTCACCGGGATACGCGCGACCTTCTCGGCGCCGCGCAGCTTCACGCCGGTTTGCAGCGGTTCGCGCAATGGCGTTTTTTGCAGCAGTTCGGTGGACATGAAGGGCTCCTGAAATTCGATGATGCTCGCGTCAGTGCGCCGCTGGCGTTGACCTCGGTCAGCGCCAGGGCGTAAGCGAATCCGGGGATCAGGCCGGATACACCGGGAACAGGGCACACAACTCCGCTACCTGTCTGGCCACCTGGGCTTCAACATCGGCATCACCGAGATGGTCGAGGATGTCGGAGATCCAGGTCGCCAGCGCGCGGCACTCCGGCACCTGAAAACCACGGGTGGTGACCGCAGGCGTACCGATGCGCAAGCCGGAAGTCACGAACGGCGACTGCGGATCGTTGGGCACGGCATTTTTGTTCACGGTGATATGCGCACGGCCCAATGCCGCATCGGCGTCCTTGCCGGTGATGCCCTGGCGAATCAGGCTGACCAGGAACAGGTGGTTGTCGGTACCACCGGAGACCACGTCGTAACCTCGCTGCTTGAAGACTTCCGCCATGGCCTGGGCATTCTTGATGACCTGGAACTGGTACTCCTTGAAGCCAGGCTCCAGGGCTTCCTTGAAACACACAGCCTTGGCGGCGATCACATGCATCAGCGGCCCACCCTGCCCACCCGGGAACACCGCCGAATTGAGTTTTTTCTCCAGCTCCGGATCGGCCTTGGCCAGAATCAGACCACCGCGTGGGCCGCGCAGAGTCTTGTGGGTAGTGGTGGTAACGACATCGGCGTAGGGCAACGGATCGGGGTACAAACCCGCCGCGACCAGGCCGGCGACATGGGCCATGTCGACAAACAGATACGCCCCGACCTTGTCGGCAATGGCACGAAAGCGCGGGAAGTCCAGGGTTTTCGAGTAGGCGGAGAAGCCTGCAACGATCATTTTCGGCTGGTGCTCGACGGCCAGGCGTTCGACTTCGTCGTAGTCGATCAGGCCGTTGGCGTCGATGCCGTACTGCACCGCGTTATACAACTTGCCGGACGAACTGACCTTGGCGCCGTGGGTCAAGTGCCCGCCGTGGGCCAGGCTCATGCCCAGAATCGTCTCGCCGGCCTGCAGCAAGGCCAGGTAGACCGCGGCATTGGCCTGTGAGCCGGAATGCGGCTGAACGTTGGCATATCCTGCGCCAAACAATTGTTTGGCGCGGTCGATCGCCAACTGTTCGACCACATCCACGTATTCACACCCGCCGTAGTAGCGCTTGCCCGGGTAACCTTCAGCGTACTTGTTGGTCAGTTCGCTGCCCTGGGCCTGCATCACCTGCGGGCTGGTGTAGTTTTCCGAAGCGATCAGCTCGATATGGTCTTCCTGGCGTTGCGCCTCGCGCCGGATGGCAGCGGACAGCACAGGGTCGAAATCGGAGAGGGTCAGGCTTTTATGGAACATGGTGGCTTTCCTTGTTATTAGTGTTCAACAGCAATCAGGCGTCTTGATAGATCGACAGCGGCGGGCAGGCACAGGCCAGGTTGCGGTCGCCATAGACGTTGTCCACCCGGCCCACCGGCGGCCAGTACTTGCCCTCGCGCAACGCCTCCAGCGGGTACACCGCTTGCTCGCGGCTGTAGCGATGAGGCCATTCGCCGACCAGCTCGCGAGCGGTATGCGGTGCGCTCTTCAGCGGGTTGTCGAGTTTGTCCAGGCTGCCGTTCTCCACTGCACGGATTTCCTCGCGGATGCAGATCATCGCGTCGCAGAAGCGGTCCAGCTCTTCCTTGGACTCACTCTCGGTCGGCTCGACCATCAGGGTGCCGGCCACCGGGAAGGACATGGTCGGCGCGTGAAAGCCAAAGTCGATCAGGCGCTTGGCCACGTCTTCGACGCTGATCCCGCTGCTGTCCTTGAGCGGGCGCAGGTCGAGAATGCACTCGTGGGCGACCAGGCCGTTGTCACCGCTATAGAGCACCGGGTAGTGCTCCTCCAGACGCCGGGCGATGTAGTTGGCACTCAAAATGGCCAACTGCGAAGCACGCTTGAGCCCTTCTCCGCCCATCATGCGCAGGTACATCCAGGTAATCGGCAGGATACTGGCGCTGCCATACGGTGCGGCACACACCGCGCCCTGCTTGCGCGCCAGGTGCCCGTGGCCTGGCAGGAACGGCGCCAGGTGGGCCTTGACGCCGATCGGGCCGACGCCCGGGCCGCCTCCACCGTGGGGGATGCAGAAGGTCTTGTGCAGGTTCAGGTGTGACACATCGCCACCGAACTTGCCCGGCGCGCAGAGGCCGACCATGGCATTCATGTTGGCGCCGTCCAGGTACACCTGGCCACCATGGGCATGGATGATGTCGCAAATACGCGTGATGCCGTCCTCGAACACGCCATGGGTCGAGGGATAGGTGATCATCAGCGCGGCCAGGTTGTCCCGGTGTTGCTCGGCCTTGCTGTTCAGGTCCGCGATATCGACGTTGCCGCGCTCGTCACACTTGACCACCACCACGCGCATACCGGCCATCTGTGCCGTGGCCGGGTTGGTGCCATGGGCCGAAGACGGGATCAGGCACACATCACGCTGCCCCTCGCCGCGGCTGGCATGGTAAGCACGAATCGCCAGCAGGCCAGCGTATTCACCCTGGGAGCCGGCATTGGGCTGCAGCGACATGGCGTCGTAACCGGTGGCCGCACAGAGCATGGCTTCCAGCTCGTCGGTCAGTTGCCGGTAGCCCAGCGATTGCTCGGCCGGGGCGAAGGGATGCAAGGCGCCAAACTCCGGCCAGGTGATCGGTATCATTTCACTGGCGGCGTTGAGCTTCATGGTGCATGAGCCCAGCGCAATCATGCAGCGGTCCAGGGCCAGGTCCTTGTCGGCCAGACGGCGCAAATAGCGCATCAACTCGGTTTCACAGTGATAGCGGTTGAACACTTCATGTTGCAGGAACGCTGTGCTGCGCAACAACGGCGACGGCAGGCAATCGCCGGTGCTGGCGGCCAAGGTGACGAAGTCCGGGATTGATTGGTCTGGCGTTGCAAATACCTGCCACAGGGCCTCGACGCTAGCCTGTTCACAGGTCTCATCCAGCGACAGGCCGACACGCACTTCATCAATCACACGCAGGTTGAGGCGTGCGCCATTGGCCTTGGCCAGCACCTCGGCCACTGGCTGTGCGGTCACGACACTGACAGTATCGAAAAAGTGTACCTGTTCGACCTGGTGCCCGAGTTGCCGCAGCCCCTGCACCAGAATCGCGGTCAGGCGGTGCACACGGCGGGCGATCTGCGCCAGCCCGTCAGGACCGTGGTAAACCGCGTACATGCTGGCGATATTGGCCAGCAGCACCTGCGCGGTGCAGATGTTGCTGGTGGCCTTTTCGCGGCGAATGTGTTGCTCACGGGTCTGCATGGCCAGGCGCAGGGCCGGCTTGCCGAAACGGTCGATGGACACGCCGACCAGACGCCCGGGCATGTCCCGCTTGAATGCATCGCGGGTGGCAAAAAAGGCGGCATGGGGGCCGCCAAATCCCAGGGGCACGCCAAAGCGTTGGGCGCTCCCCAGCACCACATCGGCGCCCCATTCGCCGGGCGGCATCAACAGGGTCAAAGCCAGAAGGTCGGTCGCAACTGCCACCAAGCCACCGGCGTCATGGACACGCTGCACCAGGACACGGTGGTCGGCGATATCGCCGGTGCTGGCCGGATATTGCAGAAGCACGCCGAAATAGCCGTCAACGCCCTCCTCCTCCAGCCGCGACTCGTCGCCGATAACCACTTCAATGCCCAAAGGTTCGGCACGGGTACGCAGGACATCGAGGGTCTGCGGATGGCAATGGCGGGAGACGAAGAACGCCGGCGCCTTGTTGGTTGCCAGACGCTTGCAGAAGGTCATGGCCTCGGCGGCAGCGGTGGCTTCATCGAGCAACGAGGCGTTGGCGATCTGCATACCGCTCAAGTCGCTGATCAGGGTCTGGAAATTCAACAGCGCTTCCAGGCGCCCCTGAGAAATTTCCGGCTGGTACGGCGTGTAAGCCGTGTACCAGGCCGGATTTTCCAGGAGGTTACGCAGGATCGGCGTGGGTGTATGACAAGGGAAATAGCCTTGGCCGATATGGTTGCGAAACAGCTGATTCTTCGCCGCAATGGCTTTGATTGCGGCCAGCGCCTCGGCCTCGCCCTGCCCTTTGGACAGTTCAAGCACGCTGGTACCTTTGATGCTATCGGGGATGACGCTGTCGATCAGGGCCTCGAGGGAATCATGGCCGGTCAGCGCCAGCATGCGGTCGATATCGTCCTCACGCGGGCCAATGTGGCGGGCGATGAACTCATTGTCGGTGCCCAACGGGATTGTTGCTCTGCTCATGTCGGCACCTGCGCTCAGGCGTGGTCGGCCAGGAAACGGTCGTAACCGTCCTGGTCCATCAGGGTGTCGAGATCCACCGCGTTGCTCGCCTGAATACGGAAGAACCAACCGTCCTGCATGGGCGATGCATTGACCAGCTCAGGGTCGTCAGCCAAGGCCTGGTTGACCGCCACTACTTCACCGGTCAGCGGCATGCTGATGTTGCTGGCCGCCTTCACCGATTCCAGCACCGCGACTTCATTACCTTGCGCGTAGTGGCCCAGCTCGGGCAATTGCACGAACACCACATCTCCGAGGGCTTGCTGGGCAAAGGTGCTGATACCGACGGTGAGTTCGCCATTCGCTTCCAGACGCAGCCATTCATGTTCGGGAGTAAAACGCAAAATGCTCATGGATCTTCCTCTTGTTATCAGGGTCCCGGTGCAGGACTGACAAGTACTAGAGCAAGGCCAATGCCAACTACATAATATTTATATTAATCAAACACTTATGTGATTTTTCAAAAATACTGGTGAACTCTGCAGCGGAACGAAATCGCTCCGAACCGCACGTCTGGGAACCCCCCTCCAGGATGCCGACCAATGAAACCTGGCCTTGGCCCGACTGGAGCAAAATCACTCCAGTGGAGCGCAATCGAACCACCAGGCCTACGAGGAGCGATGGGCGATGCCGTATTTGCGCAAACGCTGACCGATCGCGGTGTGAGAAGTTTGCAGGCGCGCCGCCAACTGCCGGGTGGAGGGATAGGTGGCGTAGAATTGCTCCAGCAGGGATTTTTCGAAGCCCTGCACTGCCGCTTCCAGGCTGATGACTTCCGGTGCCCCGGCCTGCTGGCTGCCCAGCGCTGTACCGGCCAGCTCCAGGTCATCGCAATCGATTACTGCCCCTTCGCTGATCGCCGCAGCGCGGAAAATCACGTTCTGCAACTGGCGCACGTTGCCGGCCCAACGATTGCCCAGCAGCAACGGCTGGGTCGCCAGCGCCAGCCGGCACGGCGAGCGCTGGATCTGCGCGCAGGCCTGGCGCAGGAAATGCTCGGCAAGCAGGAGAATGTCCTGCCCGCGCTCGCGCAGCGGCGGCACCATCAGGTTGAGCACGTTGAGGCGGTAATAGAGGTCCTCGCGAAAGCTGCCTTCGAGCACCATGTTTTCCAGGTTGCGGTGCGTGGCACAGACCACCCGCACATTCACCCGCACCTCGGCGCCACCGCCGACCCGACGAAAACTGCCGTCACTGAGAAAGCGCAGGAGCTTGGCCTGCAGGTACGGCGACATCTCGCCCACTTCATCGAGAAACACCGTGCCACCATCCGCCAGCTCCAGCAGGCCCGGCTTGCCGCCGCGCTGGGCGCCGGTGAAGGCTCCAGCGGCGTATCCGAACAGCTCGCTCTCGGCCAGGCTCTCTGGCAGTGCGGCGCAGTTCAGCGCCAGGAAAGACGCATCGCGGCGTACGCTCAGGGCATGGCAGGCACGGGCCACCAACTCTTTGCCGGTGCCGGTTTCGCCCTGAATCAGAATCGGCGCATCGAGACTGGCGACTTTGTGCAGGCGCACCTTGAGATCCTTGAGCGCCGCCGACTCGCCCAACAGCGTCTGCAGGCCTTCGGCATGGTCATGCAGCAGAGATGCCAGACGCTCGCCAATGCGGCTTGGCGGATAGAGCGTGAGCAGGCCGCCCACCAAGGCATCGGCCCCGCCGCTGATGGGCGTGGCTTCCAGCAACAGGGCCTGGCCCTGAAAACTCACCTCGCACATGGGCAAGCGAAAGCCCTTGTCGATCAGGGTCTGCGCCAGGTCCGGCTGGGCGAACAGCCTGGACAAGGGCTCACCTGCCGGCTCGCGACCAACGAGACTGACCAGCGTGGGGTTGGCCAGCAGCACATGGCCGCCAGGGTCCACCGCCAGCACCGGATCACTCATTGCCGCGAGCAGCGCCTCCAACTGCAGGTGCCGGCGCTGGCCGGGCAGAAAATCCACAAGCTCCACCGCCTGCACGCCGATCACCCGCAACAGCGCATCGTGAAGCTCGTCGAGCACGGCTTGTGACAGCGCCGGTGCGTCGATGTAGACATTGGGCGGGATCATTTCTACCGCGTCCAGGTTGAGGTTGCGCGCGCCGAGCAACGCCAGGATCTCCTGGGTGATGCCAACGCGGTCGATGAAGGTGACGTGAATTCGCATCGCGGTTTCTTCCCTGGCAAAAAGACCACGGGGGGACAGCACAGCCTGTGCGGTCCCCCCTGAACAAACGCGTGAACCTGACGATCAGTCCGCGTCGTATGACAACTGCACGCCCTGCGACCTTTTCTGGCGCAGCGAGCGATAGGACAGGCCGAGCACTACGAACCAGGCCGGTACCAGGTACAACGCCTTACGGGTGTCTTCTTCCAGGGCCAGGAGGGCAATGATGAACGCGAAGAACGCCAGGCAGGTCCAGGCCATGGTGATGCCACCTGGCATCTTGTATTTCGAGGCGCGATGCAAGGTGTCGCGGTGTTTGCGATACGCCAGGTACGACAGCAGGATCATCGACCAGACAAACATGAACAGGATTGCCGACACCGTGGTAATCAAGGTGAAGGCATCGAGCATGTTCGGCACCAGGTAGATGACCACCGCCCCGGCCAACAAGCAGATACACGAGAAGATCAAGCCATTGGAGGGCACCGCACGCTTGGACAAGGCCGCAAACTTGCCGGGCGCATCGCCATCCAGCGCCAGGCCGTAGAGCATGCGGCTGGTTGAAAACACACCACTGTTGGCCGAAGACGCGGCGGAAGTGAGTACCACGAAATTGATGATCCCTGCGGCTGCCGGCAGGCCAGCGAGGACAAACAGTTCGACAAACGGGCTCTTGTTGGCAACCACTTCACGCCACGGCGTCACCGCCATGATGGCGATCAGCGCGAACACGTAGAAGATGATGATGCGCAGCGGAATTGAATTGATTGCCCGTGGCAGATTGCGTTCCGGGTTCTTGGTTTCTGCCGCGGTGGTGCCCACCAGTTCGATGCCGACGAAGGCAAAAACAGCGATCTGAAAACCGGCGAAGAAGCCCATGGCACCATGGGGGAACATCCCTCCGTCATTCCACAGGTTGGCCAGCGACGCAGTGTTGCCGGTGGGCGACTGATACGCCGCGACCACCATATACAGCCCGGTGCAGACCAACGCACAGATGGCCACGATTTTGATCATGGCGAACCAGAACTCCAGTTCACCGAACATCTTCACGGTCACCAGGTTGAGCGACAGCAGCAACCCAACACAACTGAGTGCGGGCAACCATAGTGGAATATCCGGGAACCAGAACTGTAAATAAGCGGAGATCGCAATAACGTCGGCAATACCGGTGACAATCCAGCAGAACCAATAGGTCCACCCGGTGAAGTACCCTGCCCAGGGTCCCAGCAGGTCAGCGGAAAAATCGATAAAAGATTTGTAGTTGAGATTGGACAGCAACAACTCGCCCATCGCCCGCATGACAAAGAACAGCATGAAGCCAATGATCATGTAGACGAATATGATTGACGGGCCAGCGAGGCTGATGGTCTTGCCAGAGCCCATGAACAGGCCGGTGCCTATTGCGCCGCCGATGGCAATCAACTGGATGTGACGGTTAGAGAGATTACGTTGGAGTTCGTGCGTTTCGCTGTCAGGCGGACCCAGCGTCGAATTTTTCATTAGGCTTTACCTTGCTAGTTTAATTGTTTTTATAACGTCACAAGTTCAAACGCCTCAGCCAGTGCTGGCGGAGTTCCAATGAAAGAGCAAGGTCTATGCCAAGGAAAAAGTCGTGGTTTTATGCAGGGTTGTAGTTATTGGGTGTAATGAAGTCACTCCATAAAAAGCCGTTTATCAAGCTGCTCATCGGCGCTGAAGCGTCGTAAACACTGCGCTCGCAGCTACCGTAACGTTTTCGCTCCAATGGAACGCATTCAGTCCGCTGTAGGAGCGGATTTGCCGGGACGCCGGACCGCCGCGATGGGGCGCGTAGCGGCCCTAAAAATGGGCCTGC
>OEPS010000405.1_pt1 | contig 15686 bp, 18 predicted proteins | sample 1539411 | NCBI WGS metagenome assembly OEPS01 (sample SAMN02671747, study PRJEB22543) | soil metagenome | biome: bacteria | place: China:Hunan Province, Lengshuijiang City | collected 2012-10-15 | depth 0.08m m | reverse complement strand
CATTTCTCGTCGGCGTCGGCGCGTTACGCCGCCTATCGTCCCGACTATCCCGCCGCGCTGTTCGCCTGGCTTGCCGGGCTATGCGCCGAGCGGGACCTCGCCTGGGACTGCGCGACCGGTAGCGGCCAGGCCGCGCTGGGATTGGCGGCGCATTTCCGCCGCATCGTCGCCACCGATGCCTCGGCGGAGCAGATCCGTCACGCCGCGCCGCATCCGCTTGTCGATTACCGTGTCGCGCCCGCGGAGGCGAGCGGTCTTGCCGATTGCAGCGTCGATCTCATCACCGTCGCCCAGGCGGCGCACTGGTTCGATCTGCCGCGCTTTCATGCCGAAGCCGCGCGCGTGCTGAAGCCGGACGGTGTAATTGCCTTATGGGGATACGGCCGCATCGTGCTTCCGGACGGGATGGATATGCTGCTCCAGCGCTTTTACGCCGAAACCGTCGGCCCCTACTGGCCGCCCGAGCGCGCGCTGATCGATGACGCCTACCGCAGCCTGGATTTTCCGTTTGCGGAAATAGCCGCCGCCGCTTTTGCGATCGAAGTCGAATGGACGCTGCCGCGGCTGGTCGACTACCTCTCGACCTGGTCTTCGGTGAAGCGCTGCCAGGCTGCAGAGGGGCGCGATCCGTTGCCGGCGCTGATGGCCGAACTCGCGCCCGCCTGGGGCAATCCCGAAACGGCGCGAAAACTGCAGTGGCCGCTGTTCCTGCGCGTCGGCCGAGCCTAAGCGCGCACCAAAAATTTCCCGAACAACCCGGCCAGTTCCCCGCCCACGTCCTGCAGCGGTCGCTCGCGTGTCGCGTTTTGGCACAGGTCCGCGTCGTCGCAGCCCTGGCTGCGGAAAGCCTGGATGACGTACTGCTTCACCCCTTGCGCGGCCAAATCGTGCGCAAGGCCGACCACCTCGGCGTCGGCCAGAAGCGCTGGATGCACCGTGGTGCGGACTTCGTGGGCGACGCCCGACGCGACCACTTCGCGCAGCCCGGCATGCGCCCGCTCGCCGCTGCCGGCGACGCCGGTGACGCGCGCATAGTCGGCAAACGGCGCCTTCACATCCAGCCCCACCCAGTCGACCAGCGGCAGCACCGCCGCCAATCGCTGCGGGTACATGCCGCCGGTGTGCAACCCGATCTTGAATCCGAGCGCGCGCACCTCGCGCATGGCGTCCAGCAAGCCCGCCTGCGAAGTCGGCTCGCCGCCGGAAAACACGACGCCGTCGAGCAGGCCCTGGCGACGGCGCAAAAAAGCGAGCACGTCTTCCCAGGGGATTTCGTTGTCGCCGCGCGCCGGGATCAGGCCGGGATTGTGGCAATAGCCGCAGCGCCACGGACAACCCTGGCAGAACACCACGGCGGCCAGCATGCCCGGCCAGTCGCTGGTGGAAAGCGGCGTCAGGCCGCCCACGCGTAGCGTCATAAAGGTTGGCGTAGCGTCATGAAGACTGGCCGAGCGTCATCAGGATGGGTCCAGCGCCGTGATCACAGTGCCAGGAGTCAGCCCAGGTTGCAGCGGCTTTCGACGAAGTGGCGCCGCTCGCGATGCTCGCTCTTCTTGCCGGTGTTGAAGCTCGTCACCGGGCGGTGATAGCCCATCACGCGGGTCCACACTTCACAGCGGGTGCGCTCTTCGTCCTTCAGTGCGGCAGCGGTCAGAACTTGGGTCGGAACAGTCATGTCATTCATTTCAGTCTCCTTGGGGTCAGGCGTTCACAGCACGTTTACGGGACAGGGCTTCCTCGTCGCAGGTGGGGCAGAACTCGTGCTCGCCGGCGAGGTAGCCATGCTTGGGGCAAATCGAAAAAGTCGGCGTGATGGTGATGTACGGCAGGTGGAAGCGTTCCAGCGCGCGGCGCACCAGATTGCGGCAGGCCTCGGTCGAGGAAATGTTCTCCGACATGTAGAGGTGCAGCACGGTGCCGCCGGTGTACTTGCGCTGCAGGTCGTCCTGCAACTCCAGCGCCTCGAACGCGTCGTCGGTATAGCCCACCGGCAGCTGCGACGAGTTGGTGTAGTACGGCGCGTCCGGCGTGCCGGCTTGCAGGATGTCCGGGTAGCGCTTGGCATCCTCTTTGGCGAAGCGGTAGGTGGTGCCTTCGGCCGGCGTGGCTTCCAGGTTGTACATGTGGCCGGTCTCTTCCTGGAACGCGGCAATGCGGCCGCGGATGTGGTCGAGCAGGCGCACCGCGAATTCGTGGCCCCAGTCGCTGGTGATGTCGTGTTCGTCGTCGGTGAAGTTGCGGATCATCTCGTTGATGCCGTTGACGCCGATGGTCGAGAAGTGATTGCGCAACGTGCCGAGATAACGCTTGGTGTAGGGGAAGAGGCCGTTGTCCATCAGGCGCTGGATTTCCTTGCGCTTGATTTCGAGGCCATTGCGCGACATGTCGAGCAGCGCATCGAGGCGGCGCAGCAGACCCGCCTCGTCACCCTTGTACTCGTAGCCGAGACGCGCGCAGTTGACCGTCACCACGCCGACCGAGCCGGTCTGCTCGGCCGAGCCGAACAGGCCGTTGCCGCGCTTCAGGAGTTCGCGCAAGTCGAGCTGCAGGCGGCAGCACATGGAGCGGATGTGGTTCGGCTTCATCTCCGAATTGATGAAGTTCTGGAAATACGGCAACCCGTAGCGCGCGGTCATCGCGAACAGCCGCTCGGCATTTTCCGATTCCCACGGAAAATCCGGCGTCATGTTGTAGGTGGGAATCGGGAACGTGAACACGCGGCCCTTGGCGTCGCCCGTGGTCATCACCTCGATGTAGGCACGGTTGATCATGTCCATCTCGACCTGCAGATCGCCGTAGGTGAACGGCATTTCTTTGCCGCCGATTACCGGCACCTGCTCGCGCAGGTCCTCCGGGCAGGTCCAGTCGAAGGTGAGGTTGGTGAACGGCGTCTGCGTGCCCCAGCGCGACGGCACGTTGAGGTTGTAGATCAGTTCCTGGATGCACTGGCGCACCTCGCCGTAGCTCATGCCGTCGTTGCGGATGAACGGCGCCATGTAGGTGTCGAACGAGCTGAACGCCTGCGCGCCTGCCCACTCGTTCTGCAGCGTGCCGAGGAAGTTGACGATCTGGCCGACTGCGCTCGACATGTGCTTGGGTGGTCCCGCCTCGACCTTGCCCGGCACGCCGTTGAGGCCTTCGTGCAGCAGCGTGCGCAGCGACCAGCCGGCGCAATAGCCCGCCAGCATGTCGAGATCGTGGACGTGCAACGAGCCGTCGCGGTGCGCTTCGCCGAGCTCGGGCGCATAGACGTGGTTGAGCCAGTAGTTGGCCACCACCTTGCCCGAGACGTTGAGGATCAGCCCGCCCAGGCTGTAGCCCTGGTTTGCGTTGGCGTTGACCCGCCAGTCCTGGCGCGACAGGTATTCGTTGATCGACGATTCGACGTCGACCACGGTTTTGCGGTCCTGGCGCAGCTTCTTGTGGGTTTCGCGATAGACGATATAGGCGCGCGCGGTGGCGAGGTGGTTGGCCGCGATCAGGCTCTGCTCGACCACGTCCTGGATGCGCTCGATTTCGGGGGGCGAACCGCGGAAGCTATGGATCAGCACTTTCGCCACCTGGGCGGTCAGCAAGTCGGCCTCGGCTTCGCCGAATTCGCCGCTCGCCTGCCCTGCGCGCAGCAGCGCCGAGCGGATTTTCCCCGCGTCGAATACTGCCCGCTGGCCGTCGCGCTTGACGACCTCGCGCGGCAACATCGACACCACAGCACCCATTCCCACGTCTGACATCGTCATCTCCTTTTTCCTATATTTTGTGTCGAACACGAATGAACGATACAACATGTAGATAAATCGTCAAGATGATTTTCCGGTTTGTTTGTCCTGATACACTGAAGGCTCAGCAAATACGGGAGAAACCGATGAACACGATTGTGAATTTTCTGGGCGAAGATCACCGCGCCTGCGACGATTTGTTCGCGTCCGCCGAAGCTGCCGCGGCGAAAAAGGACTGGGGCAGCGCGCGCGACCTGTTCGGCCGTTTTCAGGCCGCAATGGCGCACCACCTGGCGATGGAAGAACAGGTGCTGTTTCCGGCCTTCGAAACGCGCACGCGCAACAGCACCGGGCCGACGCAGGTCATGCGCTCGGAACACGAGCAGATGCGGGGCCTGATGCAGGAAATGGCGAGCGCCGCTGCCGGCTCCGACCGCGACCGCTTCCTGGGTCTGTCGGAAACGTTCAACATGTTGATGCAGCAGCACAACCTGAAGGAAGAGAACATGCTCTATCCGATGTCCGACCAGGTGCTGGCGGGCGAGCGCGACGAACTGATCACTTCAATGGAAGCGATCGCACAGTAGCGACGCGCATGCCCGAGCCGGCTAACGAAATAATCATCGATGCGCGCTGGCTGGAGCCGCCGGAGCCGCTTGAAAAAGTCCTGGCAGCGCTGGACGCGCTGCGCCCCGGCCAGTCGATCCGGCTGCTGCTCCACCGCGAGCCTTTTCCGCTCTACGCCCTGCTCGCCGAAAAAGGCTACCGCCACGCTTCATCGATGGAAGCCGACGGCAGCTACACCATTCTGATTCGCAAGGCCGGGGCGACGGGGGGCGAGAGCGGCTAAACTCTCGCCATGACCTTACAGGCCGGCCTTTCTTTCGAGCAGGCGCCCTCTTTTTCCCTGCCGCTGCGTTTTTTCCTGACCGCCCCGCTGTTTCTGCTGGCGGCTGGCGTGTTGATCATCGCGTCACCCGAAACGCTGGCCTCACGCTGGGCGCCGGCGTCGCTGGCGCTCACCCACGCGCTCACGCTCGGCTTCCTCGCGATGGTGATGCTGGGCGCGCTGCTGCAAATGCTGCCGGTTGTCGCGGGCTCGCCGCTACCGACGCCGCGGCTTGTTGCGTGGCTCACCCATCTGCCGCTCGGGCTCGGAACCGTCGCCTTGATGAGCGGCTTTCTGAGCGGGACGCCGGTGGCTTTTGGCATCGCCATCGCGCTGCTCGGCGCCGGCATCGCTGTCTTTCTGGTCGCGGCGGGGATCAGTCTGGCGCGCGCAGTCACCAGCGTCACGGTTACCGGCATGCGGCTCGCCGGGGCGGCGTTGGCCATCACGCTGCTGCTCGGACTCACGCTCGCACTGCTGCGCGCGGGCTGGTGGATGCCGGCGGCCGAGACGACCGCGAAGGCCGCCGCCGCAGCGCACGTCGCCTTCGGTCTCCTCGGCTGGGTGCTGCTGCTGGTGGTCGGCGTCGCCTACCAGGTCGTGCCAATGTTCCAGATCACGCCGCCTTATCCGCCCCGACTGACCCGCTGGTTGTCCGGCGCGCTGTTCGCGCTGTTGCTGCTCCACGCCGCCGCGCCGCTGTTTTTTCCCGCCGCTGCGTTTCTCATCGACGCGGCCCTCGCCGGCGGCATCCTGCTGTTCGCAGTCGCCACCTTGCGATTGCAATCACGCCGGCGCAGAAAATTGCCGGACGTCACGCTCGACTTCTGGCGCCTTGGCATGGCCAGTTTGATTGCGTGCGTCGTGGTCTGGCTGGTCGCCCAGGTGTGGCCGGCGTGGGCGAAGAGCGGCGCCTATCCGCTGCTGCTCGGCGTGCTGTTCATCGGCGGCTTCGCGATCAGCGTGGTGACCGGCATGCTTTACAAGATCGTGCCCTTTCTCGCGTGGTTTCATTTGCAGGCGCAGTTGCAGGCGCGCGCCGGAACGATTCCGACCATGCGCGAGATGATCGCGGAGCGGCAGACCCGATGGCAGTTCTATCTACACCTCGCCGCCAGCGCGCTGCTCGTCGGCGCCGTGCTGTGGTCGCCCCTGACCATTGCAGCAGGCAGCGTGCTGGCGCTCTCGGCGCTGCTGCTCGGGCTCAATCTGTGGTCGGCGGTCCGGCGTTTTCTCCGCTCGGGCGGACGCCTTTCCTGAACTGTCTGCTCGAACAGACGCGTAGCCGGCATCAGTCGGCGGCGCGGCCCGCTTCGATTTCCGCCTGACAGGCCGCACAGAACGGCGCGCCCGGGTCTGCCTCAAGGCGTTCTGGGGCGATCGGTTCGTCGCAGCGGCAGCACGCCCCGAACGTTCCTTCGTCAAGCCGGGTCCGCGCGGCTTCGAGTCGGCGCTTTTCTCGCAGCAGCGTTTCGCGCCAGCCGGCGTCGACGGCGTGTTGCTGCACCGCGTCCACCCGGCCTTGCGGACCGACACAGCACGGATCGACCGCGACCGGCCGGCTATCGCCCGCAGAGGAATCGGCCAATGCCCGCAGCGCCACATCAAGGGCGGCGTCCACGCGTGCGCGAAAGCGCTCGAGCTCGGAAGGTTTCACGCATCCGCCTCCATCAATGGCAGCTCCACGCAGCCGGCAATCAACGCAACAACAGCAGCGGCACCCTGGAGCTGCGAATCAGCTTGGCAGTGGTGCTGCCCACCAGAAATTCGCGAATCTTGGAATGGCCGTAGGCGCCCATCACGATCAGGTCGATGGCATGTTCGGTACGGTACGCGCATAGCACCGCCTCGACCTCGCCGGGGCGGATTTCGGCCGTCACATCGAAGCCGTCGGTCTCCAGACGGTCCCTGGCCCAGTCGAGCTCCACGCGCGCCTCTGCCTTGTCCGCGCCGACCATCACCACGTGGCAAGGCAGCTCACGGAGCAAGGGGCTGCGCGCGACGATGTCGACCGCCTTGCGGGTGGTGGCGCTGCCGTCGAACGCAATCAGGATGCGCTTCGGCTCGCTGAAGTCGGACGGGATCACCAGGATCGGGCGATGCAGCGTGCGCACCACATTTTCCAGATGCGAGCCGATGTGCTCGCCGGCGCTGTCGCCCTGCTCGCCCTGGCGCCCCATCACCAGCAGGCGGATGTCGTCCTGGAATTCGAGCAGGGTGTCGACCAGTTCCCCGTGACGCTGGCGGCTGGTGGGGTTCGCCACGCCGTCGGAGATCGCGCGCGCCTTGGCGGCGTCCAGCATCAGGCGGCCCTGCTCCAGCGCCACCCGGCTGCGCTTTTCATCCAGGTCGGCCAGCTCCTGCAGCAGGTGTTCGCGGCTGCCGAGCCCGATGTTGCCGCTCAGATCAGTCGGGATCGGATACTCCGCGCGGCCCAGCACGTGCAGGAAGTCCAGCGGGGCGTCCATCCGCCGGCTGGCCCAGGCGGCGTAGTCGCACACCGCGCGGGTGATGCTGGAGCCGTCGATGCATGCAATGACCTGTGACATGGTTGTTGCCTCCTTAATGAGCCATCAGATTATCGACGGCGCCCGGCTTGTCGTGCACTGCAAAGCGGTCGACGATGGTGGCGCTGGCTTCGTTCAGACCGATGACCTCGACCGCGGTGCCTTCGCGGCGGAATTTGAGCACCACCTTGTCGAGCGCGCTGACCGAGGTGATGTCCCAGAAGTGCGCTTGGCAGAGATCGATCGTCACCTTGTCGACCGCCTCCTTGAAGTCGAAGAAGTCGACGAATTTGTCGGCCGAGGCGAAGAACACCTGGCCGACGACCGTGTAGGTGCGAGTGAGACCATCCTCGCTCAGTTCCGACGTCACGTATTTGTATTGCGCCACCTTGTTGGCGAAGAACATCGCCGCCAGGAGAACGCCGACGAAGACGCCGTAGGCCAGGTTGTGCGTGGCCACGACCACCGCCACCGTGGCCACCATCACGACGCTGCTGCTGGCCGGCTGCGTTTTCAGGTTGGCGATCGACGCCCAGCTGAACGTGCCGATCGAGACCATGATCATCACCGCCACCAGCGCCGCCATCGGGATCCGCGCCACCCAGTCGCTGAGGAAAACGATCAGCAGCAACAGGAACACGCCGGCAGAAAGCGTGGACAGCCGCGTACGGCCGCCCGACTTCACGTTGATCACCGACTGGCCGATCATCGCGCAGCCGGCCATGCCGCCGATCATGCCGGAGGCGATGTTGGCGATGCCCTGGCCCTTGCACTCGCGGTTCTTGTCGCTGCTGGTGTCGGTGAGGTCGTCGACGATGGTTGCGGTCATCAGCGATTCGAGCAAGCCGACCACGGCGAGCGATGCCGAATAGGGAAAAATAATCGCCAGCGTCTCGAAGGTGAGCGGCACGTCGGGCCACAGGAAGATCGGCAGCGTGCCTGGCAGCTCGCCCATGTCGCCGACGGTGCGAATGTCCAGGTCGAGGAATATCGCCAGCGCGGTCAGCACGACGATGGTCACCAGCGGCGAGGGAATCGCCTTGGTGACATAGGGGAAGCCATAGATGATCGCCAGGCCGCCAGCGGTCATCGCGTAGACGTGCCAGGTCACGTTGGTCAGTTCGGGCAGTTGCGCCATGAAGATCAGGATCGCTAGCGCATTGACGAAACCGGTGACTACCGAGCGCGAGACGAAGCGCATCAGCGAGCCCATCTTGAGGTAGCCGGCGCCGATCTGCAGCACGCCGGTCAGCAGCGTGGCGGCCAGCAGGTATTCCAGGCCGTGCGTTTTGACCAGCGTCACCATCAGCAGCGCCATCGCCCCGGTGGCGGCCGATATCATGCCCGGGCGGCCGCCGACGAAGGCGATCACCACCGCGATGCAGAACGAGGCATACAGCCCCACCTTGGGGTCGACCCCTGCGATGATCGAAAAGGCGATCGCCTCTGGAATCAGGGCGAGGGCCACCACCATGCCCGCAAGCAGGTCGCCGCGGATGTTGGTGAACCAGTTTTGTCGGATGGAATTAATCATTGCGGTATCAGTAAAAACACACAAGCACACCCTCTCCAGTCAAGGAGACGGCTGTGGTCATGCGCGAATATCAGGGGGCGACGGGTCGTGCCGAATGCATTGGGCACGAAGAACAGCGACAGGAGCGGGTTGAGAAATTACATTGGACGGCCAGATTACTCGGTGTCTGCGTCGGTCAGCGGCGAATTATCCTGTTACTGCATGCACCGTGTCCAGAAACGACCCCCTGGAACGGCGCGTCGAGCCGTTTTCGGCCGTCGTTGTGTGCTCATCGTGAGGCGTCAATGCCGGTGCCAGAGGTGAAATGGGCCATCTGGGTCGACGCCCCGCGGGTCGGGTGGCAGTCCCCGATGTCCTGAAACGCGACGGAATAGCCGTGCCGTTGTGCGACGCCGCACGCCCAGCGGCGAAACCGGGGCCGATCCCACTCGAAGCGATGATCCGGATGCCGGAACGCGCCCGGGCGCATGCCATGCACGGCGTTGTATTCCTGATTCGGCGTCGTGATCAGGACCGTCCTCGGCCGGTAGCACCCGAACACCGCACGCTCGACAAGGCTGAGCCGGCCCGGGTCGATGTGTTCGATCGTTTCGAGCATGATCGCTGCGTCGAACCCGCAGAACTGCGGATCAGGCTCGGTAAACGACGCATGCAACACGGCGACGCGCCCCGGCGGCGCGAGCGGATCGAGCCGCAGCACCTCGCGCGCAACCTCAAGCGCACAGGCCGAAACATCAATGCCGACCAGACGTGTGAACTGGGCCTGCTCGGCGAGCCGCGCCATCAGCACGCCTTCGCCGCAGCCGAGATCGAGCACGCTGCGCGCGCCGCCGGCCAGCAGGACCCCGGTTATCGCGGACAGCCGCTGCTCGTGCAGGGGCGTCGCCCCGGCGACAGCCGCCTCATGGTCGGCTGCCCATGGAACCGGAGCCGGCTCAGACTTCAATGGCGGAGCCCTGCCCGCGGGCACTTGCCGCTTTGCGCGGGGCGGGCGCGGCAGGGGTGATACGGATTCAACGTTCGCATGATTCGTCTCCTGATCTGCGGTCACGCGTTTGCGCCGGGGTCGCTCCAGCATACACCGGCCGGCGTCGTGTCAGAACGCCAATGCGGCGCTCGGGCGAACCGGCGACCCGGGACTCGGCGGCGCGCGCTGCGCGGCCGAATCTTCCCGATATCCCGGATCGATTGGGTACAATTCAGCTCTTCCAGCATAGAAGCGCGGGGCCTGGATTTCCCGCCGCTCCACGGTCACCAGAGGCTTCCCGGATGCATGGGCATCGGTCGAAGCCGCTACAAAATCGCAAGGATCAGTATGAAACGAGTGGATGATTTCCGCCTGCGCTTCGGCAAACAGGAACTTGTGCCGATCGTCGTCGGCGGCATGGGGGTGGATATCTCGACCGCCGAACTGGCGCTCGAAGTCGCACGTCTCGGCGGCATCGGCCACATCTCCGACGCCATGGTTCAGACCGTGTCCGACACCCGCTTCGATACCAAATTCGTCAGTCAGAAGCTGAAGCAATACAAGGCCAACGTCGCCAGCAGCGACAAGTCCAACGTGCACTTCAACCTCGCGGTGCTCGAAGAGGCCACGCGCAACCACGTGGGCCAGGCGATGGAGGCGAAGCGCGGCGACGGGCTGATCTTCATCAACTGCATGGAAAAGCTGACCATGAATGCGCCGCGCGAGACGCTGCGCATGCGCCTGTCCGCCGCACTCGACGCCGGCATCGACGGCATCACGCTTTCGGCCGGCCTGCACCTCGGTTCGTTCGCGCTGATCGAGGACCATCCGCGCTTTCGCGATGCCAAGCTCGGCATCATCGTCTCTTCGCCGCGCGCGCTGGCGATGTTCCTGCGCAAGAACGCCCGGCTGCAGCGCTTGCCGGACTACATCGTGGTGGAGGGACCGCTCGCCGGCGGCCACCTCGGATTCGGCATCGAGGATTGGTGGAAATACGATCTGCGCACCCTCGTCGACGAAGTCGTGGCGTTTCTGAAGGCCGAACATCTCGATATCCCGGTGATTGCCGCCGGCGGCATTTTCACCGGCAGCGACGCGACGGCCTTCCTCGAACAGGGCGCGGCCGCGGTACAGGTAGCCACGCGCTTCACCGTCACAAAGGAATGTGGCCTGCCGGACAAGGTCAAGCAGGAGTACTTCAAGGCGAGCGAGGAGGACATCGAGGTCAACACCATTTCGCCTACCGGCTACCCGATGCGCATGCTCCGCGGCAGCCCCGGCATTGGCGATGGCATCCGCCCCAACTGCGAGGCCTACGGCTACCTGCTTGACGCCAAAGGCAACTGCGCCTACATCGACGCCTACAACCGCGAAGTGGAACGCCATCCGGCCGCCAAAAAGATCTCGGTCAAGGACAAGACCTGCCTGTGCACCCACATGCGCAACTTCGATATCTGGACCTGCGGCCATTACACCTACCGGCTGAAGGACACGACCCGACGCCTTCCGGACGGCAGTTATCAGGTGCTCAGCGCGGAGCAGGTGTTTCACGATTACCAGTTCAGCGCCGAACAAAAGATCGCGCTTCCGGCCTGAGCGCCGTTTCTGGCGGCGAGCGCATTCGCCGCTTTGTCTGCCTCGATTAGTCGGACTAGATTGAATCAACAACACTCGACACCTATCGCCGTCTCGTGCCTATAATATGCATTCCATTTACATGTATAGGAGCAGCCATGAGCACCCATCTTCATCTTCGCCAGGATAATGTCTACGGTTTCGACGCACGCGGGATTGCCAAGCGTTTTCGCCATGCGGCGATATTCGGCGCCCTCGACGCGCTGAACTCGGGCGAGCGCATGCGCTTCGTCAATGACCACGATCCGCTTCCGCTGCTCGACCAGCTGCGCAACCGCTACGGCGATGCGGTGGAAATCCAGTACCTGCAGCGCGAACCCGGCGAAATCGTGATCGACTTCATCCGCAAATAATCGATGGCGCTGCCGGCGCTGGTTTTCTCTGCCCTGGTGGCCTTTGCCGTCGCCCTGTTCTGGTCGCCCTACGCCGGGCGCGCCGCCGCGCTGCATTTGATTCTGGCGGTGGGCGCGATGCCGCTTATTTTCGGCGCGATGAGCCATTTCATTCCCGTGCTCACCCGGACCCGCGGCGCGCCTTCCGCTCTAGCCAGCGTTCCGTTCCTCGCGCTCGCCGGGGGCGCGCTGGCAGTGAGCGCGTTCAGCGTCGGGGGGATGTTTTGGGGACGCTATGCGGGCGCGCTCCTGGCCGGCGTCGCCGCCAGCGCCCTGCTGGTCTGGAGCGGGCGGCGACGCGCCGGGATGCTGGGCCACCCCCACCCTGGGCTGGCCTGGTATCAGGCGGCACTGGCATGTCTGTTGATCGCGCTGCTCGCCGTTCTTGCCGGCGCGATCTGGCCGCAACAGACGTTCGCGCTGCGCCGGCTACACCTTCATCTGAATACGCTCGGTTTCATCGGGCTCACCGCGCTCGGCACGCTGGCGGTTCTGCAGCCGACGGTTGCGGGCCGCCCGGATCCCCAGGTTGGGCCGCGCCTCAAACGCGATCTCCCCTGGGCGGTTGCGGGCACTTTTCTGGTCGCGGTCGGCGCGGCGTGGTTCGGCCCGCTCGCCTGGATCGGCGGCGTGATCTGGGCCGTTCCGCTGGTCCGGCTGGGCCTGAGCTGGTCACGGCTTTATCGGGCTGAAATCCTCGCGCCGCACGGCGCAGCACCTCTTCTCGGAGCGGCGCTGGGCGGGCTCCTTCTAAGCACCATTTTTGGCGCGTTGGCCGCGCTCGAGGCGTTTCGCGGCACCGAGCCGGCGCTCGTCTTCGTTGCGGGGTTCCTGTTTCCACTGGTGTCCGGCGCAGCCACGCAGCTGTTGCCGGTTTGGTTGCGCCCGGGAGTACAAGATATTTGGCACGCCGACTTGCGCGCGCGACTTGGTCGCTATGGCGGCGTCCGCGCCGTCCTGTTCGGCGCAGGCGGGATCGCAGCGGGGATGGGATTCGGTCAGGGTGTGATGCTGGCCGCGGCGGCACTAGTCTGGTTTCTGCTGCAAGCGTGCGTCGCGCTGGCCCGCGCGCTGCTTTTCCAAAACCGAAACCGGGCCTAGCGCGACGCGGCAGGACAGCCGGTTAGCCGGTCAGCCGGTACTCCAGGCACGCGGACGTTTCATTCCGGCGATCTTGCAGGCCTGCTTGACGTAACCGTACGCAAACAGCTTAAAGAGCGCGTTGCGCGCGTCGGGTCCCATGCGCTGCGACAGGTGCTTGATTACATGGCGAGCGTCCGGAATGATCTGGTGCTCCTCGTAGTATTCGCGCATGAAGCGGATGACGTCCCAATGATCGTGGGTGAGCTTGATGTTCTCCGCCTGCGCGAGGTGTTCGGCTACCGCCTCGTTCCATTCTGCCGGTTCGATCAAATAGCCTTCATCGTCAAGGTGGGGCATGCTGAGGGGTGTATCCATCTTCAATCTCCTGTCATGACTGGTTGAAAATCCGGAACAACAAAAAAGAAACCCGTAACGCGGCTCAGGCCACTGCCGGGGCAAGTCCGAGCACGATCAGCAGCGCCCAAGCGATGAGTCCGAGCGCGGTAACGACGTAGGCGATATCAAAGGCAACCAAACCCTCTTCCACCTTCAGCACGCGCCCCACGCCCTGGAAGACCAGCGCAACCGAGCCCGCCAAACCGAGTACGACGATGCTGGCGATCAGCGCGATCTGATCGGAGAAAAGCACCAGCGAGGACAGCCACAGGGGCACGGCTGCAACAGCCGCCAACGTAAAGGCCTCGTCGTAGGTGCTGGGGATCGCCTTGCTGTTGGCCACCGACTTGATCGCCCACGCCATTAGCGGGACGGTTATCAGTTCCGCGACCAGAAAGACCAGCGCGGCCATGCTCCAGGCCTGGCCCGACGCGTGCGGAAACAGAGCGGCGCCGATGTGGCTGCCGGCGTACTCCAGCATCAGCGGGGGAATCAGCGAAAACGGCAGCACCAGAAATACAAACAGCTTGAGTACCGCGTGCTGCGTGTGCGCCAGTTCGTCCCAGCCCTGGTCGGGTGAGAGAAACAATTTGTGAACGTTCAGGATACTCATGCGAATCTCCTTTGACTTTGGGGTGGCCCGGTCATCGCCTTCGACCTCGCTCCGACCCGCGCGCTGGATAACAACCTGCTTCATTTATATCACACTGTGATATAAATGCCAGCACAAACTTTGGATCAATGACGATGTCGCTTCCCCCTCTGAGCAAAAAGGACTTCCAGACCCTTTCCGACTTTCGTTACCAGCTGCGGCGCTTTTTGCGTTTCAGCGAGGAGGCCTCGTACCGCCACGGCGTGACCCCGCTTCAATACCAGCTGCTGCTGCAGATACAGGGATTTCCGGATCGCGAATGGGCCACCGTGGGCGAGCTCGCCGAGCGGCTTCAATCACGCCATCACGGGGTGGTTTCGCTGGTCTCGCGATGCGAGAAACTGGGACTGGTGCGGCGTCAGGTGGGCCGCAACGACCGGCGCGAGGTGGAAGTATGTTTAACGCCCAAGGGCGAGAGCGTGCTCAATGCGCTCGCCGCCCAGCACCGCGAGGAACTGATCCGGCTGCAGGGAATATTACGGGTGCCGGGGCCCGGCGAGCTGGAGACGGGGGAGTAGGCCGCGCGCCGGCGCTATCCCGGTTGCGGCGGAACAAGGGAATACCGGTCCTCAGTTCCGGGGGGCCCAGCCCTCGATAATGGTTCCGACCACGGCATCGGTTTGCTCGGCCAGCTCGAAACGCTGGTCCGACAAGATCCAGCGGAAAGCCAGCCCCTGCACCGCGGCAATCAGGATGCAGGCGTTCTGCTGGGGAACGATGTCCGCCCGGATTTCATCCTGCGCCTGCGCCGCGGTGATCAGGCCGGTGATGAAATTCAAAAAGAACAACACCAGCTCGTTCATGCGGTCGCGAAACATCGGGTCGCCGCTTTGCAGCTCTTCTGAAAACAGCAGGCGCGGGATGCCAGGCTGTTTCTGGATGAAATTCAGATGAGCGCGGATGACCGCCTTCAGGCGCTCGACCGGGGTCAGCTGTGCCAACCCGAGCCCGGCCATTTCTTTCTGCAGGCGCTCCTGGATCGTGTCGATCAGCGCGACCAGCACGTGGCTCTTGTTGCCGAAGTGAAGAAACAGCGTCGGCTGCGCGATGCCGACTGCCTTGGACAGCGAACGGGTGGTGAGTTTGGCCACGCCCTCGTGACGAATGATTTCCATGGCCGCCTCGATGATGTCGTGGCGGCGGACTTCGGCAGATTTACGTTTTTTTACGGCCATACGAATCGGGCGCTCAAAGCACGGGCGAGACGCGAAATATAAGGGGGTTTTTGACGCGCGCGGAAATTTGTGGCGCGCGCGGAACAGCGAGCGGCAGCATCGGGGATCGCTGCTGCCGCCGTAGACGCGACATAATCAGGAACAGCAGCTGCCTTCCTTGACGCCGGATTTTTTGAGTATGAACGCGAGCGGACAAAAGCCGGTGACGCCGCTTTGCGCCAAGTTGGCGCCGACAAAGGCGGTCAGCCAAAGCCAGGCCGGGTTGTGGGTGAAATGGGCCAGGGCGATGCTGAGCAGCACCATCAGGCCGGCCATAAGGTGAACGATGCGATCTACGGTCATGAGATTCTCCGGTTGGTTGATTAATGGGTTTCGATGCGATCGAAGCAGCCGGACAATCCGGCCGCTCGATCAGAACAGGTACGAAATATTGAAGTTGAACTGGTTCTGGTTGATCGTGATCGTGTTGGCCGGCTGGGCGGCGACATTGGAAGTCAGCTCGTTTTCGAAGGCATGGGTGTAGGCAAAGGTGCCGCTCACCTTGTCGCTGAACTGGCGGGTGACGCCGAACGACAGGTGATGTTCCACAATTGCGGTCGAGCCCAGGTTCGCGTTGACATCCTCGGGTCCGATCGGCGACTCGCCATAGTTGTAGCCGACGCTGACCGCCATTTTCCCCATTTCCTTCTTCACACCGATGGAATAAACCGTCTGGTCATCCCAGCCGAAGGCTAGAACCC
>OEPS010000404.1_pt1 | contig 15689 bp, 15 predicted proteins | sample 1539411 | NCBI WGS metagenome assembly OEPS01 (sample SAMN02671747, study PRJEB22543) | soil metagenome | biome: bacteria | place: China:Hunan Province, Lengshuijiang City | collected 2012-10-15 | depth 0.08m m | reverse complement strand
TGACGTACCTCGACGGCACCGAGCTGGATTTCGTCAAGGAAGGGTTGAACGAAGGTTTCAAGTTCAACAACCCCAACGTTCGCGGTGAGTGTGGCTGCGGCGAAAGCTTCAACGTCTGAGGCTGCGCGTGGGTACTCCTTGTCATTTCGCCCTGTTTGACCTGCAACCTGGCTTCCGCCTGGACCTCGACAAGTTGGCCGTTCGCTACCGCGAGCTGGCCCGTGAGGTCCATCCGGATCGCTTCGCCGATGCTTCCGAACGTGAACAGCGCATTGCGCTGGAGCGTTCGGCTGCGCTGAACGAGGCGTACCAGACACTCAAGAGCGCGCCCCGGCGTGCCCGCTACCTGTTGGCCATCAGCGGCGCCGAAGTGCCGCAGGAAGTCACCGTCCACGATCCCGAGTTCCTGCTGCAGCAGATGCAATTGCGCGAAGAGCTCGAAGACCTGCAGGACAGTGCCGACCTCGATGGCGTTGCCACCTTCAAGCGCCGCTTGAAAGTCGCCCAGGAAGCGCTCAACGAGGACTTCGCTGCCTGCTGGAATGATCCTGCGCAGCGCGAACAGGCCGAGCGCCTGATGCGCCGCATGCAGTTTCTGGACAAGCTCGCCTATGAAGTGCGCCAGCTGGAAGAGCGCCTCGACGATTAACCCGGCGCTGCCTTTGGCGGCGCCCCTGGTATTCAGATAAGCATGGCCCTACTGCAGATCGCCGAACCCGGTCAGAGCCCTCAACCGCACCAGCGCCGTCTGGCGGTGGGTATTGACCTTGGTACCACCAACTCCCTGGTTGCCGCCCTGCGCAGCGGCCGTAGCGAGCCCCTGCCTGACGCTCAAGGTCAGGTCATCCTGCCTTCGGCGGTGCGTTATCACGCTGACCACATCGATGTCGGTCATGTAGCGCGTGAGGCCGCTGCCAGCGACCCGCTCAATACTGTGCTGTCGGTCAAGCGCCTGATGGGCCGTGGCCTGGCGGATGTGAAACAGTTGGGCGAGCAGCTGCCGTACCGCTTTGTCGGTGGTGAGTCGCACATGCCGTTCATCGACACCATCCAGGGCCCGAAAAGCCCGGTGGAAGTCTCGGCCGATATCCTCAAGGTCCTGCGCCAGCGCGCGGAACAGACCCTGGGCGGCGAGCTGGTCGGTGCGGTCATCACCGTTCCCGCGTATTTCGACGATGCCCAGCGTCAGGCCACCAAGGACGCCGCGCGTCTGGCCGGTCTGAACGTACTGCGCCTGCTCAATGAGCCCACCGCAGCGGCCGTGGCCTATGGCCTGGACCAGAACGCCGAAGGCGTGGTGGCTATCTATGATCTGGGTGGCGGCACTTTCGACATCTCGATCCTGCGCCTGACCGGCGGTGTCTTTGAAGTGCTGGCTACCGGTGGCGACAGCGCCCTGGGTGGTGACGACTTCGACCACGCCATTGCCAGCTGGATCGTCGAGCAAGCCGGTCTGTCCTCGGACCTTGATCCGGGTGCCCAGCGCCAGTTGCTGCAAACCGCCTGCGCGGCCAAAGAAGCCCTGACCAACGCTGATTCGGTGGCGGTTGCCTATGGCAGTTGGCAGGCCGAGCTGAGCCGCAGCGCCTTCGACGCGCTGATCGAGCCGATGATTGCCCGTAGCCTCAAGGCTTGCCGCCGCGCCGTGCGTGACAGTGGCGTCGAACTTGAAGAAGTCGGTGCCGTGGTCATGGTCGGCGGTTCGACCCGCGTGCCGCGCGTACGTGAGGCGGTCGGTACCCTGTTTGGTCGTACCCCGCTGACCGAGATCGATCCCGATCAGGTGGTCGCCATCGGTGCAGCGATCCAGGCCGATACCCTGGCTGGCAACCGCCGCGATGGTGGCGAACTGCTTCTGCTTGATGTGATTCCGCTGTCCCTGGGGCTGGAAACCATGGGCGGGCTGATGGAAAAGGTGATTCCGCGCAACACCACCATTCCGGTCGCTCGTGCCCAGGAGTTCACCACCTATAAAGACGGCCAGTCGGCGATGATGATTCACGTGCTGCAAGGCGAGCGTGAACTGATCAGCGACTGCCGCTCCCTGGCGCGCTTCGAGCTGCGCGGTATTCCGGCGATGGTTGCCGGTGCGGCGAAAATTCGTGTGACCTTCCAGGTTGATGCCGACGGCCTGCTCAGCGTGTCCGCGCGCGAGCTGGGCTCGGGTGTCGAGTCGAGCATTCAGGTCAAGCCATCCTATGGCCTGACCGACGGTGAAATCGCCCGCATGCTCAAGGATTCCTTCGAACACGCCGGTTTCGACAAGGTTGCTCGCCAGTTGCGCGAGCACCAGGTTGACGCCGAGCGACTGCTCGAAGCGGTACAGGGCGCCCTGGACGCCGATGGCGAGCGCCTGCTGGACGCCGAAGAGCGTCTGGCCATCGAACAACAAATGCAAGACTTGCGTGATTTGATCAACGGCACCGATGGCGCAGCCATCGAGCAGCAGACCAAGCGTCTGTCGCAGGTGACCGATGCCTTTGCCGCCCGTCGCCTTGATTCGACGGTAAAAGCCGCTTTGGCCGGGCGCAACCTGAATGAGATCGAGGAGTAACAGATGCCGCAGGTGATTTTTCTGCCCCACGAGAAGTTCTGTCCGGATGGCATGGTCGTAGAGGCCGAGACAGGTACGTCGATCCTCGAAGTGGCGCATGACAACCACATCGAAATCGAAAGCGCCTGCGGCGGCGTCTGCGCCTGCACCACGTGCCACTGCGTAATTCGCGAAGGCTTCAACTCGCTCAATGAAGCCGACGAGCTGGAAGAGGACTATCTTGACCGTGCCTGGGGCCTGGAACCCACGTCGCGTCTGACCTGCCAGGCCAAGGTCGGCACCGAGGACATCACCGTCGAGATTCCCAAATACTCCCTCAACCACGCCGCCGAAGCGCCGCATTGATCTGGAGCTGACATGAGCCTGAAATGGGTTGATGTACTTGAAATTGCAATCCAGCTTGCCGAAAGCAAGCCGGAAGTCGATCCTCGTTATGTGAACTTCGTCGATCTGCACCAGTGGGTGCTGGCATTGCCGGAATTCAGTGACGATCCGCAGCGTGGCGGCGAGAAGGTTCTCGAAGCCATCCAGGCGGCCTGGATCGAAGAAGCCGACTGAGCGCGCTCGGCAGGTTAGGCAATCCCCCGGAACCCGCGTATAATTCGCGGGTTTAATTTTTCGCTTCACTCAACGTTTCTGGAGTTTCACCATGGCTGTTCAACGTACTTTCTCGATCATCAAGCCTGACGCCGTTGCTAAAAACGTAATCGGCGAGATCACCACCCGTTTCGAAAAAGCCGGCCTGCGCGTCGTTGCTTCGAAGCTCAAGCAACTGTCCAAAGCCGAAGCTGAAGGCTTCTACGCTGAGCACAAAGAGCGTGGCTTCTTCGGTGACCTGGTTGCTTTCATGATCTCCGGTCCTGTTGTTGTTCAGGTTCTGGAAGGCGAAAACGCTATCGCTCTGAACCGTGAGCTGATGGGCGCTACCAACCCTAAAGAAGCTGCTGCCGGCACCATCCGTGCTGACTTCGCCGAGTCGATCGACGCCAACGCCGTTCACGGTTCGGACTCCGAAGCCGCTGCTGCTCGCGAAATCTCGTACTTCTTCGCAGCTACCGAGGTAACCACTCGCTAAGCGAAAGCTTACGGGTGAGGGTGAATCCATGACGACATCGACTGGCAAAACTAACCTGTTGGGGCTGACCCAGCCGGAAATGGAAAAATTCTTCGACTCTATCGGGGAGAAGCGTTTCCGTGCCGGTCAGGTAATGAAATGGATTCACCACTTTGGCGTCGATGATTTCGACGCCATGACGAATGTCGGCAAGGCCTTGCGCGAAAAGCTCAAGGCTGTTGCCGAGATTCGCGGTCCGGAAGTGGTCAGCGAGGACATCTCCAGCGACGGCACCCGTAAATGGGTGGTGCGCGTGGCGTCCGGCAGCTGCGTCGAGACCGTGTACATCCCCCAGGGCAAGCGTGGCACCTTGTGTGTCTCGTCTCAGGCCGGTTGCGCCCTGGACTGCAGTTTCTGCTCCACCGGCAAGCAAGGATTCAACAGCAACCTCACCGCCGCTGAAGTTATCGGCCAGGTGTGGATTGCCAATAAGTCGTTCGGCAGCGTGCCCGCCACCATCGACCGTGCCATCACCAACGTGGTGATGATGGGCATGGGCGAGCCACTGCTGAACTTCGACAACGTTGTCGCGGCCATGCACCTGATGATGGACGACCTCGGCTACGGTATTTCCAAGCGCCGGGTGACCCTGTCCACCTCCGGCGTGGTACCGATGATCGAAGAGCTGGCCAAGCACATCGACGTCTCCCTGGCCCTGTCGCTGCACGCGCCGAACGATGCGCTGCGCAACGAACTGGTGCCGATCAACAAGAAGTACCCGCTCAAGGTCTTGCTCGAAGCGTGCATGAACTACATGTCGCAACTCGGCGAGAAGCGCGTACTGACGATTGAGTACACCCTGCTCAAGGACGTCAACGACAAGCTCGAGCACGCCGTGGAAATGGCCGAGCTGCTCAAGAACGTACCGTGCAAGATCAACCTGATCCCGTTCAACCCGTTCCCGCATTCCGGTTACGAGCGGCCGAGCAACAACGCCATTCGTCGCTTCCAGGACCACCTGCACCATGCCGGGTACAACGTCACGGTGCGTACTACCCGTGGTGAAGATATCGATGCGGCCTGTGGCCAGCTGGTCGGTCAGGTGATGGACCGTACCCGCCGCAGCGAGCGTTATATCGCCGTGCGTCAATTGAACGCCGACGGTGATATGCAAGAAAGCGCCGTTCGGAACTGATAGAGAGGAACTCCATGACTTTGCGCGTCGCGCTGTCGATCCTGTCGCTCGCCCTGCTTGCAGGTTGCGTGTCCAGCGGGAGTTCGGACACGCTGGCGACGCGTGAAGGACGCGCGCAGGCCGGGCAGGCCTACGTGCAGTTGGGGTTGGGTTATTTGCAACAAGGTTTGACTGAGCAGGCCAAGGGCCCGCTAAAAAAAGCGCTTGATCTCAATAGCCAGGATGCCGCTGCAAATGCTGCCCTGGCTTTGGTGTATCAGGCCGAAGACGAGCCTGGGCTGGCCCAGCGGCACTACCAACAGGCGTTGGCCAGTAGCCCGGCCGATACCCGGATTCGCAACAATTACGGCAGTTTTCTTTACGCTCAGGGACAATACACACAAGCCCGGCAGATGTTTATCCAAGCTGCGGCCGATACCCTGTATCCTGAACGTTCACGCGTATTCGAAAGTCTCGGTCTGACCGCGTTGCGGCTGGGCCAGCGCGACCAGGCGCAGGAATACCTGGTAAAAGCTTTACGGCTCAATCAACAGCAGCCACGTGCGTTGCTGGAAATGGCTGAGTTGTCTTACGAAGACAGGCATTATGTGCCGGCCCGTGACTACTACGATCGTTTCAGCCAACTGAGCGACCACAGTGCTCGCAGCTTGCTGCTCGGTAGTCGCCTGGCCAATGTCTTCGAAGAACGGAACAAGGCCGCCGATCTGGGCCTGCAATTACAACGACTTTATCCCGGTACGCCGGAATATCAGCAATACCTGTCGGAGCAATGATGAAAGCGGCGCATCCCGAAGTAGCAGCAGCGACTCGCGAGAATCCAGGTGAGACTCTGCGTCAGGCCCGTGAGAGCAGGGACTGGTCGCAGGCCGAAGTGGCTCACAAGCTGAACCTGACCGTGAGTTCCTTGAACAATCTTGAAACCGGCGCCTTCGACAAGCTGCCTGGGCATACCTTTGCTCGTGGCTACATCCGAGCCTATGCCAAGTTGCTGGACATGGATCAGGCCGCGTTGGTGCAAGCTTTCGATCAGTGCACCGGTACCCACGCCCAAGGCAGTGAAGTGCATGCGCTCGGTCGCATCGAAGAGCCGGTGCGTCTGTCGCACAACATCCTGCGCGTCGTCAGCCTGTTGCTGCTGGTGGTGGTGATTGGCGGCGGTTTCTTCTGGTGGCAGGACCAGAGCAGCCAGCGCAGCAAAGACCTGGTGAACATGGCCCTTGAGCATGTCGAGGTCGAAAGTGCCGACGGCACCACCCAGATTCACCCGCTGGACGAGCCTGAAGACCAGGCTGTCAGCGCTGCCCAGCAGCCAGAAAGCACCCCGCTGAACCTTGAGCAAGCGCCGGCAACCAGCGAGCAGGTCGAGACAGCGCCTGCGCCGCAAGCTCCTGCCAGCAATCCGGTGGTCCCGGCCGTACCGGCCGCCAGCGCTGTCGTTGCGCCAGTCGCTGCGGTAACTGCCACGCCTGCTCCTGCCGTTGCTCCTGCTCCTGCTCCCGCAGCCCCTGTGGTGGTCGCGACCGCACCTGCCGCCACACCGGCACCTGTGGCCCCGGCACCGGCCGCGGCCGGCAGTGGCCAGCTGCACATGCAATTCACCGCCGATTGCTGGACTTCGGTCACCGACGGCAACGGCAAGGTGCTGTTCAGCGCCATCAAGCGCAAGGGCGACAGCCTGGACCTGACCGGTAAACCGCCGTTTGCGGTACGCCTGGGCTTTGCCCGTGGCGTGCAGGTCAGCTACAACGGTCAGCCTGTTGACGTTGCGCCGTTCACCAGTGGCGAGACTGCTCGCCTGAAGTTGGGACAATAAGTCATGCACGGCGAATCACCGATCAAACGTCGCGAATCGCGAAAAATCTGGGTAGGTAATGTACCTGTAGGCGGCGATGCACCCATCGCCGTGCAGAGCATGACCAACACCGACACTAATGATGTGGCCGCCACCGTAGCGCAGATCAACCGCCTGGTTGATGCCGGTGTCGACATCGTGCGGGTCTCGGTTCCGGACATGGATGCGGCCGAAGCCTTTGGCCGCATCAAGCAACTGGTCAGCGTGCCGCTGGTTGCCGATATCCACTTCGACTACCGCATTGCGTTGCGTGTGGCTGAGCTGGGTGTCGACTGCCTGCGGATCAACCCGGGCAACATCGGTCGCGAAGACCGCGTGCGCGCAGTGGTCGATGCTGCCCGTGACCGCGGTATTCCGATCCGCATCGGCGTCAACGCCGGTTCCCTGGAAAAAGACCTGCAGAAAAAGTACGGCGAGCCAACGCCGGCGGCGCTGGTCGAATCGGCCATGCGTCACGTCGAGCACCTCGATCGTCTGGATTTCCAGGACTTCAAGGTCAGCGTCAAGGCGTCCGACGTGTTCATGGCCGTCGAAGCCTATCGCCTGCTGGCCAAGCAGATCGTCCAGCCGCTGCACCTGGGGATCACCGAAGCCGGTGGCCTGCGCTCCGGTACGGTGAAATCCGCGGTCGGCCTCGGTATGCTGCTTGCCGAAGGAATTGGCGATACTATTCGCATCTCCCTGGCGGCAGACCCGGTCGAGGAAGTAAAAGTCGGTTACGACATCCTCAAGTCCTTGCACCTGCGTTCGCGTGGCATCAACTTCATCGCCTGCCCGAGCTGTTCGCGGCAGAATTTCGATGTGGTGAAAACCATGAACGAGCTGGAAGGGCGCCTGGAAGACCTGCTGGTACCGATGGACGTGGCCGTGATCGGCTGCGTGGTCAATGGCCCAGGCGAAGCCAAGGAAGCCCATGTAGGGCTGACCGGCGGCACGCCGAACCTGATCTACATCGATGGCAAACCTGCGCAGAAGCTGACCAATGACAACCTGGTCGATGAGCTGGAAAGACTCATCCGCCAGAAAGCGGCCGAAAAGGCCGAAGCCGACGCGGCTTTGATCGCCCGTGGCTGACACCCAGATTCGAAAGGATTTTCCGTGAGTAAATCGCTGCAAGCCATCCGTGGCATGAACGACATCCTGCCCGAGCAGACCCCGCTGTGGCGCTATTTCGAGAGCACCGTGGCCGGCCTGCTGGACACCTACGGCTACCGTCAGATCCGCACGCCGATCGTCGAGTTCACCGAGCTGTTCAAGCGCTCGATCGGTGAAGTGACCGACATCGTCGAAAAAGAGATGTACACCTTCGCCGACCGTAACGGTGACTCCCTGACCCTGCGTCCGGAAGGTACCGCAGCCTGCGTACGTGCGGTGCTCGAGCACGGCATCAGCGGCGGCGGCCAGGTGCAGAAACTCTGGTACATCGGCCAGATGTTCCGCCACGAGCGCCCACAGAAAGGCCGTTATCGCCAGTTCAACCAGATCGGTGTCGAGGTCTTCAACCTTGACGGGCCGGACATCGACGCCGAGCTGATCGTACTCACCTGGCGTCTGTGGGGCCTGCTGGGCATCCGCGACGCGGTCAAGCTGGAGCTCAACAGTCTGGGCACCAGCGAAGCCCGTGCTCACTACCGTGATGCGCTGGTCGAGTTTCTCTCGGCGCGTCTGGAGCAACTGGACGAAGACAGCCAGCGCCGCCTGAAGACCAACCCGCTGCGCATCCTCGACAGCAAGGACGCCAACACCCAGGCGGTACTGGTCGGTGCGCCGAAGCTCGAAGACTACCTGGACGAAGAGTCGCGGGTGCATTTCGATGGTCTCAAGGCCCGTCTGGATGCCGCCGGCATCCCGTTCGTGATCAATACCAAGCTGGTACGTGGCCTGGACTACTACAGCAAGACCGTGTTCGAGTGGGTCACCGACAAGCTCGGCTCCCAAGGCACTGTCTGCGCCGGTGGCCGCTACGACGGCCTGGTTGAGCAGATGGGCGGCAAGCCAACCCCGGGCGTCGGTTTCGCCATGGGTATCGAACGCTTGATCCTGCTGCTGGAAACCCTGGAGCAGGTACCCGAGTCGATCAACCGTCAGGTTGATGTCTACCTGTGCGCCTTCGGTGAGCAGGCAGAGCTGGCGGGCCTGGCCCTGAGCGAGCGTCTGCGTGATCGCCTGCCGAACCTGCGTCTGCAGGTCAATGCCGGGGCTGGTAGCTTCAAGAGCCAGTTCAAGAAGGCAGACAAGAGTAACGCCCTGTTCGCCTTGATCCTGGGGGACGACGAACTGGCGCAACAAGTGGTAGGTTTCAAACCCCTGCGTGGCCAGGGCGAACAACAAAACATTGCCTGGGATGCTCTGGCAGAGCACCTGGAAGCTTCCCTCGCGCAGGCGTGAAGCGGGTCAACAGCCGATTTGGTGAAAAGGAGTATTGGGGTGTCGAGTACCGATGATGAACAGCTGGCGGCATTCAAGGACTGGTGGCAGCGTAATGGCAAGCCACTGGTAACCGGCGGCCTGCTGGCACTGGTGATAGTGTTCGGCTGGCAAGCTTTCCAGAAGTACCAGGGCAATCAGTCGCAAGGCGCCTCGAACCTTTATCAGGCCCTGCTGGAAACCACCCTGACGCCAAGCGGCGAGCCGGATGCGGCTAAAGTCGCCGAGTTGTCTGGCAAGCTCAAGAACGAGTTTGGCGGTTCTGCTTATGCGCAGTACGGTAGCCTGTTCGTGGCCAAGGTCGCGGTCGAGGCCGGCAAGCTTGATGACGCTGCCGCCGAGCTGAAGTCGATCGTCGACAAGCCGGCCGATGCCACCCTGGGCGAGATCGCCCGTCAGCGTCTGGCCCGTGTTCTGGCCGCGCAAAGCAAGGTCGACGAGGCCCTGAAGCTGCTGGAAGGCGATGCCGACAAAGCCTTCCTGGCCAGTCGTGAAGAGCTCAAGGGCGACCTGCTGGTACAGCTGGGTCGTGCTGCCGATGCTCATACCGCTTACGAAAAGGCCAAGGCCGCGCTGTCTGACGACGCCGCGATCGGTGGTTTGCAACTCAAGCTCGACGACCTGGCCAAAGGGGATGCGTGACGTGATCGGTTGGAAACATGCAGCAGTGCTGACCCTGGCCATTCTGGCCGCGGGTTGCAGCAGCAACAGCAAAAAGGAATTGCCGCCGGCCGAGCTGACCAAGTTCACCGAAGAGGTGGTCCTGAAGAAGCAGTGGAGTCGTTCGATCGGTGACGGTCAGGGCGAATCCTTCAACATGCTGGTCCCGGCGATCGAGAACGATCGCATCTACGCTGCCGATGTAACTGGCGTGGTGATGGCCATGGACCGTAACAACGGTGACGTGGCCTGGAAAAAGGACCTCGAACTGCCTGTCTCCGGCGCCGTTGGCGTGGGTTACGGCATGGTCATGCTCGGCACCCTCAAGGGCGACGTGATTGCTCTGGATGCCAGCACCGGTGAAGAACGCTGGCGTTCGCGGGTAACCAGTGAAGTTCTGGCTCCGCCTGCTACCAACGGCGACGTGGTCGTGGTGCAGACCCAGGACGACCGTGTGATTGGCCTGGATGCCAGCACCGGTGACCGTCGCTGGATCTACGAAAGCACCCCGGCAGTACTGACCCTGCGTGGTACCGGTGCGCCAGTCGTGACCAACCAGCTGGCCGTCGCCGGTCTGTCGACCGGCAAGGTCGTGGCGCTGGACACCCGTAACGGTGTGCCGGTCTGGGAACAGCGCGTTGCCATCCCGCAAGGTCGCTCGGAGCTGGACCGCGTTGTCGATATCGACGGCGGCCTGTTGCTGTCTGGCGGTACCCTGTACGTGACCAGCTATCAGGGGCGGGTTGCCGGCCTGGACCTGGAAAGCGGCCGTGTGCTGTGGCAGCGTGATGCGTCCAGCTATACCGGTGTGGCCCAAGGTTTCGGTAACGTCTACGTGAGCCTGGCTTCGGGTACCGTGGAAGGTATCGACGAGCGCTCCTCGAGCGCCCTGTGGAGCAACGACTCGCTGGCCCGTCGCCAACTGTCGGCGCCGGAAGTGTTTTCCAGCTATGTAGCGGTAGGTGACCTGGAAGGCTACCTGCACCTGCTCAGCCAGGTTGATGGTCGCTTCGTCGGTCGTGAGCGTATCGACAGCGATGGCCTGCGTGCCCGTCCGCTGGTGGTGGGTGACACCATCTATGTGTACGGCAACAGCGGCAAGCTCGAGGCGCTGACCATCCGCTGAGGCTATGCTTGAGGCCATGCAGGCCTCGGGCTGCGGCACTTCGGGTGCCGCCCGAACTCCGGCCGCTGCAGTGCAGCGGCCTTTGTATTTTCCGAATTTATGAAGTGGAGAGCCGAATGGTTCCCGTAATTGCCCTGGTGGGCCGACCGAACGTCGGTAAATCCACCATGTTCAACCGCCTGACCAGGACCCGCGACGCTATCGTCGGCGACCTGTCCGGGCTGACCCGCGACCGCCAGTACGGTGAAGCAACCTGGCAAGGCCGTTCGTACATCCTGGTCGACACCGGTGGTATTTCCGGTGACGAGCACGGCATGGACGAAAAGATGGCCGAGCAGTCGCTGCTGGCTATCGAAGAAGCCGATGTGGTGCTGTTCCTGGTTGACGCCCGCGCCGGCCTGACCGCCGCCGACCAGATGATTTCCGAGCACCTGCGCAAGCGCAACAAGCGCTCGTTCCTGGTGGCGAACAAGATCGACAACATCGATCCGCAGATCGCTATCGCCGAGTTCTCGCCGTTGGGCATGGGTAATGCCATTGGCGTCGCCGGCGCTCAGGGCCGTGGCGTCAACAACCTGCTTGAAGCCGTGCTCAGCGACTTCCCGCGGGACAATGTTGAAGAGATCGATACCGACGTCGCCGAAGGCGAGGAAGCGGTACGCATCCCTGGCCCGAGCGAGAAAGATGGCATCAAGATCGCCATCATCGGCCGTCCGAACGTCGGCAAGTCGACCCTGGTCAACCGTATGCTCGGTGAAGACCGGGTAATCGTTTACGACCAGCCCGGCACCACGCGCGACAGTATCTACATTCCCTTCGAGCGTAACGAAGAGAAGTACACCCTGATCGACACCGCGGGCGTGCGCAAGCGCGGCAAGATCCACGAGGAAGTTGAAAAGTTCTCGGTGGTCAAGACCCTGCAGGCGATCAAGGATGCCAACGTGGTCATCTTCGTCATGGATGCCCGCGAAGGCGTGGTTGACCATGACCTGAACCTGCTGGGCTTTGCCCTGGAAGCCGGTCGCGCCATCGTCATCGCCCTGAACAAGTGGGATGGCATGCAGCCAGGTGAACGCGACTACGTGAAGACCGAGCTGGAACGCCGGCTGTTCTTCGTCGACTTCGCCGATATCCACTTCATTTCGGCGCTGCACGGCACTGGCGTGGGCAACCTGTACCAGTCGGTGCAGAACTCCTTCAAGTCGGCGGTCACCCGCTGGCCGACCAGCCGCCTGACGCAGATCCTCGAAGACGCGATCAGCGATCACCAGCCGCCGATGGTCAACGGTCGCCGAATCAAGCTGCGCTACGCCCACCTGGGTGGCGCCAACCCGCCGATCATCGTGATCCACGGTAACCAGGTCGAGAAAGTACCCAAGTCCTACTCGCGCTACCTGGAAAACACCTATCGCCGTGTGCTCAAGCTGGTCGGTACGCCGATCCGCATCGAGTACAAGGGTGGTGAGAACCCGTACGAAGGCAACAAGAACGCCTTGACCGACCGCCAGGTCAACAAGAAGCGCCGCTTGATGTCGCACCACAAGAAAGCCGAGAAGAAGCGTAAAGACAAACGCTGAATGCATCGCGGGGCAAGCCCGCTCCCACCGGTTGACTAAAACCTGTGGGAGCGGGCTTGCCCCGCGATTACCTGCGACTGTTTCAACCTTTTTCCTGACCACTCAATCCGCTATGCTCGGTCTCTGACCGCCGGATTGTTCAGCAGGAAAGAGGGCTCCATGATCAGTAGCAAGTTGCCGAACGTCGGCACGACCATCTTTACCACCATGTCGCAACTCGCCGTGCAAACCGGCGCCTTGAACCTGTCCCAGGGTTTTCCCGATTTCAATGGCCCCCAGGCCCTGCTCGATGCAGCAGGCCGGCATATCGCTGCCGGTCATAATCAGTATTGCCCGATGACCGGTCTGCCTGCCTTGCGCCAGCAAGTTGCGACCAAGATTGCCCGCAGCTATGGCGTCAGTGTCGATGCCGAAACCGAGGTCACCATCACTCCGGGTGCCACCGAAGCAATCTTCTGCGCGATCCATGCGGTGATTCGCGCCGGTGACGAAGTCATTGTCTTCGACCCGTGCTACGACAGTTACGAGCCTTCGGTCGAGCTGGCCGGTGGCCGCTGCGTGCATGTGCAGCTCACTGATGGTCAATTTGCCATCGACTGGCAGAAGCTCACTGAGGCCCTGAGCCCGCGTACGCGGATGATCATTCTCAACTCGCCGCATAACCCTACGGGCGCGTTGTTCAGCCGCGATGACCTGGACAAGCTGGCCCTGTTGATCGCCGACTGCGATATCTACCTGATCAGCGACGAGGTCTATGAGCACCTGGTGTTTGACGGTGTGCAGCACGCCAGCGTGCTGGCCGTCGAAGCGCTGTACCAGCGTGCCTTTGTCGTCAGCTCATTCGGCAAGACGTATCACGTCACCGGCTGGAAGACCGGTTATGTGGTTGCGCCTCCAGCCCTGAGCGCCGAACTGCGCAAGGTCCATCAGTACGTCAACTTCTGCGGTGTGACCCCTCTGCAATGGGCCCTGGCCGATTTCATGGCCGAGCATCCAGAGCACGTCGAAGAACTTCCGGCGTTCTACCAGGCCAAGCGTGATCTGTTCTGCGACCTGTTGGCGCCTTCGCGCTTCCAGTTTACCCGCACCGCCGGTACCTACTTCCAGCTGGTCGACTATTCCGCCATCCGCCCGGACCTGAACGACGTCGAGATGTCACTGTGGCTGACCCGTGAACATGGGGTGGCGACCATTCCGGTGTCCGTGTTCTACCAGCAACCCATTCCCGAGCAGCGCCTGGTGCGCCTGTGTTTTGCCAAACGCGAGGAGACGCTGCGTCAGGCAGCGGAGAAGTTATGCGCGATCTGAGTGCTCTGCCCAACCTGAAAGTGGCCCTGGTCCAGACAACCCTGGCCTGGCAGGACCGTCTGGCCAACTACGAGCATTTTGAAGGCTTGTTGGAACAGGCCCGTGGCGCCGACCTGATTATCCTGCCGGAGATGTTCACTACCGGGTTTTCAATGGATTCCGAAAGCCTGGCCGAGCCGGAAAACGGCCCGACCTACAAGTGGCTCAAGAGCCAGGCGAAAAAGCTCGATGCCGTGGTCACTGGCAGTGTGATCATCCAGGCCGCGGATGGCAGTCACCGTAACCGCTTGCTGTGGGCGCGCCCGGATGGCGAGATCCTGTTCTACGACAAGCGCCACTTGTTCCGCATGGCCGGTGAACACAAGCACTACACCCCCGGCGAGCGCCAGGTGCAGTTCGAGGTCAAGGGCTGGCGGGTGCGCACGCTGATTTGCTACGACCTGCGTTTTCCGGTGTGGAGCCGCGATGCGCAGGATACCGATCTGCTGTTGTACACCGCCAACTGGCCTGCCGCACGGCGTCAGCACTGGAACCGTTTATTGCCAGCACGGGGCATCGAGAACCTGTGTTATGTGGCGGCGGTGAACCGGGTCGGCACTGACGGCAAGGGCTTTGCCTACTCAGGCGACAGCCAGGTGCTGGACTTCCAGGGCGAGAGCCTGCTCAGTGCAGGGGAGGCGGATGGGGTCTTTACCGTGATTCTCAATGCGGCTGACCTGGCAGCCTACCGCACGCGTTTTCCGGCCAATCTGGACGCGGACACTTTCGAGTTGCATTGACCGCAATCGCGGGGCAAGCCCGCTCCCACCAGCTGTGGGAGCGGCGGTGCGACGACTCGACTTGCCCCGCGATAATCAATACACGTCTCGCCGATAGCGGCCAAGCTCAATCAAGCGCTCAACCTCTACAGCCCCAAGCACCTCGTTCAACACCTCATCAACTCCGCTGGCCATCCCTTGCAGGCTGCCGCAGATATAGATCGACGCCCCTTCGTCCAACCAGCGGCGCAGCTCATCCGCCTGTTCACGCAGGCGATCCTGAACGTAGACCTTGTGCGCCTGATCGCGGGAGAAGGCCAGGTCCAGGCGCGTCAGAGCACCGTTGCGCAACCATCCCTGCAGCTCGTCTGCACAGAGGAAGTCATGCGCCTGATTGCGCTCACCGAACAGCAGCCAGTTACGCTGTTCGCCCGCAGCAATTCGCGCTTTGAGCAAGCTGCGCAGCCCGGCAAGCCCGGTGCCGTTGCCTATCAGGATCATCGGTGTTGCCGGTGCCGGTAAATGGAAACCGCTGTTGCTGCGCAAGCGCAAGCTGACACTGTTATCCACAGCCAGGTACTCGGTCAGCCAGCCGGAGCCAAGCCCGAGGCTGCCATCGGGGTGGCGCTCCTGGCGGACAATCAGTTCCAGCATGCCATCGCTGGCAATCGAGGCGATCGAGTATTCCCGTGCGGCCAGTGGAATCAATGCGTCGACCAAGGCCTGGGCGTGCAGGCCGACCAGGTGCTCGCGGCTCTTGGGCAACTGCCGGCTGGCCAGGGCCTGGAGCAGGCTCTCTTGCAAGCCGTCAAGCTGCACGCGGGATTCGCCATCAAGGCCCAGGCCACGCAGGAACTGTTCAAGGTTGCCGGGACTGTTGCGTGGCAGGATCTCCACCAGGTCACCGGCCAGCCACTGTGCGGGCTGCTCTGGCGTGAGCCCGAGCAGATACACGGCTGAGCCCTGGCTGCCAGGGTTCATCAAGGTGCGCTCAACCAGGGTCCAGTTGCTGAACACCGGCGCCTGCCAGGCGGCTGGTGGCTTGCTGCCAGTCAGCTTGGCCAGTTGTTGCTGCCAGCGTTGCAGGGCAGTCGGGTCTGCGCTGTCGACTTCCACCGTGGCGAACGCACTGGTGGCGCCACGCTCGCCAAGCCAGGCCTGCAGGCGTCGGGCAAAGC
>OEPS010000403.1_pt1 | contig 15694 bp, 13 predicted proteins | sample 1539411 | NCBI WGS metagenome assembly OEPS01 (sample SAMN02671747, study PRJEB22543) | soil metagenome | biome: bacteria | place: China:Hunan Province, Lengshuijiang City | collected 2012-10-15 | depth 0.08m m | reverse complement strand
GCCAGGCATCAAACCAGTGAAGAGCCCATCCTGACGGATGGGCTTTTTGCGTTTTTGTCATCTGAAAGATCGAAAGGCCAGCCAGTGAGTTCAGAATAATAAGTCATTTCTATATGTATGAAATATCTAACGATTCTCATTATCCCCCTTCAACCACTGCATAATAAAAGCGGCTATCTGCGGAATATCATTTAAATCTAACAATGGAAGCGATGTCTCGACAGGCACATCGCTGGCTACAGCAATAACGCAATCATCAAAAACGAGTTCTTCTATGCAATGCCCGCTATTTTGTCGATAAAGCAGAATTTTGGGTACCGGCTCATGTTTAAAACCTTCGACCAGGACTAAATCCAACGTTGATGCATCCATTCGGCTAACCAGCCATGTCAGATCCAAACAAGATTCCCCCGGAGTTTCCGTCATTAATGCCCAGCGCTGCGAGTTGGCGACAATCGTTTGAGCCGCTCCGGCTTTACGTAGTTCATAGCTATCTTTGCCTGGTTTATCCACATCCATATCATGATGGGTATGCTTAATTAGCCCCGGGCGTAAGCCTTCTGCTCGCAGTGCCGGAATCAGCGCTTTCAATAATGTTGTTTTACCTGTGCCGCTCCAGGCCGCAATAGCTAAAAGAGGGATCATGATGGCTCCTGCATGCTATGCAAATCGTCGAGCGTGTTTACGTTAATAAAGGCAGATTTTTCATCGCTAAAATCGACGCTATGACCGCCAATTTTGCGCAGAAATACCATCACCCGCCGCTCTCCTGCGGCCAGATAGCCAGTCAGTTCGCCAACTACATCGCGATTCACCAAAGCAATAGCCGGATGGTCGCGCTCACCGTCATGCACCCATACGGCCGGGGATGATTTTTTCTGCTGCATTAAGCGTGCCGTCAGGAAAGAAGGAATAAACGGCGTATCGCATGGGCAAAATACAAACCATTCGCTCTCTATCTGCTGCATCACGGAAAGCATTCCGGCTAGTGGTCCCGGGAAATCGCTCAGAGTGTCGGTAATAATCGGGTAGCCGCTGTTTTGCCAGCTATCAAGATTGCGGTTAGCGCTAATCACCAGGCTCGTAACCTGGGGTTGTAGCGTATCAGCAACATGACGCCATAAGGCTTTACCATTTAGCAATTGTAATCCTTTATCTATCCCACCCATGCGCGTGCCTTTTCCTCCTGCCAGCACAACACCGGTTATTACCTTACCCTGCATATCAATATCGCCTCTTTCATTGTGGGATTGTCCCTGCTAACGTACTCCTATCAAGATTAAGGAGCATTGCTATGAAATGTAAACGCCTGAATGAAGTCATTGAACTCCTCCAGCCAGCCTGGCAGAAAGAACCAGAACTGAATTTAATTCAATTTTTGCAAAAACTGGCGAAAGAGGCCGGTTATGCAGGTGAATTAAGCGATCTTTCCGACGATATTCTGATTTATCATCTGAAGATGCGCGACTCTGCAAAAGAGGCCGTTATCCCCGGGATTCAGAAAGATTATGAGGAAGATTTTAAGACCGCATTGCTACGCGCACGCAGAGTGATTAAAGAGTAAAAGGTTGTAAGCACTGCCGCGAAATCGTCAACGAGATGATATCCTGTATCATTCGTACGATTATCGGATGTCAGGATGCACGATAAGGCCTTCACTTTTCAGACGCTCAACCCGGATACCATTATTGATGGTTTATTTGATCTGGGAATGCGGGTAGATTCCGGTCTCACTCCGCTTAACAGCTATGAGAACCGAGTTTACCAGTTTCAGGACGAAGATCGTCGCCGCTATGTGGTGAAGTTCTATCGTCCTGAGCGCTGGTCCGCCGAACAAATCCTCGAAGAACATCAGTTTTCCCTTCAGCTCGTTCAGGACGAAGTGCCCGTAGCGGCTCCATTGGCGTTTAACGAAAGTACTCTTCACCAGCACCAGGGGTTCTTTTTCGCCGTATTTCCAAGCCTGGGTGGACGTCAGTTTGAGGCGGATAACCTCGATCAGATGGAATGGGTGGGACGGTACCTTGGGCGTATGCATCAAACGGGACGTAAACAGCTTTTTGTCGCTCGCCCGGAGATTGGTACGAAGGAATATCTCCTTGAGCCTCGACAAGTCTTTGAACTTTCCCCGCTGATTCCGGCCGGTTTGAAAGAGGCTTTTCTCAGCGCGACCGATAAGCTGATTGAAGCTGTAATGGGGCAATGGCACGGGCGCGCTAATATTTTACGCTTACACGGTGATTGTCATGCGGGGAATATCCTCTGGCGCGACGGCCCCTTGTTTGTTGATTTAGATGATTCACGTAACGGTCCGGCAATTCAGGATCTGTGGATGTTGTTGAACGGCGATAAGGCCGAACAGCGGATGCAGCTGGAGATGATTATTGAAGCGTATGAGGAGTTTAGCTCTTTTAATACGGATGAAATTGCCCTCATCGAGCCTTTACGTGCTATGCGGTTAGTTTATTATCTGGCGTGGTTGTTAAGGCGCTGGGACGATCCTGCTTTCCCCATAAATTTCCCATGGTTAACCGGGGAAGATTACTGGCGCGGGCAGACAACAACTTTTCTTGAGCAGGTAAAGGTTCTTCAGGAACCCCCTCTTCAGTTAACGCCAATGTATTAATGTGATATATCCAGGAGAGAGTTAATCATGAAAAAAATTTGGCTGGCGCTGGCTGGTATGATTCTGGCTTTTAGTGCATCCGCTGCCCAGATCACCGACGGTAAACAGTATATTACCCTCGATAAACCCGTTGCCGGTGAGCCACAGGTGCTCGAGTTTTTCTCGTTCTACTGCCCGCATTGCTATCAATTTGAAGAAGTACTTCATGTGTCTGATAACGTGAAGAAAAAACTGCCTGAAGGCGTTAAAATGACGAAATATCACGTTGAGTTCCTGGGGCCGCTAGGCAAGGATCTGACTCAGGCGTGGGCCGTAGCGATGGCGCTGGGCGTGGAAGATAAGATCACTGTCCCGATGTTTGAAGCGGTACAGAAAAAGCAAACGGTTCAGACCGTGGCCGATATTCGCAAGGTTTTCGTTGATGCTGGCGTTAAAGGTGAAGATTATGATGCAGCCTGGAACAGTTTCGTGGTGAAATCCCTGGTTGCTCAGCAAGAGAAAGCCGCCGCTGATTTCCAGCTGCAGGGCGTTCCAGCTATGTATGTTAACGGCAAATATCAGCTTAACCCTCAGGGGATGGATACCAGCAACATGGATGCGTTTGTTGCTCAGTATGCCGATACCGTTAAGCAGTTAGTTGAGAAGAAATAAAATATTAACGCCGGTTCCAGACCGGCGTTATTCTTTTCAGCATGCACAATCACTTCTCTTTTTTCTGCAATATTTCCGTCAATTGCCGATCTTTTTCTTCCCAAAGCGTATTTAGCCATTGCTGAAAGCGTCGTTTAAAGCTTTTATCATTAACATAATCGCCGTGCAGTTCTTCCGTTACAGGCTCAAGCCTGATTCGCACCACAATCCGCGTCAATCTTCCGCTTAGCATGTCGTAAAACGGACGTTGATTGTTCTCCGGATAACACAATGTTACGTTCAACAGCTTATCAAACTGCGAGCCCAGAACGCTTAATGCCATAGCAATACCCGCTGCTTTTGGCGCTAACAAATTCTTATAAGGCGAGCGCGTCTGATGCCGCTTTTCTTCAGTAAAGCGTGAACCTTCAACAAAATTAACGATAGTTGTTGGATGAGAGCGGAATTTCTCGCAGGAGCGGCGGGTGGTTTCAACATCTTTGCCACGATGCTCCGGATGGCGGAGTAAATATCCTCGGGAATATCGGCGCATAAAAGGCATATCCAGCGCCCAGCACGCCAGCCCAATGAACGGCACCCAGGCGAGCTGTTGTTTGAGGAAGTATTTATTCATCGGGATATGTTTGCGAAACAACACACAAAGCACAACGATATCTGCCCAGCTATGGTGGTTGCTGATAAGCAGATACCAGTTTTTCTTATTCAGGCCTTCAAGACCCTGTACCTCCCACCTGAGCCAGGGATTAAGATGTAACAGCAGCGCCAGCCCTTCACACCAGCAGTACATCATGAAATTGCAGAAAACCGATATCGAGCGCCAGACCGCAGGAATAGGCACAAGAAGTTTAATCAACCCGGCGACGATGATTGGCACGGAGCAGATTATGGTGACTACGATGGTAAGGGCGATACTCAGCGGGAGCATTATCGCAGCGAGTAATCTCGACATAGTTAATTTATTCAGAAAGTTAGACTGACAAAGAACGCATTTAAACAGCGCAAGAGGCTGATTTTACCAGAAAATACAGGAAATGACGGGTCTTACCAGAATAGAAAAATTACTGGATCTTATATCCACATGGAACATTGAGCCACAAGGAAGACATTAAAGCGATTAATGGTCTTTTAATTGCATGATAAATATGGAGTAATTTATATATATATTATTTTATTGATGATTGATTAGTCATCGTTATAAAACTATTCACAAAGTTATCCACAGGTTTAACCGTAGTACGATCGAAAGGATCAATGAATCTTTTCGACAAAATGTGGGAAAAATTCAGGATTTAATGCCCGTCTGTGGCATCCTTTAGCGATAATCTTATAAACAGGCACGGAAAATATGGTTCAGATCCCAGAAAACCCTCTCATCCTCGTTGACGGCTCCTCTTACCTTTATCGGGCATATCACGCGTTTCCTCCGCTAACGAATAGCGCAGGCGAACCGACTGGCGCAATGTATGGCGTGTTGAATATGCTGCGAAGCCTGATCCTGCAATATCAACCGACTCATGCTGTCGTTGTGTTCGATGCCAAGGGGAAGACTTTCCGTGATGAACTGTTTGAGCACTATAAATCTCATCGGCCACCGATGCCGGACGATCTGCGTGCGCAAATCGAGCCGCTGCATGCCATGGTGAAGGCGATGGGTCTGCCGCTGATGGCCGTTCCTGGCGTTGAGGCTGACGATGTGATTGGTACTCTGGCCCGTGAGGCTGAGAAGGTAGGACGCCCGGTGCTGATTAGCACCGGCGATAAAGATATGGCTCAGCTGGTTACGCCGGGTATTACGCTGATTAACACCATGACCAATACCATTCTTGGCCCTGATGAAGTCGTGACGAAATATGGCGTGCCGCCGGAACTGATCATTGATTTCCTGGCCCTGATGGGCGATTCGTCGGACAACATTCCTGGCGTACCGGGGGTGGGAGAGAAGACCGCGCAGGCGCTGCTGCAGGGGCTGGGGGGGCTTGACACGCTATATGCGGAGCCTGAAAAAATCGCCGGTCTGACCTTCCGCGGCGCGAAAACGATGGCAGCGAAGCTGGAACAGAATAAAGAGGTGGCATATCTCTCTTATCAGCTGGCGACGATCAAAACCGACGTTGAACTGGATCTGAGCTGTGAAGACCTGTTGGTTGAACAGCCGATAGCTGATGAACTATTAACGCTGTTTAAAAAATATGAATTCAAACGCTGGATCATCGATGTGGAATCCGGCAAATGGATGCAGGCAAAAGGCGCTAAACCTACCGCCAGGTCGGTGACGGTAGCCGCTGATGTGGCTGATGCGAAAGAGGAGCGCGCGGCAACGCTCTCAGCAGAAAACTATGTCACGATTCTTGATGAAGAAACGTTGTTGGCCTGGATTGAGAAACTCAAAAAAGCGCCGCTTTTTGCCTTTGATACCGAAACTGACAGTCTGGATAACGTATCCGCCAATATAATCGGCTTATCCTTCGCCATTGAACCAGGCATCGCGGCCTATGTACCGGTGGCTCATGACTATCTCGACGCGCCGGACCAGATCCCACGCGAACGCGTGCTGGAGCTTCTTAAGCCGCTGCTGGAAGATGGCAATGTGCTGAAAGTAGGGCAAAACCTGAAGTACGATCGCGGCATTCTGGCCAACTACGACATTGAGCTGCGCGGTATTGCCTTTGATACCATGCTGGAATCCTACATTCTCGACAGCGTGGTGGGCCGTCATGATATGGATAGCCTCGCCGATCGCTGGCTGAAGCATAAAACTATTACCTTTGAAGAAATTGCGGGTAAAGGCAAAAATCAGCTCACATTTAACCAAATTGCGCTGGAAGAAGCGGGCCGCTACGCGGCGGAAGATGCCGATGTTACGCTGCAGCTGCACTTAAAGATGTGGCCTGAACTTCAGCAAAATGAAGGCCCGCTGAACGTCTTTAAAAATATTGAAATGCCGCTGGTGCCGGTGCTATCCCGCGTTGAGCGTAATGGCGTTAAGATTGATCCGGCCGTACTGCATGCGCACTCTCAGGAATTAGCTAAGCGCCTAATCGAACTGGAGAAAAAGGCGTACGAAATTGCAGGTGAAGAGTTCAACCTCTCTTCGCCGAAGCAGCTGCAAACCATCTTGTTTGAGAAACAAGGAATTAAGCCGCTGAAGAAAACTCCGGGCGGCGCTCCTTCTACATCAGAAGAGGTGCTGGAAGAGCTGGCGCTCGACTACCCGCTGCCGAAAGTTATCCTGGAATATCGTGGACTGGCGAAACTCAAGTCTACCTATACCGATAAGCTGCCGCTGATGATCAGCCAGAAAACGGGCCGCGTACACACCTCTTATCACCAGGCGGTTACCGCTACGGGACGTTTATCGTCTACCGATCCTAACCTGCAGAATATACCGGTACGCAACGAGGAAGGGCGTCGTATCCGCCAGGCGTTTATTGCTCCGGAAGATTATCTCATTGTTTCTGCCGACTACTCGCAAATTGAACTGCGCATCATGGCGCATCTGTCCCGCGATAAAGGCCTGCTAACGGCTTTTGCTGAGGGAAAAGATATCCACCGTGCGACAGCGGCAGAGGTCTTTGGTTTGCCGCTGGAGAGCGTCAGCAGTGAGCAGCGTCGCAGCGCGAAGGCGATTAACTTTGGCCTGATTTACGGTATGAGCGCATTCGGCCTGGCCCGCCAGCTTAATATTCCCCGTAAAGAAGCGCAAAAGTATATGGATCTCTACTTTGAGCGTTATCCGGGCGTGCTGGAATATATGGAGCGTACCCGTACCCAGGCAAAAGAGCAGGGATATGTTGAAACGCTTGATGGTCGTCGGCTCTATCTGCCTGATATCAAATCCAGTAACGGTGCGCGCCGTGCAGGCGCCGAGCGAGCGGCGATCAACGCGCCGATGCAGGGAACCGCTGCTGACATTATTAAGCGCGCGATGATTGCTGTAGATAGCTGGTTGTTAAGCGAAAAGCCTCGCGTGCGGATGATCATGCAGGTGCACGATGAACTGGTCTTTGAAGTGCATAAGGACGATCTTGCTGAGGTCGCGAAAAAAATCCACGAACTGATGGAAAGCAGTACAACGCTGGCGGTTCCGCTGCTGGTGGAAGTTGGCAGTGGAGAAAACTGGGATCAAGCGCACTAAGTATTCGGTGGGTAAGGTCATTTTTTGTAAGTGAGTAACATAACTTATCGTATTTTGTGATGATCATTGGAATTTGCTATGTAAAGAGTGAAAAAAAACTACAAAAAATGCTTTATCCGTACCCGAAAGAAGAGTAGAGTTAAAGACGTAGGGTACAGAGGTAAGATGTTCTATCTTTCAGACCTTTTACTTCACGTAATCGGATTTGGCTGAATATTTTAGCCGCCCCGGTCATTTATGACCGGGGCGTTTTTTATTGTGCGAAGGAAAATTTTCTGCGTATCAATGCTGCAAAGGTGAGGCTGCCCGGATCAGCCACTACGCGTCGCTATCCGGGATAATGAGCGAAATTATTCGCCGTCTTCAGGTTCTTCCTGGGGTGGGATATCGTTATACCAGCTGTCCAGCTTCTGGCGCAGTTTATCCACGCCTTGCTTCTTCAGAGAAGAAAACGCTTCTACCTGCACATCTCCGTTAAAAGCAGTAACCGCTTCACGAACCATGTTGAGCTGCGCTTTCCGCGCGCCGCTTGCCAGCTTATCGGCTTTGGTCAACAGCACCAAAACAGGAATATCGCTTTCGACTGCCCATTGGATCATCTGCTGATCGAGATCTTTAAGCGGGTGACGGATATCCATTAAGACAACAAGACCTTTCAGGCACAGGCGCTTCTCCAGGTATTCGCCCAGCGCGCGCTGCCACTTAATCTTCATCTCTTCCGGAACCTGAGCATAACCGTAGCCCGGAAGGTCGACCAGGCGTTTGCCCTCAGCAACTTCAAACAGGTTGATAAGCTGCGTACGACCAGGGGTCTTTGAAGTACGAGCCAGGCTTTTCTGGTTAGTCAGGGTGTTCAGAGCGCTGGATTTCCCGGCGTTAGAGCGGCCAGCAAATGCCACTTCAATGCCGGTATCGGCAGGAAGATGGCGGATATCCGGTGCGCTAGTGACAAAATGCGTCAGTTGATAATTCCAGTTGGTCAAGACGGTCGTCTCCGTTAAATCAGGCTATGGCGAGGATTATACCTGAACAACAGAAAAAGGCTGTTTTTACCGCACAACCTCGATGTAAGTTAAAACCACAGTCTTTGTAAGACATTGCCCATTGATTATATGCGAGATTGGTGAGAAAAATCCGAGCTTAAATAAAACAAAGTTATGTAAATCAAAGTTTTGGTATAAAAGAAAATTCTGAAAGTTGTTTTTTTTCTGTACAGTTGGTTGTAGGTTTTCCTCAAATCAGTAAAGTAGCGGTCAAGGGCGAGGATGCTAAAAGGATTATGACTCAGGACGAGGGGTCAGGAAGCGCCAGGAGGCGAAGACTACGGATTGTCAGGATGACAAACGTCTGGAGACGTTTTTAAAAGGAAATGGATGTAACAGGGACAAGTTGGTAGCTAAAGGAAAGACAGGGTGTGTTGTTAGCTAACATGGAAAGTAGAAGCCCTTTAAGGGTTGTCAGTGCGGAAAAAGGCGACAGAGTAATCTGTCGCCTTTTTTCTTTGCTTGCTTTCTGCTAGATTCCGCCTCAATTCTATACTGAAGAAAACGGCCTGAAGATTACACAATATGAAAAAACCGACATCCGTACCTCGCGGCAAAAAAAATCGCAAAACGCGCGAAGAATTGAATCAGGAAGCACGCGAACGCAAGCATCAGAAGAAGCATCGCGGCCATGCGGCAGGAAGTCGTGCTACCGGCGGTGAAGCCGCATCATCAGCCAAAAAACAAGGTCAACAGCAAGATCCCCGAATTGGCAGTAAAAAACCAATCCCGCTGGGCGTAACTGAAAGCGCTCCGGCTAAACCAAAGAGCGAGAAACCTATGCTTTCACCGCAGGCTGAGCTGGATTTGCTGGAGAACGATGAGCGCCTGGACGCGCTGCTGGAACGACTGGAAGAAGGTGGCACCCTGAATGCAGAAGAGCAAACCTGGGTCGATGCCAAACTGGATCGCATTGATGAGCTGATGCAGCAGCTGGGCCTCTCCTACGATGACGACGAAGATGAAGAAGAGGAAGAGCGCAAAGAAGATATGATGCGCCTGCTGAAGGGTGGAAACTAACGTTTGCACCCCATCGGATTCCCGGTCCTGCTTATAACCCTTCTGGTTATATGTTATCTGCTGTGGTTATTCGTTAAACTACGACGGTTGTCGCGGCGTCAGAAATGGCTGCGCAACCGGCTCATCACCCGAGGTGCGGTTGGGCCGGGGCGGCGTACCCGCCGACGGCACCATCGGAAGGAGTGAGCATGTCTGTGCAGTTAATCGACTGGGATCTGGCCCTGATCCAGAAATATAACTATTCCGGGCCACGTTATACTTCGTACCCAACCGCGCTGGAGTTTTCTCCAGAATTTGGCGCAGCCGAATTTGATGCGGCGGTAGCCCGCTATCCGCAGCGTCCCCTGTCGCTGTATGTGCATATCCCGTTTTGCCATAAGCTCTGCTATTTCTGCGGCTGTAATAAAATCGTTACCCGTCAGCAGCATAAGGCCGACCAGTATCTGGATGTTCTTGAGCAGGAGATTATTCACCGCGCGCCGCTTTTTGTCGGCCGCAAGGTAAATCAGCTGCACTGGGGCGGCGGTACGCCGACATATTTAAACAAGGCACAAATTAGCCGTTTGATGGGTTTACTGCGCACGCATTTCAATTTTAACGCAGATGCAGAGATCTCTATCGAGGTTGATCCGCGGGAAATCGAGCTTGATGTACTGGATCATTTACGCAGCGAAGGTTTTAATCGCCTGAGTATGGGAGTCCAGGATTTCAATAAAGAAGTGCAGCGCCTGGTAAACCGCGAGCAGGATGAAGAGTTTATCTTCGCGCTGCTGAACCATGCGCGCGAAATTGGCTTTACCTCTACTAATATTGACCTGATTTACGGCCTGCCAAAACAAACGCCGCAGAGCTTTGCTTATACGTTACAGAAAGTAGCCGAGCTCAACCCCGATCGTCTCAGCGTATTCAACTATGCGCACCTGCCAACGCTTTTTGCCGCGCAGCGCAAAATCAAAGATGCCGACTTACCTTCGGCAGAGCAGAAGCTGGACATTCTCCAGGAAACAATTGCTTCGCTGACGACCGCGGGATATCAGTTTATCGGCATGGACCACTTTGCCCGTCCGGATGATGAGCTGGCGATAGCCCAGCGTGAAGGCATTCTGCATCGCAATTTCCAGGGGTACACCACTCAGGGGGATACTGACCTGCTGGGTATGGGCGTATCGGCGATCAGCATGATTGGCGACTGCTATGCGCAGAACCAGAAAGAGCTGAAACAGTATTATCAGCAGGTTGATGAAACCGGAACGGCGCTGTGGCGCGGCATTGCGTTGACTCGCGATGACTGTATTCGTCGTGATGTCATTAAAGCGCTGATTTGTAACTTCCGTCTCGATTTCGCCGCGATAGAAGCTCAGTGGGAATTAGATTTTGGCAGCTACTTTGCTCAAGATTTGCAGCTTCTGGCGCCGCTGGCCAAAGACGGGCTGGTGGATATGGATGACAAAGGTATTCAGGTGACGCCAAAAGGTCGGCTGCTGATCCGCAATATCTGCATGTGTTTTGATGCTTATCTGCGGCAGAAGGCCAGAATGCAGCAATTTTCTCGCGTGATATAAACAATTACCCCTCTCCTGGAAAGGAGAGGGGTAATTGTCAGCTAAACAGCCCAACCATCGCCGCGCACAGAACGGCAGCTATTGCCGTCTGCGGCGTATGACCAGCTGCGACGCCGCTCGATATAATATTAATAAGTGATTCAAGCATGATTAACCCCCGTCTTTCCGGGCAAGATCATACTCAACGTATTGCAACAGTAAAGTACAAAATAGCAGCAGTTTGCGCTGGGTGACTATTTTTTACGCGCCGCCGCGCTGCTACTCCATTCCCAGCTCTTTTAACTTACGGGTCAGGGTGTTACGACCCCAGCCAAGCAAGCGTGCCGCTTCCTGTTTATGCCCCTGAGTATGGCGTAACGCGGTGGTCAGCAGCGTACGCTCCATTTCAGGCTGCGCTTCCGAGAGCAGGTTTTGATGACCGGAACGTAAAGCGCGATCGGCCCATTGTCCCAGCAGCGTGGCCCAGCTATCCGGAAGCATTTGCGTCGGGTTATCCGGTATCGCGGTTTCGAATAGCTCGCTGGGAAGATCCTGCGTCAGAACCTCCTGGCCTGCGGCCATCACCGTCAGCCATCGACAGGTGTTTTCCAGCTGACGTACGTTGCCCGGCCACGCCAGCCGGGTTAACGCCATCTCCGTCTCCGGATGCAGCTGTTTGGCCTCCACGCCCAGTTCACGAGCGGCAATTTGCAGGAAATGCCTCGCCAGGCGCGGAATATCTTCCCGACGCTCGCGCAGCGGCGGCAGATGGACGCGTATCACGTTCAGGCGGTGGAATAAGTCCTCGCGGAATTTTCCTTCCTGGACGCGCAGCTCAAGGTTCTGGTGGGTTGCGGCAATGATGCGCACATCCACTTTCACCGGTGCATAGCCGCCCACGCGATAAAACTGGCCATCAGCCAGCACGCGCAGCAGGCGAGTCTGGACATCCAGCGGCATATCGCCGATCTCATCGAGAAACAGCGTTCCGCCGTCCGCCTGCTCAAAACGTCCCTGACGCACGGTATTGGCGCCGGTAAAAGCCCCTTTCTCGTGGCCAAACAGTTCTGATTCAATCAAGTCTTTAGGAATTGCCGCCATATTCAGCGCGATAAACGGTGCCTTGGCGCGCGGACTGTGGCGGTGAAGAGCATGAGCAACCAGCTCTTTACCGGTACCGGACTCCCCGTTAATCAGCACGCTGATTGAAGAACGCGACAGGCGACCGATGATGCGAAAAACGTCCTGCATTGCCGGCGCTTCACCGATGATATCGGCCGTCGGGCTATTAATCGGCGTATTTCGCGGCTGTTGCTGCTCCTGGTAATGGCTAATTGCACGGTCAACCAGCGCCACTGCTTCGTCAATATCAAACGGTTTCGGCAGATAATCAAAAGCGCCTTGCTGGTAGGCGCTGACCGCCGCATCCAGATCCGAATGCGCCGTCATTATGATGACCGGAAGCATCGGATGGCGCTGTTTAATTTGTTTCAACAGCGCCAGCCCGTCCATTCCCGGCATGCGGATATCAGACAGCAGCACATCCGGGGTTTTGGTGGTAAGGGCGTCAAGCACCTCGTTGCCGCTTTCAAACGTTGTACAACTCAAGCCTGCCCCGGTGAGCGCGCGTTCAAGCACCCAACGGATGGAGCTATCGTCGTCCACGATCCATGCTATCCCTCGTTGCATAAACACCTCTACTTCCGAATAGGCAGGTACACCGAGAATTCGGTATGCCCTGGCCAACTGGTAAATTCAATTTTGCCGGAGTGCTGATCGATAAGGCTGCGGGCAATAGACAGTCCGAGTCCGGTACCACCCTCGCGCCCGCTCACCATCGGATAAAACAGCGTATCCTGTAAATGAGACGGTATTCCAGGGCCGTTATCTTCAACGTCAATACGCGCAGCGAGGCGGTAGCGCACGCCGTGCAAGGTTAACTGGAAGGCCGTGCGGGTGCGCAGAGTTATCTCGCCCCCTTCTGGTCCCAGCGCCTGCAGCGCATTACGAACGATATTCAGCAGTACCTGTTCAATTTGGTCCGGATCGTGCGGGAGTTCTGGCAGGCTAGGGTCATAGTCGCGAACCAGTTTAACGTTCTCCGGTAGCTCCATCGACACCAGCTTCACCACCCGCTCAGCGACCTTATGGATGCTCTCTGTTACGTGCATTCCGGGGTGCTGGGGCCCCAGGAGGCGGTCAACCAGATTTCTTAGCCTGTCGGCCTGCTCAATAATGACTTTGGTATATTCCATTAGCGCAGGGTCGGGGAGCGCTTTGCTCAGCAGCTGGGCCGCGCCACGCAGGCCTCCCAGAGGGTTTTTAATCTCATGGGCCAGACCGCGCACTAAGTCGCGAGCGGCAATCTGCTGCGCGTGCTGCAGCTGTTCCTGGCTCAGCCGACGCTGATTATCCATCGGCGCCATTTCCAGCAGGATATAGCCTTCCGGCAGACGTTGTGCGGTCAGGGACAGAATATGGGAGCGGCCATCAATAACCAGCGTGACCTCGTTATCGGTAAACCCTTGACCTGCAGCGAGGCTCTCTTGCATAAGGCCGATATTCAGCGAGAAATAGCTCAACAGTTCCGGCAGCGGCGTGCCGAAGAGCTTACGAGAACTTTGTGCCAGCAGCTGCTGCGCCGCCGGGTTCGCGTAATGTACCGCCAGGTCGTCATCGACCAGTAAGATACTGTTGATTAAAGAGTTAAGGATCTGCCCAGCATCGGGCAGTGTGCCTGTTGCCATTCGACAGTCTCCAGAAAAAGAGTGCACCGTTTTAGTGCAGTATAGCTTTTTATGAATAAAAAGCTCATGAGATCAGCGTGTTGGTGGAGAAAAAAGCCCATCCTGAGATGGGCTGAAAGTTTCCACGGCAACAAAATATCCTTGGTACCCCACGCCACAACACGGAATACCGCGGATTTACAGCAAAATCAGACGCTGTAGTACAGCTCGAACTCAACCGGATGCGGAGTCATGCGTACGCGGTCGTTTTCTTCTATACGCAGGGCGATGTAAGCATCAATTGCGTCGTTGGTGAATACGCCACCGGCGGTGAGGAACTCACGGTCTGCGTCCAGCGCATTCAGTGCTTCTTCCAGAGAGCCTGCAACCTGTGGGATCTCTTTCGCTTCTTCCGGCGGCAGATCGTACAGGTTTTTATCCATGGCTTCGCCCGGATGGATTTTGTTCTTGATACCGTCAAGGCCAGCCATCAGCAGCGCAGCGAAGCACAGGTACGGGTTAGCAGCCGGATCCGGGAAGCGAACTTCGATACGACGCGCTTTCGGAGACGTGACTACCGGAATACGGATAGAAGCGGAACGGTTACGGGCAGAGTAAGCCAGCATGACCGGAGCTTCATAACCCGGGACCAGACGCTTATAGGAGTTGGTGGTCGGGTTAGCCAGGGCGTTAATCGCTTTAGCGTGTTTGATAACGCCGCCAATGTAGTACAGCGCTTGTTCAGACAGGCCTGCATATTTGTCGCCGGAGAACAGGTTTACGCCGTTCTTGGACAGGGACATGTGGCAGTGCATACCGGAACCGTTATCGCCAAACATTGGTTTCGGCATGAAGGTCGCGGTTTTACCAAAGCGGTGTGCGACGTTATGAACAACGTATTTGTAAATCTGAATTTCGTCCGCTTTTTTGGTCATGGTGTTGAAGCGGGTTGCGATTTCGTTCTGGCCCGCAGTCGCCACTTCGTGGTGGTGAGCTTCAACAACCAGGCCCATCTCTTCCATGATCATACACATGGTGGAGCGGATATCCTGAGAAGAGTCTACCGGTGGAACCGGGAAGTAGCCGCCTTTTACGCCCGGGCGGTGGCCTTTGTTGCCGCCTTCGTATTTGGTGGAGGAGTTCCATGCGCCTTCGATATCATCGATAGCCACGTGAGAACCGGAGATGGACGCACCAAAACGGATGTCGTCAAACAGGAAGAATTCTGGTTCTGGCCCGAACAGCACGGTGTCGGCCAGGCCGGTAGAGCGCAGGTACTCTTCCGCGCGCTTAGCGATGGAGCGCGGGTCGCGGTCATAGCCCTGCAGGGTGCCTGGTTCGAGGATGTCGCAGCGGATGATCAGGGTCGGTTCTTCATAGAACGGGTCGATCAGCGCGGTGGTTGCGTCCGGCATCAGAACCATGTCGGATTCGTTAATACCTTTCCAGCCGCCAATCGAGGAGCCATCAAACATTTTGCCTTCTTCGAAGAATTCGGCATTTACCTGATGAGAAGGAATAGTAACGTGCTGTTCTTTACCTTTGGTATCGGTGAAGCGCAGATCGACAAACTTCACTTCATGCTCGTTCAGCATCGTCAAAACGTGTTCAGCGGACATACTTAAACTCTCCCGGATTGGTCTGTGTCGTCGTGGAAACGAAAACTTTTTAACTACTAAAAGTGGCGTTGTTGCCTTAAAAAATATAAAGCGAAATCTGTGCCAACTTTTAAATTGCCCCCAAAAGGCGTTATCATGCACATCATCGTGCAAAAGGGCTGCACCAAAATGAATGCATTGCACCAATATAGTGCATTTGTGTGAACGTTGGGCACTTATTTGGTGCAATTGACCTTGAATAACCCTTTTAACGCTCCGTGAAAGCGATCACAAAGAATCTCTGCAATACTTGTTTGCGGAGGATGTTTGTGATCCTGTTTTGTACTGCGATTA
>OEPS010000402.1_pt1 | contig 15714 bp, 10 predicted proteins | sample 1539411 | NCBI WGS metagenome assembly OEPS01 (sample SAMN02671747, study PRJEB22543) | soil metagenome | biome: bacteria | place: China:Hunan Province, Lengshuijiang City | collected 2012-10-15 | depth 0.08m m | reverse complement strand
GATCCACCGTCATCGCTGGCAAGCCAGCTCCCACAGGGGGCAGCGTGGGTTGTCCGGAATTTCATCTGGCCCGAGATTTTTTTGCACTATCATCGCCCTCTCTCCCGGAGGGCCTTCGATGACTGATCTACTCACGTCCATTCAAGCCGCACTCGGCTTGCCCCACACGCCGATTCCGTTCACGGGCCATGGCGCCCTGCCCTCGGCATTCGCCGTGACCGACCTGGCCTGCGCCAGCATCGGCGCTGCCGGGCAGGCCGTCAGCGAACTGCTCCGGCAACAGACCGGGCACTTGCCCGCGATGGAGGTCGATCGACGTCTGGCCTCGTTCTGGTTCGCCACTTCGCTGCGTCCGATGGGCTGGAACGTTCCGCCGCTGTGGGATCCGGTGGCCGGTGACTACGCAACCGAGGACGGCTGGATCCGCCTGCACACCAACGCCCCGCATCACCGCGCCGCCGCCGAACGCGTGCTGGGTGCCTGCGCCGACCGTGCCGCCATGGCAGCGAACGTCGCGCAATGGCGCAGTGCCGATCTGGAACAAGCAGTCGTCGACGCCAACGGCTGCGCCGCCGAAATGCGCAGTTGGGCGCAGTGGCAGCAGCATCCGCAGGGGCTGGCAGTGAATGCCGAACCGCTGGTGCATTTCTTCGATGCGCAGGATGAACACAGCAACGCGTGGCAAGGCTCGGCAGCGCAGCCGCTGGCCGGCCTCAAGGTGCTGGACCTGACCCGCGTGCTTGCCGGCCCCACCGCCAGCCGTTTCCTTGCCGGCCTCGGCGCCAATGTGCTGCGCATCGATCCGCCGACCTGGAACGAACCGGGCGTTATCCCGGACATGACCCTTGGCAAACGCTGCGCGCGGCTGGATCTGCAGCAACCGGCAGATCGCTTGGTGTTTGAACACCTGTTGCAGGACGCCGACATCCTCGTGCACGGTTACCGTGCCGACGCGCTGGAACACCTCGGCTTCGGCAGCGAGCGTCGGCGGCAACTGGCGCCGGGGCTGATCGACGTCTGCCTCAACGCCTACGGCTGGAGCGGCCCGTGGCAGAACCGCCGTGGCTTCGACAGTCTGGTGCAGATGAGCAGCGGCATCGCCGAGGCCGGGCAGCGCTGGAAGCACGCGGATCAACCGACGCCGCTGCCGGTGCAGGCGCTGGACCATGCAACCGGGTATTTGATGGCGGCGAGTGCGCTCCGGCTGTTGACGCAACGTTTGAAGACGGGTCGAGGTGGCTCGGCACGCTTGTCGCTGGCGCGCACCGCCAAGCTGTTGATCGAACAGGGGCCGGGGTCGAGCGAAGCGTTGCGGGCTGAAGATGCGCAGGATCAAAACCCGCTTCAGGAACAAACACCTTGGGGGCCTGCGCACCGCTTGCTGGTACCGGTGAATATCAGCGGGACGCCGCTGCAATGGCAGTTGCCGGCCACAGAATTGGGTTCACATCGCCCGCTGTGGTGAAGCCATGGAGGCCTCTTCGCTGGCAAGCCAGCTCCCACAGGTTCAGGGATGTTCACAAACCCTGTGCTCGACACGGACACTGTGGGAGCTGGCTTGCCAGCGATGTGGCAACAACTGACAACACATAATCCGGCTCACCGAAAGGCGAGCGTCAACCTCACAACGACAACACCCCGCTGTACAACCCATACGCCGCCAGCCCCGCACCAATGATCACGCAGGTGAAAATCACCTTCTCGACATGAGTGAACAACGGCTCGCCCTGCTCACGCTTGGCTTTGGCAAACAGCACCACACCAGGCGCATACAGCAACGCCGACAGCAACAGGTATTTCACCCCGCCGGCATACAGCAGCCACACCGCGTAGCACAGGGCGATGCCGCCGATCAGCAGGTCCTTGGTGCGCTCGGCCGAGGCATGTTCGTAGGTTTCGCCGCGCCCGCTGAGCAGCACCGCGTATGCCGCCGACCACAGGTACGGCACCAGAATCATCGACGAAGCGAGGTAGATCAGGCTGGTGTAGGTGCCGGCGGAAAACAGCGTGATCAGCAGAAAAATCTGAATCATCACGTTGGTCAGCCAGAGCGCATTGACCGGCACGTGGTTGGCGTTTTCCTTTTTCAGGAACGCCGGCATGGTCTTGTCCCGCGCCGTGGCAAACAGGATTTCGGCGCACAACAGCGCCCACGACAGCAACGCGCCGAGCAGCGACACCGCCAGACCAAGGCTGATCAACAACGCGCCCCATGGCCCGACGATGTGTTCCAGCACCGCCGCCAGCGACGGGTTTTGCAGGGTCGCCAGTTCTGGCTGGCTCATGATCCCCAGCGACAGCACATTGACCAGCACCAGCAGCGCCAGCACGCCGAGAAAACCGATCACCGTGGCGCGGCCGACATCGGTGCGTTTCTCCGCCCGTGCCGAGTACACGCTGGCGCCCTCGATGCCGATGAACACGAACACCGTCACCAGCATCATGTTGCGCACCTGATCCATCACCCCGCCGAAGCTCGGGTTGCTGCGGCCCCAGATGTCGCGGGTAAAGATATCGGCCTTGAACGCCACCGCCGCAATCACGATGAACATGATCAGCGGCACGATCTTGGCGACCGTGGTCACCTGATTGATGAAGGCCGCCTCCTTGATCCCGCGCATCACCAGAAAATGCACGGCCCACAACAGCACCGACGCACAGCCGATGGCGACCGGCGTGTTGCCCTGGCCAAACACTGGGAAGAAGTAACCGAGCGTGCTGAACAGCAACACAAAATAACCGACGTTGCCCAGCCAGGCGCTGATCCAGTAACCCCAGGCGGACGAGAAACCCATGTAGTCGCCAAACCCGGCCTTGGCGTAGGCGTAGACGCCGGAGTCCAGCTCAGGTTTGCGGTTGGCGAGGGTCTGGAACACGAACGCCAGGGTCAGCATGCCGATGGCGGTGATTCCCCAGCCAATCAGGATCGCCCCGGCATCGGCGCGCGCGGCCATGTTCTGCGGCAGGGAAAAAATTCCCCCGCCAATCATCGAACCTACAACCAGGGCGATCAACGCACCAAGGCGCAGCTTTTGCGTCGGTTGCGACATTCTTGTCTCCCTTAATTCACTTTGTAACAACTATTAACTAAATGTCTGATACCGAATGATGCTTATCAGGTAATGCCGAGCAATACCCACTTATATATAGCGACTGACGCTAACGCATAGCACGTTGAGACAGTTTTGTGCGCTGATCCTGATAAATCAATTCTGTACTGAAAACAGATGTGAAAAATTTGCCAAAAGCTGAAAACCAACTAGCGTGATAATTCCAAAGTAATAGGAGAAATTCCCAACCACATCTGCCGCAAGCCTCTGGAATGGGCCTCTTCGGGCAGCAGCTTTATGCCATCAGCCTTTTCATAAGTCATTCATTAACAATGGAATGTGGCCATGAACTGATCTAAGTCAGCTGTTTGAACAGACAACGGCACTACGCTGTGAACTCTTCTCTCCTGCAATGGAGTCATGCAATGTCTGAAGCTCCCGGAAAACTACGACTCGGTGCACTGATTGCATTGGTAGTCGGTTCAATGATCGGTGGCGGGATATTCTCTTTGCCACAAAACATGGCCGCCAGCGCCGACGTCGGTGCAGTGCTGATCGGTTGGGCCATCACCGCTGTCGGCATGCTCACCCTCGCTTTTGTCTTTCAAACCCTCGCCAATCGCAAGCCTGACCTGGACGGCGGTGTCTACGCCTACGCCAAGGCCGGATTCGGCGATTACATGGGTTTCTCGTCCGCCTGGGGCTACTGGATCAGCGCCTGGCTGGGTAACGTCGGTTACTTTGTTCTGTTGTTCAGTACCCTCGGGTATTTCTTTCCGGTTTTCGGCGAAGGCAACACGGTGGCCGCCGTGATCGGCGCCTCGGTGCTGCTGTGGGCCGTGCATTTCCTGGTGCTGCGCGGAATCAAGGAAGCGGCGTTCATCAACCTCGTGACCACCGTCGCCAAGGTCGTGCCGCTGCTGCTGTTCGTCCTGATCGCGGTCTTCGCCTTCAAACTGGACATCTTCACCGCTGACATCTGGGGCGTGAAAAACCCGGATCTGGGCAGCGTGATGAACCAGGTGCGCAACATGATGCTGGTCACCGTGTGGGTGTTCATCGGCATTGAAGGCGCGAGCATCTTCTCGGCCCGGGCGGAAAAACGCTCCGACGTCGGCAAGGCCACCGTGATCGGTTTCATCACCGTGCTGCTGTTCCTGGTGCTGGTCAACGTGCTGTCGCTGGGCATCATGACCCAACCGGAACTGGCCAAATTGCAGAACCCGTCGATGGCCGCCGTGCTCGAGCACGTGGTCGGTCACTGGGGCGCGGTGCTGATCAGCGTCGGTCTGATCATCTCGCTGCTGGGCGCGCTGCTGTCGTGGGTGCTGCTGTGTGCGGAGATCATGTTCGCCGCCGCCAAAGACCACACCATGCCGGAGTTCCTGCGCAAGGAGAACGCCAACCACGTACCGGTCAATGCGTTGTGGCTGACCAACGCGATGGTTCAGTTGTTCCTGATCATCACCCTGTTTTCGGCCAGTACTTACCTGTCGCTGATCTACCTCGCCACTTCGATGATTCTGGTGCCGTACCTGTGGTCGGCGGCCTATGCCCTGCTGCTCGCGGTACGCGGCGAAACCTACGAAGGCTTCGCGGCCGAGCGGCGCAAGGATCTGATCATCGGTGGTATCGCCCTGATCTACGCGGTCTGGCTGCTGTATGCCGGTGGGGTGAAGTACCTGCTGCTCTCGGCCCTGCTGTATGCCCCCGGCGCGATCCTGTTCGCCAAGGCCAAGCTCGAACTCAAACAAGCGGTTTTCACCAACGTCGAGAAGCTGATTTTCGCCGCGGTGGTCGTCGGTGCCCTGGTGGCAGCCTACGGTCTCTACGACGGCTTCCTGACCCTGTAATTGCCCAAGTTTTTACCTCTGGAGGATCACTGCAATGACCACGGAAAAAGTTAAGTACGGCGTCCATTCCGAAGCCGGCAAACTGCGCAAAGTCATGGTTTGCTCCCCAGGTCTGGCCCACCAGCGGCTGACCCCGAACAACTGCGACGAACTGCTGTTTGACGACGTGCTGTGGGTCGCCCAGGCCAAGCGCGACCACTTCGACTTCGTGACCAAAATGCGTGAACGCGGGATCGACGTGCTGGAAATGCACAACCTGCTGACCGACATCGTCGCCATCCCGGAAGCACTGGACTGGATCCTCGAGCGCAAGGTCACTGCCGATTCGGTGGGCCTGGGCCTGATCAGCGAAGTCAAATCCTGGCTGAAAAGCCTTGAGCCACGGCACATCGCCGAATTCCTGATCGGTGGCGTGTCCGCCGACGATCTGCCGGACAGCTTTGGTGGCAAGACCATCCAGATGTTCCGCGACTTCCTCGGCCACTCCAGCTTCATCCTGCCGCCGCTGCCGAACACCCAGTTCACCCGCGACACCACTTGCTGGATCTACGGTGGCGTGACGCTGAACCCGATGTACTGGCCGGCGCGCCGTCAGGAAACCCTGCTGACCACCGCCATCTACAAATTCCATCCGCAATTCACCAACGCCGATTTCGAGATCTGGTACGGCGATCCGGACAAGGACCACGGCAGCTCGACGCTGGAAGGCGGCGACGTGATGCCGATCGGTAACGGCGTGGTGTTGATCGGCATGGGCGAACGCTCATCCCGACAGGCTATCGGCCAACTGGCGCTGAACCTGTTCAAGAACAAAGCCGTGGAGAAAGTCATCGTCGCCGGCCTGCCGAAGTCCCGCGCCGCGATGCACCTGGACACCGTGTTCAGTTTCTGCGACCGCGACCTGGTGACGATTTTCCCGGAAGTGGTGAACCAGATCGTCGCGTTCACCCTGCGCCCTGACGAAAGCAAACAGGGCGGCATCGACATCCGCCGCGAAGAAGGCAGTTTCCTCGACACCGTGGCCAAAGCCCTCAACCTGCCGAAGCTGCGCGTGGTGGAAACCGGCGGCAACAGCTTCGCTGCCGAACGCGAGCAATGGGACGACGGCAACAACGTGGTCGCGGTAGAACCGGGCGTGGTCATCGGCTATGACCGCAACACCTACACCAACACCCTGCTGCGCAAGGCAGGCGTCGAAGTCATCACCATCAGCGCCGGCGAACTCGGCCGTGGTCGCGGCGGCGGCCACTGCATGACCTGCCCGATCATCCGCGACCCAATCGATTACTAAACGACCATCTCCCCGGCCGCACTCACCCTGTAGCGGCCGGGCCGATTACCGAATCCAAGGAGAATCATCATGGCGTTCAACATCCACAACCGTAACCTGCTCAGCCTGGAACACCACACCCCGCGCGAGCTGCGTTATCTGCTCGACCTGTCCCGCGATCTGAAGCGCGCGAAATACACCGGCACCGAGCAGCAACACCTCAAGGGCAACAACATCGCCCTGATCTTCGAAAAAACCTCGACCCGCACCCGTTGCGCGTTCGAAGTGGCGGCCTATGACCAAGGCGCCAACGTCACCTACATTGACCCGAACTCATCGCAGATCGGCCACAAGGAAAGCATGAAAGACACCGCCCGCGTGCTCGGGCGCATGTACGACGCCATCGAGTACCGTGGCTTCAAACAGGAAATCGTCGAAGAGCTGGCGAAGTTCGCCGGGGTCCCGGTGTTCAACGGCCTGACCGATGAATATCACCCAACGCAGATGATCGCCGACGTGCTGACCATGCGTGAACACGCCGACAAGCCGATCCACGAAATCAGCTACGCCTACCTCGGCGATGCGCGCAACAACATGGGCAATTCGCTGCTGCTGGTCGGTGCCAAACTCGGCATGGACGTGCGCATCTGCGCGCCAAAAGCCCTGTGGCCGCATGACGATCTGGTGGATCGCTGCAAGAAATACGCGGAAGAATCCGGTGCACGTATCACCCTCACTGAAGACCCGAAAGCGGCGGTCAAAGGCGTCGACTTCATCCACACCGACGTCTGGGTGTCGATGGGCGAACCGGTGGAAGCCTGGGCCGAGCGCATCCAGCAACTGCTGCCGTATCAGGTCAACGCCGAACTGATGAAAGCCACCGGCAACCCGCGCACCAAGTTCATGCACTGCCTGCCGGCGTTCCACAACAGCGATACCAAGGTCGGCAAACAGATCGCCGAACAGTATCCGCACCTGGCCAACGGCATCGAAGTGACCGACGACGTGTTCGAGTCGCCCGCCTGCATCGCCTTCGAGCAAGCGGAAAACCGCATGCACACGATCAAGGCGATTCTGGTCTCGACCCTGGCGGATCTGTAAACCAATACAGCTCTCACTGACACGACACGGTCACTGTGGGAGCTGGCTTGCCAGCGATTGCGGTATGTCAGCCAGCGACAATGTTGCCTGATCCACCGCCATCGCGGGCAAGCCCGGCTCCCACAGGGATCGCATTCGTCCTGCGAGCTTTCACTGTTTTCCAGAAGGACATGCACCATGCGTATCGTCGTAGCTCTGGGCGGTAACGCCCTGCTCCGCCGTGGCGAGCCGATGACCGCTGACAACCAGCGCGCCAACATCCGCATCGCCACCGAGCAAATCGCCAAGATCCATCCCGGCAACCAACTGGTCATCGCCCACGGCAATGGCCCGCAAGTCGGCCTGCTGTCGCTGCAAGCAGCGGCGTACACCTCCGTCACCCCTTATCCGCTGGACGTGCTCGGTGCCGAAACCGAAGGCATGATCGGCTACATCATCGAACAGGAACTGGGCAATCTGCTGGACTTCGAGGTGCCGTTCGCCACCCTGTTGACCCAGGTTGAAGTCGACGCCAAGGACCCGGCCTTCCAGAACCCGAGCAAACCGATCGGCCCGGTCTACGAGAAAGCCGAAGCAGAAAAGCTCGCCGCTGAAAAAGGCTGGGCCATCGCCCCGGACGGTGACAAATTCCGCCGCGTGGTGGCCAGCCCTCGGCCAAAACGCATCTTCGAAATCCGTCCGATCAAGTGGCTGCTGGACAAGGGCAGCATCGTGATTTGCGCCGGTGGCGGCGGCATTCCGACCATGTACGACGAGCACCGCAACCTCAAGGGCATCGAGGCGGTGATCGACAAGGATCTGTGCTCGTCGCTGCTCGCCGAGCAACTGGAGGCGGATTTGCTGGTGATCGCCACGGACGTCAACGCGGCATTCATCGATTATGGCAAGCCGACCCAGAAAGCCATCGCCGAAGCGCACCCGGATGAACTCGAACGCCTCGGTTTTGCCGCCGGTTCCATGGGGCCGAAGGTACAGGCAGCCTGCGAGTTCGCGCGCCATACTGGCAAGGTCGCGGTGATCGGTTCGCTGGCGGACATCGAAGCGATTGTCCAGGGCACCGCCGGTACTCGCGTCAGCACCGCGAAGCCGGGCATCAGCTATCGATAACTAGAAACTCCGGGGGGCAGGCTCAGGGTCTGCCCTTCTCCCATGCCTTGATCAGGAGAAACCCATGGCCCAGTTCGAACCCGGACATTTGCACATCGAGCGGCATGCGTTGACCGACGATGACGTCAATTACAACGTGCACCTCGACTATGAAGTGTTCACCGATCCGCAAAACCGCAAAGGGATACAGTTCACCCTGCACGGCAGCATGCAGGGCAAGGACATGAAGGAAATGTTTTTCCTGCCCAAGGAAGAGGCTTATAACTTCGCCCGCGACGTGACACGGATTGCCGAGAAGTACGGGATTCCCAAAACTCACAGCCAGATCGGCTCGGTGCACAAGCATTACGATCTGATGTTTGAGGACATCCGGAAGAAGTTGAATATGCAATCCGGGGATCCGGTCAATCCCGAGCACTTCGAATAACCCCAGAATCAAAAGATCGCAGCCTTCGGCAGCTCCTACATTTATCGCGTTTCTCTGTAGGAGCTGCCGAAGGCTGCGATCTTTTGATCTGATTTCACCATTGCCCCGCCCCAAGGCATACTTGCCCCCCTCCGCATTCCAGAACACTGAACCGCCCCATGCGTATCCACGTCAGCTTCATCGACCGCGTCGGCATCACCCAGGAAGTCCTGGCGATCCTCGGTGGGCGCAATCTCAATCTGGATGCGGTGGAGATGATCCCGCCCAACGTCTACATCGACGCCCCGACCTTGAGCCCGCAAGTGCTCGAAGAACTCAAAGATGCGCTGTTTCGGGTGCGCGGTGTCGAAGCGGTCACGGTGGTCGACATCCTCCCCGGCCAGCGTCGGCACCTGCAGCTCGATGCATTGCTCGCGGCGATGACCGATCCGGTGCTCGCCCTCGACAGCGCCGGGAAAGTGCTGCTGGCCAACCCGGCACTGATCGCGCTGTACGGACGCGAACCGGCAGGTGAAAGCGTCTCTGAACTGTTCAACGACCCCAGGCTGCTGGAAACCCTACTCGAACAAGGCTTCCGCCTGCCGCTGCGCGAGATCACCGTCAACGGCCAGACCCTGTTGCTCGACGCCACGCCGATCACCGACGCCGGCGCGCTGCTGACCCTGTATCAACCGAACCGTATCGGCGAACAGCTCTCGGCGTTGCACCACGACCATGCCGAAGGTTTCGATGCGCTGCTCGGCGAATCCCCGGCGATCCGCACCCTCAAGGCCCGCGCGCAACGGGTCGCCGTCCTTGATGCGCCGCTGCTGATTCAGGGCGAAACCGGCACCGGTAAAGAGCTGGTGGCCCGCGCCTGCCATGCGATCAGTGCGCGACACAGTGCGCCGTTCCTCGCCCTGAACTGCGCGGCCCTGCCGGAAAACCTCGCCGAGAGCGAACTGTTCGGCTACGCCCCCGGCGCCTTCACCGGCGCGCAACGTGGCGGCAAACCGGGGCTGATGGAACTGGCGAACCAGGGCACAGTGTTTCTCGACGAAATCGCCGAGATGTCGCCGTACTTGCAGGCCAAACTGCTGCGGTTTCTGAACGACGGCAGCTTCCGCCGCGTGGGTGGCGATCGCGAGGTGAAGGTCAACGTGCGGATCCTCAGCGCGACCCACCGCGATCTGGAAAAAATGGTCAGCGAAGGCCTGTTCCGCGAAGACCTGTTCTATCGCCTCAACGTGCTCAACGTCGAAGTGCCGCCGCTGCGCGAACGCGGTCAGGACATCCTGTTGCTGGCGCGCTACTTCATGCAGCAGGCCTGTGCACAGATTCAGCGGCCGGTCTGCCGCCTCGCGCCCGGTACCTATCCGGCACTGCTCGGCAACCGCTGGCCGGGCAACGTGCGGCAGTTGCAGAACGTGATCTTCCGCGCGGCGGCGATCTGCGAAAGCAGTCTGGTGGACATCGGTGACCTCGACATTGCCGGCACTTCGGTGGCGCGGCAGACCGACAGCGATGTCGAGAGCCTTGAACAAGCCGTCGAGTCCTTCGAAAAATCGCTGCTGGAAAAACTCTACGCCAGCTACCCCTCGACCCGCCAACTGGCCAGCCGCCTGCAGACTTCGCACACGGCAATCGCCCATCGCCTGCGCAAGTACGGCATTCCGGGCAAGTCTTAAATTCACCCTAACCCCCTGTTGGAGCTGCCGAAGGCTGCGATCTTTTGATCTTGATCTTAAAAAACAAAATCAAAAGATCGCAGCCTTCGGCAGCTCCTACAGTCCGGGTTTCCAGTTCAAAATTTGTATTTTTCTACTTGAAAACGACCTCCATCTGTACTGAAAGCGCTACAGCGGAACGATATCGCTACACCCTTCGCCAGCGACCGCTGCGCAAGGCTTTGATCCGCTTCAGCTTTTTTCCCCGGCCCAAGCTGTAGCGATTTCGCTACAGAAGCCTTATCCCCATCACAACCAGAAAAGCATAACTATTTGATTTATATAGATAAATCCAAGATGGCCGCGTTCTTGCTAAGTCACCGCTCATAAAATCAGGGCTTTTATGCCCAAGCCTTCCACCGCGTCCACCAGACGAGTCTGGCCCCTTAGGAGTTTCCATGAGCGAGTTGCGTTTTACTGAAGATCACGAATGGCTGCGCGCCGAAGCTGACGGCAGCGTTACTGTCGGCATCACCGCTTTCGCGCAGAACGCCTTGGGCGACGTGGTGTTCGTGCAACTGCCTGAGCTGCAGGCTTACGAAAAAGGCGCCGAAGCCGCCACCGTGGAATCGGTGAAAGCCGCCAGTGGTGTGTACATGCCCCTCGACGGCGACGTCCTGGAAGTTAACCCGGCGCTGGAAGATGCTCCGGAACTGGTCAACGAAGATCCGTTGGGCGAAGGCTGGTTCTTCCGCTTCAAGCCAGCCGACGCATCCGCCGTCGCCAAGCTGCTGGATCAGGACGCCTACGACCGTTTGATCAAAGCCCAAGCCGAAGCCTGAGGAGTAGCGACATGACCCAAGTAAACCTCGGCACTGCCAACGAATTCATCGCCCGTCACATCGGCCCGCGCGCCGGTGACGAGCAAGCCATGCTCAACAGCCTCGGTTTCGACTCGCTCGAAGCCCTGAGCGCCAGCGTCATTCCGGAAAGCATCAAGGGCACCAGCGTGCTCGGCATGGACGACGGCCTGAGCGAAGCCGACGCCCTGGCGATGATCAAATCCATCGCCGGCAAGAACCAGCTGTTCAAGACCTACATCGGCCAGGGCTACTACAACTGCCACACGCCGTCGCCGATCCTGCGCAACCTGCTGGAAAACCCGGCCTGGTACACCGCTTACACCCCGTACCAGCCGGAAATCTCCCAGGGCCGTCTCGAAGCGCTGCTGAACTTCCAGACCCTGATCAGCGACCTCACCGGCCTGCCGATCGCCAACGCCTCGTTGCTCGACGAAGCCACGGCCGCTGCCGAAGCCATGACCTTCTGCAAACGCTTGAGCAAGAACAAGGGCAGCCACCAATTCTTCGCCTCGATCCACAGCCACCCGCAAACCCTCGACGTGCTGCGCACCCGTGCCGAGCCGCTGGGCATCGAAGTGGTGGTTGGCGATGAGCGTGAACTGACGGACGTCACGCCGTTCTTCGGCGCGCTGCTGCAATACCCGGCGAGCAACGGTGACCTGTTCGACTACCGCGAACTGACCGAGCGCTTCCACGCCGCCAACGCGCTGGTTGCGGTGGCTGCCGATCTGCTGGCCCTGACGTTGCTGACCGCTCCGGGCGAGTTCGGCGCCGACGTCGCCATCGGTTCGGCGCAACGCTTCGGTGTGCCGCTGGGCTTCGGTGGCCCGCACGCCGCTTACTTCTCCACCAAGGATGCATTCAAGCGTGACATGCCGGGCCGTCTGGTCGGTGTTTCGGTTGACCGCTTCGGCAAGCCGGCCCTGCGCCTGGCGATGCAGACTCGCGAGCAACACATCCGCCGTGAGAAGGCCACCTCGAACATCTGCACCGCGCAAGTGCTGCTGGCCAACATCGCCAGCATGTACGCGGTCTACCACGGCCCGAAAGGCCTGACCCAGATCGCCAACCGCGTGCATCACCTGACCGCGACTCTCGCCAAGGGCCTGAGCGCACTGGGCCAGACCGTCGAACAGGCAAGCTTCTTCGACACCCTGACCCTCGCCACCGGCGCGCACACTGCCGCGCTGCACGACAAGGCGTACGCTCAGCAGATCAACCTGCGGGTGATCGACGCCGAGCGTCTGGGCCTGTCGGTGGACGAAACCACCACCCAGGCTGACATCGAAACCCTGTGGGGCCTGTTCGCCGACGGCAAGACCCTGCCGGACTTCGCTGCACTGGCCGCTTCGGTGCACAGCACAATCCCGGCGGCGCTGGTACGTCAGTCGCCGATCCTCAGCCACCCGGTGTTCAACCGTTATCACTCGGAAACCGAGCTGATGCGCTACCTGCGCAAACTGGCGGACAAGGATCTGGCACTGGATCGCACCATGATCCCGCTGGGCTCGTGCACCATGAAACTCAACGCTGCCAGCGAAATGATCCCGGTGACCTGGGCCGAGTTCGGCGCGCTGCACCCGTTCGCTCCTGCCGAGCAAAGCGCCGGCTACCAGCAACTGACCGATGAACTGGAAGCGATGCTCTGCGCCGCCACCGGTTACGACGCGATCTCGCTGCAACCGAACGCCGGTTCGCAGGGTGAATATGCGGGTCTCTTGGCGATTCGCGCTTACCACCAGAGCCGTGGCGATGAGCGCCGCGACATCTGCCTGATCCCGTCGTCTGCCCACGGCACCAACCCGGCCACCGCCAACATGGCCGGCATGCGCGTGGTCGTGACCGCGTGCGATGCCCGTGGCAACGTCGACATCGAAGACCTGCGCGCCAAAGCCATCGAGCACCGCGAACACCTCGCAGCGCTGATGATTACCTACCCGTCGACCCACGGCGTGTTCGAAGAAGGCATCCGCGAAATCTGCGGGATCATTCACGACAACGGCGGCCAGGTGTACATCGACGGCGCCAACATGAACGCGATGGTCGGCCTCTGCGCACCGGGCAAGTTCGGCGGCGATGTCTCGCACTTGAACCTGCACAAGACCTTCTGCATTCCGCACGGTGGTGGCGGCCCGGGCGTCGGCCCGATCGGCGTCAAGTCGCACCTGACCCCGTTCCTGCCGGGCCACGGTCAGATGCAACGCAAGGAAGGCGCGGTCTGCGCAGCGCCGTTCGGCAGCGCGAGCATTCTGCCGATCACCTGGATGTACATTCGCATGATGGGCGGCGCCGGTCTGAAGCGGGCTTCGCAACTGGCAATCCTCAACGCCAACTACATTTCCCGTCGTCTGGAAGAGCACTATCCAGTGCTGTACACCGGCAGCAACGGTCTGGTGGCGCACGAATGCATCCTCGACCTGCGCCCGCTGAAAGACAGCAGCGGCATCAGCGTCGATGACGTCGCCAAGCGCCTGATCGACTTCGGCTTCCACGCCCCGACCATGTCGTTCCCGGTGGCCGGCACGCTGATGATCGAGCCGACCGAAAGCGAATCCAAGGAAGAACTGGACCGCTTCTGCGACGCCATGATCCGCATCCGCGAAGAAATCCGCGCAGTGGAAAACGGCACCCTGGACAAGGACGACAACCCGCTGAAGAACGCCCCGCACACGGCGGCGGAGCTGGTCGGCGAGTGGACGCACCCGTACAGCCGCGAGCAAGCGGTATATCCAGTGGCGTCGTTGATCGAAGGCAAATACTGGCCACCGGTCGGTCGCGTCGACAACGTGTTCGGCGACCGCAACCTGGTCTGCGCCTGCCCGTCGATCGAAAGCTACGCTTAAAAAGAACGGGGGCGGTTCGTCCGCCCCACCGCTTTATCGCTTTATCGCTTTATCTGTAGGAGCTGCCGAAGGCTGCGATCTTTTGATCTTGATCTTGCTCTTGTTTCTAAAAAACCAGGATCAAAAGATCGCAGCCTTCGGCAGCTCCTACAGGGGATGTACTCAGCCTGATATTCCGCCAATTCCTATAACAAGAAACCGGAGAACCACTCATGTCGTTAAGCGTGTTCGACCTGTTCAAGATTGGCATCGGCCCTTCCAGCTCCCACACCGTCGGCCCGATGCGTGCCGCTGCGCGTTTCGCCGAAGGCCTGCGCCGCGATGACCTGCTGTCGGCCACCAGCACCGTCAAAGTCGAGCTGTACGGCTCGCTCGGTGCCACCGGCAAGGGTCACGGCAGCGACAAAGCCGTGCTGCTCGGCCTTGAGGGTGAACACCCGGACACCGTCGACACCGAAACCGTCGCCGCGCGCCTGCAGGACATTCGCGGCAATGGCCGGCTGAATCTGCTCGGCGAACACAGCATTGCCTTCAATGAGAAAGAACACTTGGCGATGATCCGCAAACCGTTGGCCTATCACCCCAACGGCATGATCTTTCGCGCATTCGATGCAGCCGGTATTCAGATCCGCAGCCGCGAGTACTACTCGGTCGGCGGTGGTTTCGTCGTCGATGAGGATGCCGCCGGCGCTGACCGCATTGTCGAAGACGCCACACCGCTGACCTTCCCGTTCAAAAGCGCCAAGGACTTGCTCGGCCATTGCGCCACCTACGGTCTGTCGATCAGCCAGGTGATGCTGACCAACGAAAGCGCCTGGCGCCCGGAGGCCGAGACCCGCGCCGGTCTGCTGAAAATCTGGCAAGTGATGCAGGACTGCGTCGCCGCGGGCTGTCGCAACGAAGGCATTCTGCCGGGCGGGTTGAAGGTCAAACGCCGGGCGGCGGCACTGCATCGACAACTGTGCAAGAACCCGGAATCGTCGCTGCGCGATCCGCTGTCGGTGCTCGACTGGGTCAACCTCTACGCCCTCGCCGTCAACGAAGAAAACGCCAACGGCGGGCGCGTGGTCACCGCGCCGACCAACGGTGCGGCCGGGATTATTCCGGCGGTGCTGCATTACTACATGCGGTTTATCCCGGGTGCGAACGATGACGGCGTGGTGCGTTTTCTGCTGACCGCCGCCGCGATCGGCATTCTGTACAAGGAAAACGCCTCGATCTCCGGCGCTGAAGTCGGCTGTCAGGGCGAAGTCGGCGTGGCCTGCTCGATGGCCGCCGGCGCGTTGTGCGAAGTGCTCGGCGGCAGCGTGCAGCAAGTAGAGAACGCCGCGGAAATCGGCATGGAACACAACCTCGGCCTGACCTGCGACCCGATTGGCGGGCTGGTGCAGGTGCCGTGCATCGAGCGCAATGCCATGGGCTCGGTGAAAGCGATCAACGCAGTGCGCATGGCCATGCGCGGCGACGGGCAACACTTCGTCTCGCTCGACAAGGTCATCCGCACCATGCGCCAGACCGGCGCCGACATGAAAAGCAAATACAAGGAGACCGCCC
>OEPS010000400.1_pt1 | contig 15738 bp, 17 predicted proteins | sample 1539411 | NCBI WGS metagenome assembly OEPS01 (sample SAMN02671747, study PRJEB22543) | soil metagenome | biome: bacteria | place: China:Hunan Province, Lengshuijiang City | collected 2012-10-15 | depth 0.08m m | reverse complement strand
CCCCAGGTTGTTTCGAGACTTCCATTCCCCAGGTTGTTTCGAGACTTCCATTCCCAGTGCAGTCTCGAAACTCCCATTCCCCAACCCCCCATCTCCCCACGGTCCCGATCCTGCGACACTCCCCCGAAACCTCTCTCCACCCCAGCGCCCGTTAAATGGTCATCGCCGCCTTCGTCATCGCCGGCCTCCTCGTCGGCGCCCTCGGCCTCATCGGCTTTCTCGACGCGGTGCGCGGCACCCCGATCGACAAGGTGCTTCCCTTCACGGGCGAGCTTCCGTCAGTCGACGACCCGGCCTTCCGCACGACGATGGAGCTCGTCAGCCGCACCACGATGTGCGAGGGACATGAGGCGGAAGTGTTCTGGAACGGCGATCAGACCTATCCGCGGATGTGGGCCGACCTCCGCGCGGCGACCACGTCGATCACCCTGCAGCTCTACTACAACGAGCCCGGGCGCATGGCCGAGGAGCTGAGCGCGATCCTCACCGAGCGCGCGCGCGCCGGCGTCCGCGTTCTCTTCCTCTATGATGCCTTCGGCACCTCTTTCAAGAAGGACTACCTCGACAGGCTGCGTGCAGGCGGCGTCCATCCCGAGCCCTTTCGCCCCGTGGCACTCAACGCGCTGCAGAAGGTCCAGCATCGCGCGCACATCCGCGTCGTCTGCATCGACGGCGCGATCGGCTGGACCGGCGGCTTCGGGATCTCCGACAAGTGGTTCGGCAACGGCCGTACCAGGGACCAGTGGCGTGACTCGAACGTGCGCTTCACCGGACCAGCGGTGAACCAGCTGCAGGCCGCCTTCGCCGCCTGCTGGGCCGAATCGACCGGCGAGCTGCTGATCATGCCGGTGCAGCTTCCGTCGAACGATGCGGATCCGGCGGGGCGGCGCGATGGCTCGGTGATCGCCGGGCTGCTGCACGCGTCGCCCTCGGTCGGCAGCACCGAGGCCGAGCGCTTCTTCACCTGCTCGATCGCCAGCGCGCGGAAGAAGCTGTACATCACCAACTCGTACTTCGTTCCCGACCGCGAGATCCGTGCGATGATCGCCGACGCCGCCCGGCGCGGCGTGGACACGCGCATCCTCACGGTGAGCGACCAGACCGACGTGAAGAGCACCTGGTACGCGGGCCGCGCCCGCTACGAGGAGCTGCTCAGCGCCGGCGTCCGCATCTTCGAGTACCAGCCGGTGATGATGCACGCGAAGACCATCACCGTCGACGGCCGCTGGGCCGCGTTAGGCAGCATGAACGCCGATAACCGCTCGCTCTCACTCAACGAGGAGACCGTCCTCATGATGCTCGATGAACGCGTCGCCGCCACCCTCGAGCAGCAGTTCCACGATGACCTCGGCTTCGCGAAGGAGATCAAGCTCGACGAGTTCCGCAAGCGCGGCCGGATCGAGCGCATCAAGGAGAGTGCCTGCTACTCGGTGTGGCGGGTGCTGTGAGCGCGGTGAAGCACGAGGCAAATCCCGCCGTCACGACTCTCCGGGCGCTTCGAGCCTCCCGCAGAAATCATCCGCCGTCTCGCCGTCGATCACCCACTCCGGCACCGCGCCGCGAGCAGCCCCGTCGCCGCGGAAGTGTCGATGTCCGCGACCAGCAGCCCCTCCTCTCCATACGGCTGCCACGCGATGACCGAGCCGTCGGGGGCGACGACCGCTGACGTCGTCGGCGATCCCTCGGCCGCGCAGTTCACGCTCGCGAAGTAGATCGTGTTCTCCGCCGCGCGGCAGAGCATCGCCTTCTCGTGGAAGGTGTTCCGCGGGTCGCCGAACTCCGTCGGCCGGTAGCTCCCCGGCTCTGCTTCACCGAAATGGGGATGGAACACCAGGTGCGCCCCGCGCCGCGCCGCCCACCGCACCGTCTCGGGATAGCGCCACCCCTCGTGACAGATCACGACGCCGAAGGTGAGCGGGCCGACCTCGAACAGCCGTCGCTCGCTCCCGGGTGCATACATGTCGTCTTCGGATGGGTCGAGCTGGATCTTGTCCTGGATGCCGGCGATCGTCCCGTCGCGGTTGATCACCAGCACCGCGATCCGCGCGACGCCCTCGACGAACCGTTCGGTCCCGAGCACCACCGCGACCCTGCCGTCACCCGCCGCCCGCGCGATCGACGACCACGCCTCCTCGAGAAACGCCGTATCGACCGGCGGCACCGGCCTCCCTGTGGCGCGGTACCCCGGCACGTAGCACTCCGGAAAGCAGACGACCTCCGCCCGCTGGGCGGCAGCCTCGGCTATCGCCTCCCGCACGCGCGCAACGGACTCCTGCGGGCTCTCCGGAAACCTGACGTTCGCGAGCGCGATCCTGACGGTTGCCATGCGTGGTCCTGAAGTAAATGGTGCGCCGCCTGACGTCCGCCCCGATCTCCGCAGCGTGGAATGCTCATGGAGATCCAGCGCCCTGGTTTCGTGAGCCAGGTCAGGACATCGCACCCCGTTCGCATCAACAGCTGAACGACAATTTCGCGGATGTCGCCGCTATTGCCTCGGGCGGCCGCGAGGAGCGCCGCACCAACCCGGAGCGATCCGCGAAATCCGCGTAATCGTGGTTCCCCCTGTTGATGCTCGTGATCCGCGCCGCGCTCCATCGCCACGCTCAGATCTGCGAGTACGACGTCGGCTGGAGGATGATGTCGGTGATCGCCGAGACGTTGTCGCGGTACTGCGGATCGCCGGAGAGCCTCTTCCAGTCCGGGTCCTTGCCGAATGCCGACCATGCCGCATCGCGCGCCGCCATGTCGGCGAAAGTCAGCATGTAGGTCAGGCTCGGCATCTTCGCGCCGATCACTGTCTCGCCGAAGAAGACCGGCGTCAGCCCCGTTCGCCGGAAGATCGGGATCTCGCCGGCATTGAACATCTGCAGCTTGTTCAGCGCGGCGCGGTCGCTGTGGCTCTCGTAAGTCCGCATCTCGAAGATCCGGCGCGCCGCCGTGCCGGCACCCGCCGAGGCCTCGACCACCGGCATCGCCTCGAAGGCGCGCAGCAGCGTGCTCTCGGCGCGCACGAAGGCGGGGTCCGACATCGGCGCGTCGATGATCGCAGCACCTGCACGCGCGTACTCGGCGTCGCTCGCCAACCGCTCGCGCAGCGTGACGACGCTCTCCAGCGTCGGGTGCACGAGGAGGAGCAGCAGCGACGGCGCGTTCTCACCGTACACCACCGTGAACGCCCCGACCCGCCGTATCCCCGCGCGGTTCATCGCCGGGATCGCCGCTGCGCCGACGAACTCGGTGAATGCCCGCTGCTTCGCGCCCGGGAGCAGGTGATAGCGCCGCAGCTCGATGTACTGCCGTGCCTCCGCCTGTCCGAGCGCCTCGAGCTGGGGGAGGGGAGCAGCAGCAGCCAGCGCGGTCGCTGCGAGAAAGTCACGTCGGTGCACGGGGGCCTCGTCGAATGAAAAGTAGGACAACGTCAGGTGGTACGAACCGCTACGGCACCAGCGCCCGCGGGGGTACCGTGATCCGCCCGATCGCTCCCTGGTCCGTTCCGAACCAGATCTGCCGCGTCGCCTTGTCGAAGGTCATGTGCCGGATCGTGTTGGGACCCGGATTGCCCACCGGCACCTCGGCGATGAATCGGTTCGTGTTCGCGTCGAACGCCACCAGCGTCGCCGGCGCCCCGCGCTGCCCGGCCTGCGCCACCCAGATCACGTCGCGATCGTCCGTCGCCATCCCGTAAGGCAGCGACGCCGGTCCGGCGGGCAGCCGCCACTCCTCCATCGTCCCGGTCGCCGGGTCGAGGTGCCCGAGGAAGCCGCGCGTGTAGTCCCCCCAGTAGAGCTGGTCGCGCGAGGTGATCGCGATGCGGCGCGGACGTGCCTTCGCGTCAGGCAGCTCGTACTGCTTCATCGCGAAGGTCTGCGGGTCGATGGTGCCGAGCTTGTTCGTCCCGAAGAGGTCGAACCACGGCCTCCCCTTCGAGTCGATGACGATGCCATACGGCCGCGTACCGTCGCCCGTCTTCCAGAGCCGGAACTTCCCCGTCGCCGGGTCGAACCGCCCGATCGCGCCCGCCGATTGCGCGGTGAACCAGGCGACCCCGCTCTTCGGGTCGAACACCATCGTGTGCGGATCGCCGACCGTGCGGTCGGGGATCATGTACGTCGTCAGCTTTCCAGTCGCCGGTTCGAGCCTGACGATGCGCCCGTTCTGGTTCCCGGTGAACCAGACCATCCCCTTCTCGACGACGAGGTTGTGCGGATGCGTCCCGTCGTCGATGTCATAACGCTTGAAGGTGCCGGTGCGCGGGTCGAGATGGGCGATGTAGTTCCCGACCTGCCCGACGAACCAGACACCCCCCTGCGCGTCGGCGAATGGGTCACGCGGGCGCGTCGCCGCGCCGTAGGGGACCACCCACTCCTTCGCGTCGTGCTGCGACGCGGTCGTCGCGGCGCGCGCCGGCAGCTGGGCGAGGAGTAGTGTTGGCGCGAATGCGGCGCCGAGCAGGAATGCATGGCAAGAGCGCATGGTCAGCCTCCGGATGCGGGTACGCTCCCCATGATACGCCCGGTTGTGCCCCGCGCGCCATTGCTTGCCTTTCGTGACCGGGAACGGCAAAGAGCGGCCCCGCGCGCAGTCAGCTCTCGTCGACCAGCTCGACGATCAGCCCGTCACGAAAGTTGAAGGTCGAGCGACCGGAGAGGCGGAGCGTGTCGCCCATCCGCATCCCCGGTCCGAGGTCAGTCGCCAGCACGCCTTCGTAGTCCACCGCGATCCACGCCTCGTCGCCGTCGCTGCCGTACTCGCGCACCGTCTGGCGCCGGCTCGTGAACAGCGTGACCGCGCGCCTGGCGAGGGCGCGAAATTCGTCACGCCCCCGCGCTGCCGCGGTCACCTCTCCCTTCGCGACGTTGCGGAACTCGATATTCGGGTGGAGCACCTCGATCATCCCCGCGACGTCGAAGGCATTGTACGCGGCGAGGTAGCGGTCGATGACCTCACGGTGCCCGTCGATAAGGGTCACGGCGCTTCCTCGCGCGGGATGTCAGTGAACGACGAGCGACCCGTGATACGTCCCCCCCACCGCCACCTGTGCTTCAGCGTCGAGCACACCGGAGACGCCGTTGGAGAAGATGAGATGCCCGTCGATGTGCCCACCCGGCGCCACTCGGCCCTGATAGCGCACGTTAGCCTGCGCGGGGACGCCGGCGACCGTTCCGTCGAACGTCGCCTCCGACACGAAGACATCGGGGTCGGTGCCTGGCGGAGTGCTCGCCACCTGCTCGCAGCGTCCGAAGACGAGCGCTGTCGTCTGTCCCATCGCTACACCGTCGATGGCCCCGTGGAAGACGAAGCGACCACTCACCTGCAGCAGGCAGTTGCTCCCCCGCGGCGTCAGCGAGAGCGTCGAGAAGTCGACGATCGCGTCGAAGGGGCCTGACACCTCCACCTGCTGGGACGCAACCGCCGCGGCGCGCGACGCGCCGGCGTGATCCACGTTCGCGGGGGCAAAGGTCTCGTGTCCATCGCAGCCGGCGGCGATGAGCACCGACGTGCCAACAGCAACCAGCCGAAGCGTCGTCATTGTGGCCTCCGGAGAGGATAGGTCACCGACAAGCATGGGAAGGCTGGAAGAGTCACGCAAGGAACCGCACCTGGTCAGCCGCCGCCGCGCTTCAACAGTCGCCTGGCCCCGCCTCGGCGCGACCCTCGTGAAACGCGGCAGCGCGCTGCGCAGGACCTCACGGAGAAGCCTGTGGACGTGGATCGCGTCACCCGGTGGGAGATCGGAACTGCCGAGCACCATCCGCGTCGAACCGGTGGTCAGCGGATCCATCTCGATCAGGAGCGGCGCCGTGCCCCCCCTCAGTAACCGACGCTCTCCCTCGTTCGCGGCGATCACCCCTTCCGGGTCCCCTTGTAGAACGTCGCCAGGATCTCACGGTGTCGCGAAGTGAACGCCGGGGCGCCGTACATCACCATCCCGAACAGGTTGGTGAACGAGACGTCGTCGGAAATGTGGCGCGCGCAGTCAGCGGCATCGCCGGCGTTCCAGGCCGCGACCTGGGCGGCGATGATCGCACGAATCGCTGCTTCGGATGCTGCATCCTGCGCTCGCACGGGCGCGGTTGCGAGCAGGGCGCCGACGACGATTGCTGCCAGCGAACGCTGCCTCATCGCTCCTCCCCTCTGGCGTTCGAGTCCGAGCTGGTGATCCCCTTGTCCCGCCAGGCTCCTCAGCCCACCGCTCGCCTCACCAGCGCTGCGCCATCGCGGCGATGCGCGCCAGCACCTCGCCCCTCCGAATCCGCTGCTCGCGCGCCCGGGCGAGCGGCCTTCAGCGCAGCCATCGCGTCCTACCTCGACTCAAGCTCGCCCAGGCGCGCGATCTCGACGCCGTCCTCGACACACCACCATGCGCCGTCGCGGTACCAGAGCGGATGGCGCCTGTGCCGTGGACACGCCGGCCACGTCGTGTCCACGTGCGTATCGTGGAAGTACTGCTGGACATCCTCGACGAGCTTGTCGCCCGCGCCCTCGACGCCGAGCTCCCGCACGTCCGCGGCGGTATCGGCGACGAGCTGCCGATATCCCGCGCCGAGCGTCTGCTCGACGTCGCGCTGAAGCAATGGGAGTACGTGCGCCAGGTCAGCGCTCATGCGGCATGATCGACGGTGCGAGGATGAGTGAACGAGCCCCCGGTGTACATCAACCGCGCCGCGCCGCCTCGATCGTCGCGATGTCGATCTTGTGCATCGTCATCATCGCATCGAACACGCGCTTCGCGATCGCGGGATCGGGATCGGTGACCCCTTCCGAGAGGGCGATCGGCGTGATCTGCCACGACAGTCCCCACTTGTCCCGGCACCACCCGCACGCGCTCTCCTCGCCCCCGTTCCCGACGATTGCGTTCCAGTAGCGATCCGTCTCCGCCTGGTCGACGGTCGCGACCTGGAAGGAGAATGCTTCGGTGTGCTTGAACGCGGGTCCGCCGTTGAGCCCGAGGCACGGGATGCCGAGGACGGTGAACTCGACCGTAAGGACGTCGCCCTTCTTCCCATCCGGAAAGTCTCCCGGTGCGCGGTGCACCGCGCCGACCGACGAGTTCGGGAATGTCTTCGCATAGAACCGGGCCGCGGCCTCGGCGTCGCGATCGTACCAGAGGCAAATGGTGTTTTTTGCCGGCTTCGCCATCACATGCCTCCTCTTCGATGAGTTCCTGCTGGACCAGCCGCGCCGTGACGTTCCGGAGTCTAGTCGCGGCTCGTCCGCCGCGGCAAGAAGCGTCATCCCGTACGACGCGGTCTGCCGCGCCGGGGCCAACGCGGCCACGCGGTTGACGACGTCGGCGCCGAGGGGACGTTCAGGTGGACGGCGCCGATCCTGGTGCGATGAGCGCGTCCGGCAGGTCTCGCGGCGATCGCGTCAGGGCTAACCGATCTGCTCGTACGTGCATCCGTGCTCCTGCGCGAGGCCGAGTGCCATCGTGTGCGCGGGGACCAGCTTGACGCCGGGATTGAGCCCGGCGACCAGGTCGTCGTGCACCGCCTTGGGATCGAGATGCATCTCGCGCGCGAAGCGGTTGGCGTGGGCGGTCAGCGCGTTGTTGCACTGCCAGAAGATCACGCCGCGCGACTGGAGCGGCCGCACGCCGACGACCTTCCACCCGGCGAACTCGGCGACCTGGTCGAGGAAGACGTTGCGCGTCGCCCAGTCGCTGGTGGCGGGGTCCTTGATCTCGAAGCGGCGCCCGAGCTCGTATTTCGTCCAGAGCTGATCGCTGCAGTTGATCGGGAAGGCGCGCACGGAGATCCCGATCAGCGCGTTCACGGCGGGGGGTTTCAATCCGAACACCTCTTCGTGCGCGTCGAGCCAGTTCGTGGCGACCACCATCGACATCGGTCCCCCGCCGCCGGCGGCGAAGACCTGACGGTGCTTGCCCTTGAGCGTCCCGAGCCAGGAGAGGTCCCAGGTCCCGGGCGCCGCCGGGCGAAGGGAACCGGCGTCGTGGCGGGTTGCGGCGAGCGCGGACCCGGGAGCGACGGCCGCGATGCCGGCGAGCGACGCGAGAGTACCGATGAACGGGCGACGACCGAGCGGCGTGGACATTGAAGGCTCCCGGATGAGGGTCGACATGCGTCTGCCACAATGTGGCGTTGCCCGTTCCCCTTGGAAAGAGCCGCGTGGTGCAGTCACTCCCTGGCCGGTGTCAGTGCGGAAGCTCCTCCGCGAGGCCGATGAGAATCCCCTCGGGGCCCCGGATGTAGCAGAGCCGGTACATCGCTTCGTACTGGACGACCTCACCGACGAGCTCCGCACCGTGCCTGCGGAGTCTGTCGAGCGTCTCGCCGATCCCGGTCACGGTGAACATGACACGGAGATACCCGAGTGCGTTCACCGGCGCATTCCGGTGATCGGCGATCACCGGTGGCGCAAGAAATTGTGAGAGCTCGAGCCGGCTGTGGCCGTCCGGAGTGACGAGCATCGCGATCTCGACGCGCTGGGATTCGAGGCCCGTGACGCGTCCGGCCCACTCTCCTTCGATCATTGCCCGGCCTTCGAGTCTCAGGCCAAGCTCGACGAAGAACGGGATTACGGCATCGAGCGATTCGACGACGATGCCAACGTTGTCCATCCGCTCGAGAGCCATGTCGTCCGCCTGCATCCTGTTTCAAGGAAGTCGCGCAGGGGAACGACCCCCCGGCCTCACCTCGGTTTACCAGCGCGCTTCACCTGCGCGCTCGACGGAGCTCGCTCCGCCGTTGCTGCAACTCCCTCTCTTCGGCGACCAGCGCCTGCACGTCGGGATGCGTCGCGCCCCGCTCTGCCTCGAGCAGTGGGCGCGAGACGGCGACGCTTGCCAGGCGCCCCTCGATGGCGCGGAGAACTACCACGTTGGCGTATGCCTCGGCTGTCTCCGGCATCGGGAGCGTGTGCAATTGCTGGCGGAGGAGCTCGACCTGGCGGTCCACGCTCACCCGATCGGGATGGCTCGGCATCTTTCCTGTCGCGCGCAGCCTGGCACGGAGGACTTCCAGCGCTGCGAGCCGCGCCGCGATCGTGTCGCGGACCGCAGCGGCGAGCGCATCGTCGCCCGCGGCGACGGCGCTCGTCGTGGACGTGCCCTGGGCGGACAGCCGCACGGGACCACTGAGCGCGGCGGCGCAGAATGCAATCGCCTGGAGACCGCGAACCGAACGTGCCGTCATCTGTGACCTCCACGGAAGAGATATCCAAACGAAGGCGGCCGAAGTGGCAAGGGGTGACGGAACCCGACTTCCCATCGCCCCGGACGCGGTGAAAGGCACAGGGGATTGGACGCCCGGAAGCCGCCGCGCCCAGCTCGCATCAGCGTCAGGCAACGGTGACCGGGTCGGGGGCGCGCGCCACCCCGAACGGCCACCCCTTCGTCCGCCACGACCACACCAGAAACGCCACGCCTCCCAACGCCAGCACCCCCACCCCGAACAGGATCACCATCACCTGCGTCGTCGCGAAGACGAAGATCCATCCTGCCAGCGCGATGAGCGCCGGCACGGGGTAGAGCCACATCCGGTACGGCCGCGCCATGCCGGGCGCCCGTCGCCGCAGAAGGATCAGCCCGAACACCTGCCCCATGAACTGCACCAGGATCCGCGTCACGATCAGCGCGTCGATCACCGTGCCTAACGAGAAGAACCCGGCGACGATCGAGATAGCCCCGAGCACCACCAGCGACACGTACGGAAAGCCCTTCGTCGGGTGCAGCCGGCCGAACACCTTGAAGAAGTACCCGCTCTCCGCCGCCGCGAACGGGATCCGCGAGTACCCGAGCAGGAGCGCGAACACCGACCCGAACGCGGTCCAGAGCACGAGCAGGGTGAAGAAGGTCGCAACCCCGTGGCCGTACACCCGCTCCATGAAGATCGAGACGATGAACCCGGACTCCGCATGCGACTCGGCGGGGACGAACTCCCGCCACGGGATCACGCCGATGATCGACAGGTTCACCCCGAGGTAGATCAGCGCGACCGCCGCGGTGCTGATCAGGATCGACCGCGGGATCACCCGCCCCGGATCCCTGACCTCGTCGCCGATGTAGCAGACGTCGTAGTAGCCGAGGTAGTCGTAGATCCCGATCCGCGACGCCGCGCCGAGGCCGAGGAAGAAGCCTAACGAGAAGTCGAAGGCGCCCGGCGGGAAGTCGAAGGCGATCCGCGGGTCGAAGTGCATTGCCCCCGTGATGATCACCGCGAGCACGGTCACCAGCGTCCCCACCCAGAGCGAGATCGTGATCTTCGCGATCGAGTGGATCCGGCGGTAGAGCAGGGCGACGTTGATGATCCCGACCACCGTCACCAGCGCGATCACCCACGGCCGCGTCAGCCCGGACCAGATGTAGCTCGAGTACTGGGCGAAGCCGATGTACCCCGACGCGATTTCCAGCGGCCCGCTCAGCACGAACTGCCAGACGAAGAGGAAGGCCATCAGCCGGCCGTACCGCTCGCGGCCGAACGCCTCGCGCAGGTACTGGAACGAGCCCCCCGATCCCGGCATCGCCGCACCGAGCTCGCTCCACACCATCCCGTCGCAGATGACGATCACCAGCGCGACGATCCAGCCGAGCATCGCCTGCGGACCGCCTAACGCGGACATGAGGAGGGGGATCGTGATGAACGGCCCCGCCCCCATCATGTTCGTCATGTTCAGCGCCGTCGCCGGGAGGAGCCCGAAGCGGCGGCTGAGGCGGGGACGCTCGGGCGCCACCTCCTCCCCGGGCGCGCCCGCCGGCGCGCTCACTGCCCGCGTCTACCGAACTTGGCCGACGTCGCCTGCGTCTTCGGCGCCGGCGTCCGCGCCGGATGCTGCGCCTTCGACAACTTCCTGTCCGCCGCTACCGCGTGCGGCGCTTCCTTCTTCTTCGCCGAAAAGTCGGGAATGTCCCGTTCGCCCTTGTGCCGCATCGAGGCCTCCTGAGGCTCGCTCGTTCGCGTCGTGAGTGCTGCCTGTCCTTCACTGGAGAAGCTACGCGTCCGGGAGCGGTCGGCAACCGGCCGGCGCCCTGCCGGGAGCACGTCGAATCATGGCGCGACGGCTCGTTCCGCGATAGCGTTGCTCAACCCCTCCACGCTCGCGGAGATTCCCATGGTGCGATCGCTCTGCCACACGTCGCTGCTCGTGCTCCTCGCGGCGTCGACCCTTTCCGCCCAGCCGACGAAGACCCTCGCCGAACGGCTCGGACACCCCGCCGGCACCAAGCTCCTCATCCTCCACGCCGACGACCTCGGCGTTGCGCACTCCGTCGACGCGGCGAGCTTCGATGCCCTCGAGAAGGGCGCGATCTCCTCGGCCAGCGTCATGATGCCGACACCGTGGGTCACCGAGGTCGCGGCCTGGATGAAGGCGCATCCCGACGCCGACCTCGGCCTCCACCTCACCATCACCGCCGAGTGGGACAGCTACAAGTGGGGGAGCGTCGCATCGAAGGGAAGGGTACCGAGCCTGCTCGATTCCGCCGGCGTTTTTCCCAACGAGGTCGAGCCGGTGGCGAAGCGCGCCAGGCCGGCCGAAGTCGAGCGCGAGCTTCGAGCCCAGGTCGAGCGTGCGCTGGCGTCAGGCATCAGGCCGACGCACCTCGACAGCCACATGGGCGCGCTCTTCGCCACCCCCGGGCTGATGGCGGTCTACCTCCGCGTCGCGCGGTCGTACAACCTCCCGTTCCTCGCCCTCCGCGGCGACCCGCGCTCCCCGCCGCACGCCGCGTTCCGCCCGAACGAGATCCCGCTCGACACCGTCATCATGGCCGGTCCCGAGGTCCCGCGCGACCAGTGGAAGCAATTCTACCTCGACGCCGTCGCGCACCTGAAACCCGGCCTGACCGAGATGATCGTCCACCTCGGCCGCGACGACGCCGAGCTGCAGGCGGTCACGGTCAACCATCCCGACTACGGCGCGGCGTGGCGGCAGCGGGACTACGACGTGGTGACGAGCGAGGAGTTCCGGAAGGCGCTCGCCGACAACGGCGTCGTCCTCGTCACCTGGCGCGAGATCGGGAAGCTCTGCTGCAGCGCCGCGCCGGAACGCACGATTAAGCGTTAGGCGCGGAACGGCCGCCCGCCGCCAAAAAAAGCCAGCAGCCGTAACTTCCGGCCGCCGGCTTTCCGCACTGCGGAGGCGCTTGGACTGCGGAACGCCGCCACGGAGACGCAGCGACGCCGATCGCTCCCTGTGGGGTACCGCGCTCCGCGAGGCCGACCGGGGCCGTATCCGCGTCATCTGCGTCATCCGCGAAATCGTAGTTCAACATTTGTTTGATGCCGACCAGCCGCGACGTCCTGCCCAGGCGAACGGATCCGGGGCACCGATGGCTCAGGATGATCCTCCACTCGGTCCCGGATCCTTCATGATCGTCTCCGCCTGATCGTCGTTCGCCGCGGCGCTCTCCAGGGACTGTATCCGCGAGCCGCGCCGACGCATTCCGTACCCCCCGGACTCCCCGCCTACCGCCGGGGAACGACCTCGATCACCGCCGCCCGCCACTCGGCGTCGAGATCGACGCGCAGCCCGGTGCTCGCCAGCTCTCCTCCGGTCGCCTCGCCCACGGGAACACCGTCGAGCGAAATGTCATAACGCGTGGCCGCATCGAGCCCGCGCAGCGGGAACGCCCTGCTCGCCTCGCCCCCGGCCAGCCTGTAGGCGAGCAGCACGCTTCGCCCGCCAGCGGGCGCGACGTATTGCAGCGCCATCCATCCGGTCGGATTGTTGTGGTCCGGCGATGGCGTGAGGTGATAGACGTCGGCGCCGGTGATCGTCCCGCGGATGCTCTTGTACAGCGCGACGTTCGCCACCGCGCGGGCGCGGATCGCGTCGCTCCACTCGACCACACGGCTCGAGATCCCGAACTGCCCGGTCATCGGCACGCGGAACATGAAGTCCCACCATCCCGGTGGCGCGTTCGGGTCGACCTCGCCGCTGTCCTTGTCGCCGACCATCCAGTGGTTGCACAGCTCCGCCGGGAACTGCAGCGTGCAACCCCAGCCGAGCTGCAGCGAGGGCCTGGCGCCGACGATGTCGGAGACCCAGGTCGTGTGCGTGTGGGCGATGATCCCGCTGTCGAAGCGCAGCGCGCCACTCGAGCAGTTCTCGACCACCAGCTCCGGGTGCGCCGCGCGCAGCTCGTCGAGGAACTCGTAATAGGCGGCGATGTGATCGTGCAGCCGTGCACCGGCGCGCGCGGGACGCGACGCGTCGAAGTGGTCCCCGGCGTCGATGTTGTAGTCGATCTTCAGCCAGCCGAGCTTGTAGGTGGTGACGAGTCGCTCGACCGTCGCCTTCGCCCACCGCCTGACGGCGGGCTTCGCGAAGTCGAGGTGGCACCGCCGGTCGTTGAGGATCGGCTTTCCCTGGAGCGTCAGGCACCAGTCGGGGTGCTCGCGAAAGTTGCGCGACTGCTGGCCCAGGCTCTCGATCTCGATCCACATTCCGAACTTCATGCCGCGGCTGCGCACGTGCCCGGCCAGCTCCTCGACGCCGCGCGGGAACTTCCGCCGGCTCACCTGCCAGTCGCCAAGCTCCGTCACCCAGTCCTTGTCGACGTACCACCCCGAGTCGATGACGTAGGCCTCCGCGCCCAGCGTTGCGGCGGCGTCGGCGGCCTGCTTCGCGCGCTCGACGTCGATGTCCTGGCCGTACGGGTACCAGGTGTTGAAGTGGACGAGCAGGGGCCGGTTCCCCGGCGCGGGCGCCGCGACGTACGTTCGCTGGTAGCGATGCATCTGGTTCGCCGCGTCGTCGAGATCTCCCGCCGCCGCGGTGAGCGCGAGGCGCGGGGTGGTGAACGACGCGCCCGGCGCGAGTGACAGCGAGCCGCCCCCGTCGTGGCGGATTCCCATTCGCACCGCGACCGGCCGCGACTGCAGCTCGATGTCGTTCTCGCCCGGAGTGCGCTCGACCTGCATCCCCCAGTTTCCCGACCACGCCAGCTCGGCGAGGTACTCGACGCCGGCGCGCTCGTTCCGGAGCGAGAGCCACGGGACGTACCCCTTCGACGACCGCCCGTGTACCTGCTCGAAGTCGCGGACACCGGCGCCTAACGATTCGCTGGCGAGCTGGCGCTCCTGCCCCCAGGTGCCGTAGAGGTAGCGCAGGGTGTAACGCCCGCCGGGGAGCATCCAGTTCGGGACGATCGCGACGGGGATCGCGGCGCGTCCGCGGTTGGTGATCGTCAGCTCGCGGGTGATCACCCCCGTCTCCCCCCACGCCGCGTAGCGCTCCTCGACCGTGAGCGGGAGCGTCACGTGGCGGAGCGTCAGGCGCAGCTCCTCGACGCCGGGCGCGATCGTCACCGTGCGCTGCGCCGTGAGGCGGAACGACGCGCTGTCGAGCGCGACACCACCAGCGCTGCCAGCCAGCTCGAGCATCGGGATGCGCGGATATGAGGGCATGACCCGCGTCGTGTCGCTCTCCCGCGCGGCGGGACCGAAGTAATCGAGCGTCGCGCGTCCGCCGCGAGCGGCGATCCGGGCGGCCACCGCTCCGGAGCGCAGCGACCACCTCTGGCCGGAGTCCCGCGTCGCCACCTGGGCGCCCGCCGTCCGCGCGCCAACGACGGCGGCGGCGAACACCAGCACCGGGACGCGAAGCCGCCATTTGGCGCGAGACCGGGAGCCGGGGGCGAGAAGCGGGGGGGAAGTCACGGCGTGAAGTTGCGGGGGCGAACAGCGGGCCGCTACTGCGGGAACGGCGGGGGGTAATCAGCAGGAGCCTCGGAGCTCCCGGAGAGGCGCGTCCGTGAGCCGTCCACTGCGTGCTCGGTCTTCCTCGTGCACTTCTCAGCGATGAGTAGCTGCAACTGCAGTCGCAGTCGCGGTTGTAGTCGCCACGGAAGTCGCCGCCGAACTGCCCCCGCAATGCCCGCAGGGATCTCCCGCCCGCTCGCGCTTTGTTGCACTCTATCCTCCATGCGCATCCTCGACCATCTCCTCGTCGTCGTCGTCGCCGCCGCGGCCCCGCTCGCCGTCGGCGCACAGTCGCCGGCGAAGTCGCGCGCCCCGATCGTAGCCGTCTTCGCTCACCCCGACGATGAACGCGTCATCGGACCTCTCCTCTCCCGCCTCGCCCGCGAAGGGCGCGAGACGCACCTCGTCATCGCCACCGACGGCTCGCAGGGCGTCCGCGACTTCGCGCGCATCCCCGCCGGCGCCGAGCTGGCGGCCGCGCGCAGCCGCGAGGCGCAGTGCGCGGCCGACCGGCTCGGTGTTCGCCAGCTGCACCTCCTCGGGCTTCCCGATGGCGGGCTCGCCTCCTTCGAGACGTTAGGCAGCCTGCGCGCCAGGCTCACCGCGATCATCGACTCGCTGAAGCCGGCGGCGATCATCACCTTCGGGCCCGAGGGCGGCACCGGCCACCCCGACCACCGGCTCGTCGGCGACGTCGCGACGCAGATCGTGCAGGGCGACTCGCGCTACGCGAGGATCGACCTGCTCTACGCGTCGCTTCCCGCCGAACGGCTGCGCACCGCGCCCCCGGCCGAGCCCACCGTCAATGGAATGGCTCAGTCGCTGCTCACGGTGCGCGTCCCCTTCGAGCCGCGCGATCTCGTCGCGGGGCGCGAGGAGTTCGCTTGTCACAGGAGCCAGTACGCTCCCGAGGAGATGGACGCGGTCAACCGCTACCTGGCTCACGCCTGGAACGGGAGCGTCTGGCTGCGGCCGTGGAATGGCACGCTGCACGACCGCGCACTGTTCCGTTAGGCGCGCCGCTACCCGCCGCGCACGAGTCAGCCCCTCACCCGCCCGCGCACCGCGTTCGCTC
>OEPS010000399.1_pt1 | contig 15788 bp, 16 predicted proteins | sample 1539411 | NCBI WGS metagenome assembly OEPS01 (sample SAMN02671747, study PRJEB22543) | soil metagenome | biome: bacteria | place: China:Hunan Province, Lengshuijiang City | collected 2012-10-15 | depth 0.08m m | reverse complement strand
GTTTGCCGTCCTGTTCTTCATTGAAGCGTGCGTCGTCTGGCGGAAGGTCGCGACCAACGGTGCGAGGAACCGAAGTGGTGAATGATCGCGAAGCCAAGCAACTGCGCGAGCGCGGAGAGACCATGGCGCGGATCTTCGAGGCCAATCCCGAGTTTTTACCGCTGCTCGAGGGATTGCGCACGCAGCGCGTCTATCGCAAGTACCACCCGCGGCCCTGGGCGCTCTTCTGGATTGGCTTCGTCGTCGGCGGCCTGCTTGCGCTGCTGCCATGGATCGTGCGATGAGCGTGACGCCGGCCGCGGAGAAGCTCTACGACCTGCTCGTCATGTACTACCTCGATCACGGATTCCCCCCGTCACTCAAGGACATGGGCGATCTCCTCGGGCACAGGAGCAAGTCGACCACGCTCGCGCAGATGCGCCAACTCGAGGCCGCGGGATGGATTCGCCGAGGTGGTCCGGATGCAGCATCGCGAGTCTGGTTGCCGGTGCGCGAGCGCTATGCGGTGGTCAAGATCGCATGAAGTGGAACTCGCGCATGTCGCGCTGGTACTACCACCGCAAGCGCTGTCGCGAACTGGTGATCGAGCGCGCCGGCGGGGACGTCTATGAGAACGGACACTGCGAGGCGTGTCACGAGCCGGGGTCGCGCTGGCAACCGCTCGCTTGGTGCCATGCCTTTGGTCGAAGAAATATCCTCGCAGAGCCCCTCGCTTCACTGCCATGCTTCACGATGCTGCTCTGCACACCGTGTCACGACCGTCTCGACGATCGCGATGGCCGGCACGATGTGAACTTTCGCGAACGTCTGCGCTGGGATGCGATCGGCCGCGCCAAGTTTGAACTGCACATCGGCGACGATATGGGCCTTTTTGATGCCACCGGAGCAGCTCGACTCATAGAACGCATACTTCGGCAAACCGGAGAGCTGGACCGCATGAAAGAGGAGGCATTGACGCGATGAGAACGCACGCTTCGACCGACACGGACGACGACGACAAGGAAGACGACGACGAGTAAGCGGGCATAAAAAAAGGCCCAGCGTCCGCGGTGGGCGCTGGGCCTTTCGTATATCGGGGGTCAGGGTTTGCAGTTGCGGTGGCCCCTGGTGAGCTCGAGCACCTTCTCGAGGAGACCGCAACTCCTCCCGGCTGCGTGCGGGAGCCCCAGGATTGGCAGTGTCGGCAGCGGTAGGCGGATGAGCGGGGTCGGCGTCGGCACGGACGTCTCCGAGGCCGTGGGGGCTGGTGTAGCGGCCCGTGTGGGCGCGGCGCGAGCGGGAGGCGCCGTGGTCCGCGGTGGGGCCGTCGAGGGTGCAGGAGACGGCGTGGGGCGCGGCGTGGGGAGGGTGACTGTACACAGCCCGGCCTTCGGTGGCTCAAGCCCATTCTCCACAGCGAACGCTGCGGCGATGCGGCACACGTAGTCCTGCTCGGCGGTGAAGTCCTGCAGGAATTGGCCGTAGAGTCTCGCCTGTTCGTCCGATTGCTGGCGCTCGATGCTGAGCTCGCGGTTGAGGCTGGCGATCGAGCTCGCGTTGTGGACCGTGGCGTCGGCATCGTAGCGCGAGCTGAGCACTGCAAAGATCGCGATGCCGAGCGTCATTGCCAGGATGAGGATGCCCGCGATCGTCTTGGCAGTGCGCCGGCGCATCGATCGCAACAGCGCCTCGAGCTGCTGCACCTGTTCCTCGGAAAGCATCTGCGTGGCCATCAGATCCTCAATGCGGGGTAGCTGTTGGGAACGGCGTGGAGCTCGCAGCGGGCGCCTGGATAACGATTGGCGGCGCACTGCGGCTGGCGGCCAGCGTCGCCCCCACGGCGGCAGCTCCGACCACCAGGGTCGCGATGATGCCCATGATCGCGATCCATACCTGCAGGCGACGCTGCACTGCTTTCTGGCGCTGCTCGAGCCCCTCCTTGTCCTTCTGGCGCTGCTCGAAGTCGCGGATGCACGGTAGGAGCAAGGCGCGTTCCTGGGGCGTGGCGTCCTGCAATCCCGTCTCGATCAGCGCTCGCCAGGCGCGATCGCGGACCTGCGCTATGGTCTCCTTTGGCCATTTCTCCATTACTCACCGCATCAGAAGGCGCTCACGGGGTCCGGTGTTGGACTTGAGCCTGTAACAGACGGAATGACGAACGGACCTGGACGAGAGCAAATCTGCGACGTTGGTGGCGCACTGGCGTATCCGTCAAAGATCGTTTGCGTGCCACCGACGAATAGTTCGCTACCCAGTTCTAGCACGGCGTAGACCTGCCCAGTAAGGGCGTCATCCGCAAGGAAGGTGGTCCACGCGAAGCCGTCGGTGGAGCGTAGGAGCTTGCCCGGTAGCGTCCCTGAGACATAGACTGCGCTCGAGCGCGCGAAGAGTATCGGCAGGCCGCCCGCGTTAAAGAACTCCCCGGGCATCGTGCCGGCCGTCCAGTGGACTCCGTCGAACGACACCCATACAAAGGGTTGACTGGTGTCGACCGGACCCAGGACCCCTACAACGACGAACGCTCCGAGGAAACTGGACCACACGATGTCAAGGCAATCCCCCAATAGACTCGTTCCGGGGGCGTTATTGAAGGGATTGTCCAATTGCGGCGTCCACGTACCGCTCGGATCGGAAGCGGTGAACACGGCTGGGCCGGGCGTATTGCCGACCGGGCTTTCAAAGTTATTTGACCCCTTGGCCCAAAGGCCAAGCGTTGGCGAATAAGCAACCGGACCCTCTGGTCCGTTGTTACCGGTCCAGTTGACGCCGTCTGTCGAGGTAAGTGTGCCCTGTGGGGATCCGAAAAGACCAGACGCGATGATTCCGGAAGAGAAGGACAGGCTGCCATCCAAGTTGTAGCCGGAGGCGCCGCTCACCCTGCTCCAATTGACCCCGTCCGTTGAATAGTACAGGTCATTGATCGACGCTTCGACGAGAAACACGCCTGCCCATGGCACCCAAGTACCGCGGTAAAATCCCGTACCCGCGGATGGCGACGTGCTCCACGTGTGGCCATCAGGCGAATAGAAGAATCCGGGATAGCTCGGGTTGATGGCCTCTGCGCCGGCGGTCGACACGACGACTCCTTCCCCGGCGATAAGAGTGCCGATGCCTGTCGCGGCGTAGCCCACCGTCAGGGCTTCGCCCTCAGCGTCAAGTGGATGCGGGACTGTAGTCCACGTTGCGCCTCCGTCGGACGTGACCTCGAGGCAACGATATTGGCGTTTGGCGACGGGCAAAACGGGCGGATTGTGAAAGCAGGTGGGGCCGCCATAGGTGCTAGCGACGACCGCTGGCATACCGGTGGTCCACTCGACCGGATCAGGCACTATCCGTTTCCGCTCGTCACGAGCCAGATAAGCATCTGATATTGCACCTGCAACGTGCCGTTGCTCCACGGAGAGCCAGAGCTCACGCCGTTGATGTGCAAGTACGCGGTGTAGCTGCCTTGCGGCAGCACCGACATTGGCGGCGAGTGCAACCCTCCACCATTCCACGTTCCGCCGGCAGACAGCTTGCGCGAACGGTTGTTGATACCGCCGGGGTTGATGCCGAGCTGGAAGTTCGGCACATCGGTTGGCGTTCCGCTTGCGATGACAGAGATCTCGCACTCGAGGTGAATGCGGACGTTCGCCTCGTCAATGACGAGCGGCACCTCGACTACGACGCCACCGGTGACGGTGATCTCGTCGACGGCCTCAGCCATCATCACTTCGCCGCCGCAGCACACGGACGAGCCCGGTGGACCTGGGGGGCCAGGTGTACCGGGGATGGTGACGCCGCCGCCGACCGTGCCTGTCGAGCTGCCTGTCGCCACAGTGCTTGTTGCAGCTCGCGCCGCCATTTGGTCCGCGATGTACTGCAGGTCGTCCATCGTGTATGGCAGATCCCCGAGTAAGACCTGCTGCGTCACGCCGTCGATCTCCACGTCCTGCACGACGAGAGCGCCAAGAGCGCCAGTGATCGTACCGGCCTGTCCCTGGAACTGCGGTTGATCGGGGAGCGTTCCGGGTTCGTACAGGGCCGCCGTGGCCGAGGATGGGATTGCCATCGAGACCCGGGTTCCAGGCGAATGCGCGAAGTACGGCATCGTGATGTGGTACTGGACTGTCCGGAGCGATAGCACGCTGCCGACGGTGTTCGCGATCTGTTGCAGCGTCGCCTGGTCGCTGACGTTGGGGTACGTCAGCGCCGGCGTCAGCGCGCGGCGCCCATACGGCGATCCCGAGGAGACATCGTACGTGGCGACGATTGGCGGCCCCGTCACATTGCCGTTGGCATCGGTCGGCGAGGCGCCGTAGACCTGGACGAAGTTGCAGAGGTTGTCGACCGGACCCTCACGCCGGCTGATGACGTAGTCCGTGGTCATCGCGAGGCGATGGGTCGGCGCCTTGGTGTAGTCGACCTGCTGGAACCAGAGCAGCCCTGTCTCGTCGACGAAAAAGTACCAGCCGATGCCAGCGATGCGCACGCATTCCTCGAGCGCGGTGAGGCAGTTGTAGCTAGTGTCGAAGTTGAAGATTCCCGTGACGCCGAGACCCGGGGCGCTCGAGGTGTCGTTCACCGCGATGTGTCCACCGCCGGCCTGGACGGAGCTCACGATGTCGCGGATCATCTGCCCGACATCGGTCGCTGCCGCATAGTTCATCACGAAGGGATTGGACTCGAGTTCCGTGACCAGCGGATCGAGCACCAGCGAATACGTCGCATCCGCGTCATAGATGTGCGGGTTGTCGTTGACGGTGCCGTCGAAGACGTGCTCTCCCGTTAGCGCCTCGAACACGCTGCAAAAGTCACCGACCTGGATGCCGGCGATTTGCGAAGCCGCTTCCACCTGGAGCTCGATCTGATGGAAGCCGCCGTTGAGCGTGGACTTCAACGTCGGCAGGTTGAGTATTCCGCCTAGGCTTCCGCGGAACACGGTGCGCGAATGGTCCCAGACGTCTGCGCGAAGCGATGACGTCTGGATCGCGAGCGGACCCGATGCGGGCGCCGGTGTCACGACGTTGGAATGCACCGACTGCGGCCCAGCGCTTGTCGTCGTTGCCGACACCGTGAACGTGTAACTCGAACCGTTGGTCAGACCGGTGACGAGGAAGGCGAGCACCGGACTGCCGACGTCGATCGTGCTAAGGAGCGTTCCCGTCAGGTCGAACACGCGCACCGTATAGTCCGTGATCGTGCCGCCCGGGCTCAACGGGGGCGACCAGTTGAGCGTTGCCACCGTGTCGCCCGGAACGCCTACGAGGCTGATCGGGGCGCCCAGTGGGTTGGGCGTTACCGCGTTCGATGTCGATGCCGGTCCCGAACCGATGGCGTTGGTCGCCGTCACCGTGAACGTGTACGTAGTCCCGTTCACGAGCCCCGTAAACGTATGTGAGAACGTCGAGCCGCTCACGGTGGCCGGTGTTTGCGCGGTGACCCCGATGTAGGGCGTGATTGTGTACCCGGTGATCACCGAGCCACCGTCATTGACCGGCGCAGACCACATCACCGTCGCCTGCGTGTCGCCGGCGATCGCGCGCACCGAGAGTGGTGCCGTGGGGACCCCGACGATGGTGACCGACGATGAGGGTGAAGACGGTCCACTGCTACCGAGAGCGTTGGTCGCGTAGACCGTGAAGGTGTACGCCGTCCCGGCTAGGAGGCCGTTGATGACGACCGACGTCGGCGTCGTGTCGTTGCCCAGGAAGGTGACCGGCGTTTGCGGCGCTGTACCAATGAACGGGGTCACTGTGTAGGACGTGATGACCGAGCCGCCATCCGAGGACGGAGACGTCCATGACACCGTCGCCGCCTGCACCGCAGCGACAGCGGCGACAGCGGTCGGAGACGTTGGAGCCGGCATCAGCTACTACAACTCATACTTGGAGGCGTAGGAGATCGAGCACGTGCAGTTCGTACCGCCCGACTGCACGGCTGCATAGATCACGTTGTTGCCGGGGAACAGCAAGGGGAAGGTGCCCACCGGAGCCAGTCCGAGCTCACTCGAGAGTCCGAGGTCGGCGATGATCGCGAAGAGCGTCGAGTCGATCGTCACCGTCGTCGCTGCGACCGTGAAGGCCGCGGTCACATTCAGGTTGGGGTAGGTCGTGTTCTGTACCTGAACGCCGGTGATCACCGCTGAAGGCGCCGTGATCGTGACGATCGGCTCGCCGTATGCGGCGCCGCCATAGACGATCGTCGGGTTCGGGCTGGTCGCGCTGACCGATCCGCCAACCGCCATCGGGGGTGTGATCACCGTGCTGCCACCGAGATCCTCGGCGAACGGGTTGCGCGAGAGGAACTCAAGCGGCGCGTCCCACAAGTATGGCGGCATGGGAACCAAGGGCTTGGCCTGCGCGAAGCTGTTGAGCCGCACGCGGATGCCGGTGAGATTGTCGAAGGTCAGGTACTGCTCGCCGGCCATCGTCAGGACGCCCTTCGCTGCGGGATACGACGTGCCGGCGCCGAAGTACCCGGCCGCGTTGCCCTCGTCGTAGTTCGCCGCGACCGTGATCTTGCGGCCGATGAAGTCCTGCGCCGTCCACACCGCCTTGCCACGCCAGTTGAGCTGCGAGCTCTTGTTGCTGATGTGGTTGCCGTCGATGGTGATCAGGTTCGCGAACCATGAATCGGCGTCATTGAGATCGATGAACGGCTGCACGACGCCCGTGTCCGCCCGGGGCAGGCCGCCGAACTTGATGATCTGCCGGTGCCCATAGCGCAGGTCAGGGACGGTCAGGAAGGACGGCTGTGTCACCCGAGGCGCTCCGTGCGAATGCCGCGCTTGCGGCTGCGCTGCGCCTTCTGGTTGGCGACATAGAGCAATCCCGCGAGTCCGGTCGCGGTGGTACGGAAGCCGGTGCCGTCGCTCGAGACGTCATCACCTGGCGCCGGCTGGCGCTGCAGTTCGTAGCTCTGCTTCAGAACCTCACGAATGTCGGTCAGCAGCGAGCGCACCTCGTCGAGGGTCGAATCGTTGCTGCTGCGGGAGCCCGGTTGCGACGGAGAGGAACCCCAGTTCATTGAAGAAGTCCCGACGATGCCGCCGGCAGCCATGGGGGTGACGCCGCCGACAAGCGCGCTCGCCATCATTCGGTCGATCGCGTAGATCTCGCCGAAGCTCGATGGCATCAAGCGATCGATCGAATCGTGCGACGCGGCCTGCATCATCGGCCACTGCGCAACCGAGAGCTCATGGGGAATGATCCGGCCGCCGACGTCGGGCTCGAACAGTGCCGGTCCGCGAGTACCAACCATGATCGGGTCGCCGGTGGTGGGCTTGAAGATCTCCCAGCCTTCCTCGCCAACGAGATAAGGACGATGCGCAGCGACGGGGCCGCCGCGCGCGAGATGAGTCGGGATGCTGCCCCCCGTCTCGCCTGTGTTCGGAAGCGAACCGATGATCTTGTCGAGATTCTTCGATGCACTGACGGTGCCCTGAATGTTGGTAACGATGGCGCCGAAGTCAGAGCTCAATTGCGGGGCCAACCATTGAGCCAGGTTGTTGATGGCTTGCAGCCAGTTGTGCAGCGTCTGCACGTCGGTGACGCGCCCCCCCCACTCCTGAGCGAAGATGAGCATCTCCCCTGAGGACATCTGTCCGTACTGCTTCGTGAATCCGCTCATCGTCGACAGCGCGCCGGAGATGCTCTTCTCAGATGTTACGCCCGCGTTCAGCAGGTTGACCGTCTCCTGGAGCAGTGGCGCGCTGGTGATCCTGTGTTGATTCCAAAGATCGTCAATGATCTTGGTCTGGTTCGTGGCGTGGTCGACGCCGAGCACCGCTTGGCCGAGCGATCCGTAAAGGTCTTGGAATGAAGATGCCGTCTTCCCGGAGAATCCCACATACATCTCCGCGACCCCTTGGCTTACCTGCGCAACCTTCGCGAGGTTCTTAGCCGTCTCGGCTTGGGCTACCGCCTCCTGCTGCTGCTCCTGTCCCGAATCGCTCGTGTTCAAGAGGCCCAGCGATGCGATGGTCGCCGCGCTCAGGGCAGACATCCCGAGAACCCCCGACAAGATGCCGCCACCACCGGCACCGGCCTCTCCGGCACTCCCAGGAGATCCCTCGTCCGCCGGCGGCCCACCCGCAGGTGGAACGCCAGGGCCACCGGGCCAGTTGACCACGAAGACGGGCTGAGCGAAGAGGTTACCAACCTTCAACAGGTTGCCAAGCACCTTGCCTCCGGTACCGCTGAGCAGGTTCTGCAGGATGCTCGAGTGACCGACGGCGTTCTCGATGTCGCCGACAACCGTTGACCCGACCTTCGCCTTGCTCGCTTGATCGGATAGCGTCTGCGCCAGCGTCGAGTGCGAGATGGCGTTGCTGACATCGGTGGCGATGCTCGTGCCGACGCTCGCGTCCTTCAGCGCCTTCGAGGTGTCGCTGGCGATGACCTGGCCGATGTTCGCGCTATTGATCGCGCTGGTGAGCTGTGTGCCGATCTTGGTGCCGAGGTCCGCCGGCACGGAGACGCTGAGCTTCTCGGTCAGATCGGCGCCGACACCGGTGAAACTCGTGCGAATGCGCGCAGCCGTCGACGCTGCAGTGTCGCCGAGCGACGTGAGCGAGCTCTGGATGCCGCTGAAGTCGATTGCGCCGGCCTGCCCCCCGCCCTTGAACACATTGCTCAGCGCGTCACGGATGGGACCCATCCGCGTGCGCATCATGCTCGTCACCTCGGACATGCGGCTCGGGCTCATGCCGAGCTCGTCCGTGATCTCGGCGGCGGTCGGTGGCCGTCCGAGGATTGACTGCAGCAAGGCCCCCGTCTGTCCGCTCTTGCTCAGGTCGCCGAACTTACTGAACTCATCGGTGATCTCGGCTGTGTTCGGCAGCCGGCCAAGCGCACCGTGCAACCGATCGATGGCATCCGCCGCGCCGTTGATGTCCCCTGGCGCGCGCTGGAACGGCAGGGTGATTCCCCTGACCTTGCCGGCGAGTTCGTCCCACGGCCGCGCCGCGAGCAGACGATCGAACTTCGAGCTCGAGTCGACCGCTGCATCGCCGAGTCCCTTCGTCGCCTGGCGCATGCGATCGAGCTGCAGCGCACCCTCCTCGCCGCCGCTGAAGAGGCCCGAGAGGTTCTTCATCGTGTCCTTGCCGAGCAGCATGTCGAGCATGCCCTTCATCGTCGACAGGTGACCGACGAAGGTCTTGGCACCACCGATGGCCTCGAGGAAAGGGTTGAGCACCTTGGTGATGAGGAAGCGCGCGATGAGGATGTCGAAGATGATCGTGATCAGGTGGAGGTGCTGCTGCAACCACTGCGCCACGTCGACGATCGGGCCAATGACGTGCGCTGCGAGAAACGCGACCACGTTCGCGATCCCCGAGATGATGCCTACCGCAAACGGAAGTGCCTGACCGATGGCGTCGAAAACCACGCCGGCGAACTTCTCGATGCTCGGCAGCGCAGTGACGAAGCCATTGAAGACACCGCGTAGCGCATCGATCAGGTTGCCCCACGGCACCTTCGACAGCGCGGTCACCACCTTCTCGCCGACACCGACGGCGAAGTCCATGATCTTCGGCGCGGCCTTGGCAATCGCGTCGATGAACGATGCAATATGCGGTTGCGCCGCCTTGAAGGCAGGAACGATCGCGGAGACGACGAAGCCACCAAAGCGTTGGAACGCGGGCAGGATCGTCCCACTCAGGACCCCGCCGAGCTTGCTCAGCGCGGGCCCGATGCCACTGTTGATCTGGTTGCCGACGTTACCGAGAGCTCCGCCCCACTGCGACCACGTCGACACGAGGAACGCCACGACGGCGACGATGCCGAGCAACGCGAGTCGTAGCGGATCGATCCAGGCGATGAACTTCAACAGACCACCGGTCAGCGCGAAGAACGCAGTCGCGCCGGCGAGGATCTTGAGCACGAACGGTGCCCACTGTTCGATCAGCTTCTGATGATCGTCGATCCACTGTCCGAAGCCAACGATCAGCGGCGTGAGCCTGGTGAGCAACTCGGTGAACATCGGCAGCAGCGCCTCGCCGATGGCAACACGAGCCGAGTACACGGCCGAGTTGAACATCTGCATCATGACGGCCGGCTGCTGTGCCGTCTGTGACCACTTAGCACCGAAGGTCCCGGCCTGCTGCTCGATGTCCGAGATGCGCGCCTTGACCGAGTCGAGGTTGTCGAGCATCGCCATGATCGGCGTCTTACCGCGTGACTGACCGAAGAGGATGCCCTCGATGTTGATGGCCTGCGCGCCACCGAGACCACCGGGCAGCGCCGAGAGCTTCGACTGCAGGAGCTCGAGCGCCTTCAGGAAGCCGTTGGGGTCGTTGACCATCATGTTGACGAGGTCTTCCTGCTTGATCCCGAGCGATGCCAACGCCTTGCTGTGCGCGTTGGTCTCTGAGGTCAGCGACATGAGATCGAAGCGCAGCCCCGTGGTGCCCTGGCTCGCGCCGAAGGCGCTCGTGGTCAGGTAGTCGAGCATGCCGCCCATCTCAGAGAGGCTCTGGTTGGTCGCGCCGGCGACACCGAGGAAGCCTGTCTTCAGTGCGGTGTTGAACTGGTCGAACGTCATGACGCCCTGGCCGACGATGGCGTTGAGCTCACCCGCGGCGGCGGTGGGGTCGGCCATGTTCTTGCCGAAGACGCCCATCGTCTGCGCGAGCGTTTTCATCGTCTGGTCGAGGTCCGAGTGCGTCATCTGCGCGGTCTCGGCGCCGGCCGAGAGGATGCTCAACATCTCGGACGCGCTATGAAACTGCACGCCCTCCGACGATGCGAAGTAAGCCGCCTGCGCGAGCTCGGTGGCGGTGTAGCCGACCTGCGGACCGAGTGTGAGCAGTCCCTGACGGAGGGCGTCGACCTGCTGCTGCTGGTAACCGAGTGCAGCGGATGTCGGATCGAGGGCGTTACCGAGTGCTGCCTGCTGCTGCGCATATGCCGCGATGGCGGCCGTGTCGTTCTGCGCGAAGCCTGCGTGGGTCTGCAGGAGGTTGAGTTGGTACTCGAGGTCGGAGGCGGCCTTGATCGAGTACGCGGCGACGCCGGCGCCGACTGCGGTGATCGCCCCGAATCCCTTGGCTAGCGCGAGGGACGCATCGCCCGCGGCATTGAAGGCAGCCCGAATTCGCGCTGCTCCCTTCTCCGCGGAGCCGACCATTGTCTCAATGTCACCCGCGATCTGCTGGGTGACATTGGACATCAGGTTATATAGCCTACGAATCGCAAAATGAGCGTTTCCGTAGCTAATCGACCTCCTCTTATAATGTGATCCGCAACGTCGTGGTAGAATTCACGACATGGCAGCAGATCGAGTGGTTGGAATCCCGCTGGGCGGGAAGCTAGGAAAGGGGCGCGTAGCCCTGGTCGATGAAGCAGATGCGGTCGGCGAAATCGTCGAGCGTCAATGGACGGCTATCTGCCCGCACGGACCGGACAGCAACGGGACTTTCTATGCCGTACGCACCCTGAAACCGGAGCGAGTTGGGTTCAAGTACATGCACCACCTGATCGTCGGCATGCCACCTGTCGGCATGACCACCGATCACATCAATGGCGACGGACTCGACAATCGACGCGTCAACTTGCGGTTCCTTACACCAGCAGAGAACAACCGAAACCGCGTCCACTGGATGCATCGGGGAGCAAAGCTGCCCCCGTCGACAGTGCCCGAGCCCATCATCGATTACGTTATCGAGCGACCCAAGAAGCGCGGGGCGAGACTGGGCACCGGCGCGCCGGACATCTTCCTGACGTGCCGCGGTTGCGGATCCGTGTTCGCCACTCGGCCGTGGCGATCCGGTGCGAAGTTCTGCTCCTTCGCTTGCTATGGCAAGGCACGTGTGTTCTAGCGCCGCAGGAATCGACCGAAACCCTTCGGTCTCTTGGCCTCTTCCTCGGCTTTCTTGCGAGCCTTCTCTTCCTCTTCGGACTTGAACGTGCCGAAGGTGAAGAGCAGTTCATAGTCACGTTGGTGCTGGACGTACTCCGCATACACCTCGGACGGCAGCCGGCCATGGTGATGTGCGTATGCGACAAGGCTGACGAAAAGAGCCGCGCGCGGGCTCTTCGCCACGTGTGATCCGTAGGGGCCGATTTCGATCTCGACCCCCAGCCTCATAAAGCCAGGGCTTCGTCCGACCTCGAAGTTCCGTCGACGTCCTGAAACCCGGAGAGCTTGAAGATTGCCTTCTGGATCTCGGTGAGCTCACCAGTCGGGCGCTGAAGCAACGCCTGCTCGGTGACGTAACCGCGCTCACCGTTCTTGACGCCATTGGCCTTGTTGATCGACAGCGCGATGAGATTGCGGCGCCACTTGCCGGGGTTCAGCTTGCGCGGACCCTTCGGGTTGAGTGGATTGACCTCACGCGAGGCGTTCTCGATCAACTGCTGTTCGCCGTCGGTGATGGCGGCGATCTTCAAACGCTTGCCATCCCTGAGCACAAAAAAATCGACGAGATCAGCGGTGTCCTCCCCACTGAGCCAATGCGCGAGGTCAACGTCCTCGGCCTGAGTCTCAGTCAGGAATGCGCTGGTCCCGTCTTCGTCAGAGGGTTGCGTCGTCGTCGGTAGGGTCTGCGTTTCCATTGGGCCTCTCCTGTTCCTGTCCTTTGCGGAACTGTGCGAAGTCCGCGAGTTCGGCGTCGCTCATTCCAAGAACGGCGTCGACCGTGTTATGCAGCGCCCGGTCGTGCTGGTTGAGCACGTCGAGAGCGTGGGATCGTGCCACGCGCCATTGGTACTCACCGCCGGAGCAGAGCATCTGCAACTGGTCGAGTAAGCGCGTAGCGAGCTGGCGGTTCAACTCCGCGAGCTGAACCCTGAGAACACGCGCTCGCGGCGAGGACGAATCGGACAACGTGACGCGTCGCACCGACCGTCCTTCCGCCGCTCTGCGCTGTTCGTTGAGTGTGTCGGGGTGGGGGGCCATGCCCATGGTGGGTCCTCTCCTGTTCCGTTTCCCCCGAGAACCGCGATTAGTTCTCCAGGATGTCTTCCGCTGTGAACGTGATCGTCTCCTCAACGAAGGCGTTCTCCGTCCACTTGCTGACTTCCTTCTCGAACACGACGTTGATGAAGGTCATCACGGGCACACCCGAGATCTTCGCTGACACCTGAATGTCGTAGCGATTGAACGGCCGCTGCGAGTGGTAGATGCCAGAGCTGGGGATGGTCGGGCCGGCGTTCTGCACCGGGTCCTCCCCCATGATCATCGAGCGAATCGGTCCCTGGACGTAATACGACTTAATGGTGCCGGTGACCGTGTACCGGCCCCGGCGAACGCCGGTGATGCGACTGCCGAGAACCGGCAGCTTGACGACACCTTCGTCCTCGTCGTAGTCCATCTCGTAGATCTCGCCGAGAGTGTGGAAACTGTCGGCGACGAGACCGTTGGCGCGGCCAACGATCGCGATGTCTACGCCGTGAGGTACGGACTCAGGCTGGAGCGTGTTGAGGCTGGGCAAACAAATGCCTCCTCGAGATGTGTTTGCACGGCCCGCTTGACTACCAGGAGCGTGTCGAGCTCCGCGCGCCGCGCCTCTTAGTGGATGAGACCCGCAGGGATCGGCTCGTCGTACGAGACGCGCGCATCACCTTCCACGTAGAGGTCCATCGTCCAGATCTCGCTCCTGTCGATGTACGCCGGTTCTTGGTTGTGGCAGCGGAGATGACGGAAGCTCGCCAGGCGCGTCCTGTTGTAGAAGGCACATGCCTCCACCAGGCCGCCCATCTGCTCCACCATCTCGTACCCTCCGAGCCGCTCGTCTGCCCAGCAGCTCACCAAGAACACAAGCCCCATCCGGGTGCTGATCCGCCATTGACCCGTGGCTGGCGGGTTGGCGGGGTCGGTGTCGACGTCACCGAGAGATCTGAATGTGTCCGTCGAATGTCCGAGCGCGATGCTGATGACCGGCTGAGTCATGCAGGCACCGGTTTCGGTGTTGTCTTTCGTTTCTTGCAGCATGTTGTCGATGATGTCGTAGGGATGCGCCGGCACAATCAGCGGACCGCGTGCATCCGACCCATCGGCAAGTGGTGGCCATCCCACCGGGAAGAGTCCAGAGAAGTCCCATGCCGCGAGCGCATCGCGCAGCTCGTTACGCGCCTGCGTGTACGACGGAAGTGTCGCCGGCGGGAGCGGCATTACAGATCCGTCTCCGCAGTGATGGACGGCAACGAGAAGCCGAGCAACCCCTGTTTCATGCGCCCGAGCGACGTCGAGCCGAGACCCTTGTATCGAGCTCGCATGATCGCGACCGTCGTGGTGAAGAACGGACGCCGCGGGTAGTTGATGCTCTTGCCCCCCTCATTGAGAATCCAAGCGTAGTAGAAGCCCGAGAAATCATCCTGGTCGATGAACATGTCGGCGATCGGCATGGACCTCGAGGCCGAGACGGTGCGCGTCTTCGTGGCACGCCACACGCGACCGGTGCGCCGGCCGTCGTAGCCGCCGGCGTTCATGTGGAGGTATTTCGTCGGATCGTCGGGCCAGATGCGGTACGCGCTCGGCGGAAGCGGCGCGGTGTAGACCATGCTCTTCAGTGCGAGGCGCGCTTCGTTCTTCGCGGCGATGGCGGCGAGCTTCACGGTAACGAGGATCTCTTCGCCGACGATGCGTTCGGAATCGTTCTTGAACCGGTTGACGACGCGAGCGAAGTTCGGATCGCGAACGAGCGTCATGCCGAGTGGCATCAGCGAAAGCGCTCCATCAGGATCGTGAAGTAAGAACCCTCGGGCGAGATCACCGGGTTGGTGATGCGCCAGGTCGTCCCTGCGACATCAGTGATGAGGTCGTCTTCGGTCACTGGCAATGGCGTCCCGGCGTCGTCGATCGCGGGGACCTGGCCCTGCTTGATCTGCGTCGCCTGGATGCCATACGCCTCATCGTCGGATCGCTGCTCACCGCGGATGAACGGCTGACTGACAAGCCACACCTTCGTCTCGAATGCGGTCTCGAAGTCTAGCGTTGCCCGCGGTCCACTCCCGGTGTAGACGCGGTTCTTGGTGCCTGCTGGTTGCGTCGCCGTGCCCTTGAGCTTGCGGTGTATGTACGTTGCTTGCTGCGCTCCGGTCTGCAGGCAGGCATCGCGATGCACGAGATAGCTGCGCAGAAGCGTCGAGCTCACGCCAGACGGAATCGAGGGCAGCGTCGGGCCGGCGTTCAGTGTCACTGCGATGACCGTCCCACGGTGACGAAGGAACCGAGCGCCGCATAGACTTCTTCGCGCACGCGTGTCACGCGCGCTTCCATCGTGCGCGCATCAGACTGCGCCTCGACGAGCCCTACCTTCTGTACCTTGAAGCGCGCCATGTGCTGACCGTGCTGCTCGAGTACGATCGCGTACAAGAGCTTCGCCCAGTCGCGTTTGCGGTTCTCCGGGATGGTGGGCACTATCGCTTGGTTCGTAACGCTGTTGAACGTCATGGCGTGTGCGCCGATGTAGCGCACGTAGATCGGCAGATTGTCGACTTCCGGCGTCGGATACAGATCGATGGCAGGAACTCCGGATGGGTCCAGCACCGTGCCGAAGTACCCGCGTCCGTAGTGGTCCATCTCGTCGATGTACTCGTCACGCAGGATGCGCTGCGTCGGACTGTCGATCAACGACGAGGTGGTGAACAAGAACCGGTTCAGCGGCGCGAACGCCGTCATCGACAGGTATGCCATCTCGTTTGGTGCGATCAGCGCCCCGCCGGCGCGATACAGCACGTCAGTCACCAGCATCGGCGTGGCTGTGAATCCGTTCCCCGAGTTGCATAGGTACCGCGACTGACCCTTGACTGTCTGCAGCGGTGAGGTCTGGGCGAACGGATCGCCGATCACGCAGTCGAGAGGGATGTGTCGCGAGAAGTCCT
>OEPS010000398.1_pt1 | contig 15791 bp, 13 predicted proteins | sample 1539411 | NCBI WGS metagenome assembly OEPS01 (sample SAMN02671747, study PRJEB22543) | soil metagenome | biome: bacteria | place: China:Hunan Province, Lengshuijiang City | collected 2012-10-15 | depth 0.08m m | reverse complement strand
GCTTCGTGCACGGCTCCAACGATGGCCAGAAAGGCATCGGCCTGATCATGCTGGTATTGATCGGTATCGTCCCGGCCCAGTTCGTACTCGACCTGAACAGCACCACTTACCAGATCGAGCGAACCCGCGACGCCACCCTGCACCTGAGCCAGTTCTATCAGCGTAACGAAGCTACCCTGGGCGAATTCCTGGCCCTGGGCAAAGCCAAGAACGGCGACCTGCCAGAGCAGTTCAGCTGCAACCCGCAGCAGACCGAACCGACCATCAATGCCTTGCTTGAGTCCCTCAAGGGCGTGACCGAGTACCGCTCGCTGTCGCCGGAAAAGCGTGTTGAAGTACGTCGTTACCTGCTCTGCCTGGACGATACCGCGAAGAAAGTAGGCAAGCTGCCGGGCCTGCAGGCGCGTGAAAAAGCCGACCTGGACAAACTGCGCAAAGACCTGACCGCTACCACCGAGTACGCCCCGTTCTGGGTAATCCTCGCCGTTGCCCTGGCCCTGGGCCTGGGTACCATGGTCGGCTGGAAGCGTGTGGTACTGACCATTGGTGAGAAAATCGGCAAGCAGGGCATGACTTACGCCCAGGGAATGTCGGCACAGATCACCGCAGCGTGCGCCATCGGTATGGCCAACATCTTCAGCCTGCCGGTATCGACCACCCATGTGCTGTCCTCGGGTGTGGCCGGTACCATGGTTGCGAACAAGAGCGGCCTCCAAGGCGGCACCGTCAAGACCATCCTGCTGGCCTGGGTCCTGACCCTGCCGGCAACTGTGGGCCTGTCGGCTGGTTTGTTCTGGCTGGCGACCAAGTTCATCGCCTGAACATACCTGCAATGAAAAAGGCGCCTTCGGGCGCCTTTTTTGTGGCTGTTCCAAAAGAGCTAGCGGCGCTTGCTACCGCCCAGTAGCGAGCCCATCAATCCGCGCACCAACTGCCGCCCGAACTGGTTGGCCGCCTGGCGCATGGCGGACTTGATCGCTTGCCCAGCCGCGCTCTGGAGAAACTCCCCGGCTTTGTCGGCCAGGCTCTCTTCGGCGGCGGCAGGTGCCTGCTCGGGCGCCGGGGTGCTCCCCCCCTTGCGGGCAGTCAGCATTTCATAGGCCGATTCGCGATCCACCGGCTTGTCGTAACGCCCTGCCAAGGGTGAAGCGGCAATCAGGGCAGCGCGCTCAGCGTCGCTCAAGGGCCCGATACGTGACTGTGGTGGTGCAATCAACACGCGCTGGACCATGCCGGGTGTACCTTTGTCCTGCAGGGTACCGACCAAGGCTTCACCAATCCCGAGTTCAGTCAGCACGCTCAAGGTGTCAATTTCAGGGTTGGGACGGAAACCATCGGCCACCGCCTTCAAGGACTTCTGCTCCTTGGCGGTGAACGCTCGTAAGCCATGCTGAATACGCAAGCCCAGCTGCGCCAGAACATCATCCGGCAGGTCGCTCGGCGACTGGGTAACAAAGTACACCCCGACACCCTTGGAGCGAATCAGCCGAACGACTTGCTCCAGGCGATCCTGCAAGGCTTTGGGCGTGTCGTTGAACAACAAGTGCGCTTCATCGAAGAACAGTGCCAGCAAGGGTTTGTCGGCATCACCACGCTCGGGCAACTGCTCGAACAGTTCAGCCAGGAGCCACAACAAGAAGGTCGCGTAGACTTTTGGTGCCTCGTGCACCAGGCGGCTGGCGTCGAGCAGGTGAATGCGCCCACGGCCATCGGCATCTGGACGTAGCAGATCTTCCAGTTGCAACGCTGGCTCGCCGAACAACGCTTCGGCGCCCTGCTGCTCCAGGGTGGCCAGGCGCCGCAACAGGGCCTGACTGGAACCGGTGGTCAGTAGCGCGCTGTCTTCACCCAGCACTTGCGGATTGTCCTTGAGGTGCGCAAGCAGCGCCTTGAGGTCCTTGATATCGAGCAGCAGCAGCCCTTCACGATCAGCCACTTTAAAGGCGGCATAGAGTGCGGCCTGCTGGCTGTCGGTCAGTTCCAGCAGGTTACCCAGCAACAAAGGGCCCATTTCACTCAGGGTAGTGCGCAACGGATGACCGGACTGCCCGTGGATATCCCACAGGCTGACCGGATAAGCCTGCGCCCGATGCTCAAGCCACGGCATACCGGCTATGCGCTCGGCGACCTTACCCTGCGGGTTGCCTACCGCCCCCAGGCCACACAGGTCACCTTTGACGTCAGCGGCAAACACCGCAACCCCGGCATCACTGAACGCTTCGGCCATATGTTGCAAGGTTACGGTCTTGCCGGTACCGGTGGCGCCAGCAACCAGGCCGTGACGGTTGGCCAGGCGCATGGCCTGGCTTACCGGTTGGCCGGCCGGATCAGCACCGAGAATGAACTGCGAAGAGTCAGGCATGTTTTTTCACCCTCTGTTTAAGCTTTGGCTCGAATCGGCCGATATCTCGTTAGCGATAGACCACCAGAAAGACAGGATAAGCCCGACAAGGAAAGGGGACCTGCACTGCTTTCAAACTGTTCTTTGTGCGAACGACCCGGATAACAAAACCTTAGCGGACCGACACGTTATGAACAAAAGCCTCCGATTCAGCCACAAGATCCTTCTGGCCGCTTCTTTGATCGTCATGATCGCTTTCACACTCTTCACTTTGTACAACGATTTCTTGCAGCGCAATGCAATTCGTGAAGATCTGGAGCGTTATCTCGCAGAGATGGGCGACACCACATCAACCAATATTAAAAACCTGTTTGATGGTCGCATTCTGCTAGTGCAAAACGTAGCGCAGAATATTGCGGCGTTTCCCGATGCTGACAAGGTCGGCACTCTGCTGGGGCAACAAGCCCTGGTCTCGAGTTTTCTGACGGTCTACCTGGGTGACGTCAATGGTGGTTTCACCATTCGTCCACAGACCAAGATGCCCGACGGCTACGACCCACGTGTTCGCCCTTGGTATAAAGACGGAATGGCCGCCAACGGGCCGATCCTGACCGAACCCTACATTGACGTCAGCACCGGCAAAATGGTGATTTCGGTGGTGGCCACCGCCGCACGCAACATCGGCGTAGTCGGTGGCGATCTGGCCCTGGACGGTCTGACTGAAATCATCAATTCGCTGAACTTCGGCGGTATGGGTTACGCCTTCCTGGTCAACGACCAAGGCAAGATCCTCGTGCACCCGGACAAGAACCTGGTGATGAAATCGCTGTCGGACCTGTTCCCGCAGAACACCCCGCGCCTGAGCAAAGACCTCAGCGAGGTTCAGCTTAACGGCGAGACCCGCTTGCTGACTTTCGCCCCGGTCAAAGGCCTGCCTTCGGCCAACTGGTACATCGGCTTGTCCGTAGACAAGGACAAGGCCTACGCAATGCTCAGCACGTTCCGCACTTCGGCAGTGATCGCCACGCTGGTGGCCGTGGTCATCATCATTGCCCTGCTCGGCCTGTTGATCCGTGTACTGCTGCAGCCGCTGCACACCATGACCCGGGCCATGGAAGATATTGCCGAAGGCGAAGGTGACCTGACCAAACGCCTGACCCTGCACAGCCAGGACGAGTTCGGCATCCTCGGCACGGCGTTCAACCGCTTCGTCGAGCGTATCCACACCTCGATCCGCGAAGTATCGTCTGCTACCGAGCAGGTGAACGAAGTGGCCCTGCGAGTGGTGAGCGCGTCCAACTCCTCAATGGTCAACTCCGACGAGCAGTCCAACCGCACCAACAGCGTCGCCGCCGCGATCAATCAACTTGGCGCTGCCGCCCAGGAGATTGCGCATAACGCCGCCCAGGCCTCGCAACAGGCAAGTTCGGCACGTCACCTGGCCGAAGAAGGCCAGCAGGTGGTCGATCGCAGCATTGCCGCCATGAACCGTCTATCGGATCTGATCTGCACGTCCAGCTCGCACATCGAGACACTCAACAGCAAGACGGTGAACATCGGCCAGATCCTCGAAGTGATCACCAGCATCTCCCAGCAGACCAACTTGCTCGCCCTCAACGCGGCGATCGAAGCGGCCCGCGCCGGTGAAGCCGGACGCGGTTTTGCCGTGGTTGCCGATGAAGTGCGCAACCTCGCGCACCGCACTCAGGAGTCGGCGCAGCAGGTTCAGAACATGATCGAAGAGCTGCAGGTCGGTGCCCGTGAATCGGTCGACACCATGGGCCAAAGCCAGCGCCACAGCCAGGACAGCGTCGAGATCGCCAACCAGGCCGGCGAACGCCTGGGCAGCGTAACCCTGCGCATCGGCGAAATCGACGGCATGAACCAGTCGGTGGCCACGGCCACCGAAGAGCAAACCGCCGTGGTCGATTCGATCAACATGGACATCAATGAAATCAACATGCTCAACCAGGAAGGCGTCGAGAACCTGCAATCGACCCTGCGCGCCTGCGCCGACCTGGAGCAACAGGCCAGCCGCCTGAAACAGCTGGTCGGCAGCTTCCGCATCTAAGTGTCAACGGGCAGCGGCAGCCGCCGCTGCCCACCTCTCTCGCAGCGCGATCGAACAAACTATCCTTTATAGAGGTCCACCTTAGGGTACGTCATCGGGTGCACGTCATTACCTGATGACACGCTCTGAAGACGATCTCGGAGGGATGCTGATCGTGCACATCGCTGACATCACCATGTTCTATGCCCCCGCCAGTGGCGGCGTGCGTACCTATCTTGATGCCAAACATCGCCGCCTGGGGCTTACCCCCGGTGTCCGCCACAGTCTTTTGATCCCCGGTGCTTCCCCGCAGCATGCCAACGGCATCTACCAGGTGCCGGCACCGGCCCTGCCGTTCGGCAATGGCTATCGCTTTCCGTTGCGCCTGGCGCCCTGGCGCAACGTGCTGCAGGACCTGCAGCCCGACCTGATCGAAGTCGGCGATCCTTACCTGACCGCCTGGGCCGCACTGGATGCACGCCGCCAACTCGATGTGCCGGTCATCGGCTTCTACCACTCCGATTTGCCGTTGCTGGTGAGCAATCGCATGGGCAACTGGTTCACCCCCAATGTCGAGGCCTATGTCAGCAAGTTGTACGGCAATTTCGACCGGGTCCTGGCCCCTAGCCAGGTGATGGCCAACAAACTGCGCGGGCTGGGAATCAGTAACGTGCATGTACAGCGGCTTGGCGTGGACCTGGAGACGTTCAATCCGCAACGTCGTGACACGGACCTGCGTCGGCAGCTGCACATTGCCGACAGCACGCACCTGCTGGTGTTTGCCGGTCGCGGTTCACGGGAGAAGAACCTCCCGGTGCTGCTGGACTGCATGCAACGCCTGGGCAGGCACTATCACCTGTTGCTGGTGGGCTCGCACATGCCCTCCAACGTGCCGGCCAATGTCAGCGTCATCGACCATTTCTGCCCGGCCCATGAAGTCGCCCGCCTGCTGGCCAGTGCCGACGCCCTGTTGCATGCCGGCGATCAGGAAACCTTCGGCCTGGTGATCCTCGAAGCCATGGCCAGTGCGATCCCGGTGATCGCCGTGGCCGCAGGGGCATTCAAGGAAATCCTCGACTCGCGCTTCGGCCGCCTGTGCGCGCCCAATGACGGCCAGGCCATGGCCAGGGCCGTGCGCGAAGTCTTCGAACAAGGTGCCGCACAGCTCGGCCAAAACGCGCGGCTGCATGTCGAGCAGCACTATGCCTGGGACAGCGTGGTCAATGGGCTGCTCGCCCATTATCGGGCCGTGCTCGGGCATGAACTGCCGGTGCGTACTTATGCGTGACCACACAACCCGCCAGTCAGGGCAGAACCTGCTGCTGGTGCTGCATGACGTGGCGCCGCATACCTGGCCCGACTACCAGCCGTTCGTCGAGGCGGTGGATGCGCTGGGTAACATTCCCATGACCTGGCTGGTGGTTCCGGATTTTCACAAGCGCGATCCCCTGACTCAGGCTCATGGCTTTCGACATATGCTCGAACAGCGCCTGCGCCGCGGCGACGAGCTGGTCCTGCACGGTTTCTACCATGCCGACGATAGTCCCTCGCCGCGCTCCCTACGGGATTATTTCATGCGGCGTATCTACACCTTCGAAGGCGAGTTCTACTGTCTTGACCAGGCCGCCGCACTGGAGCGTCTGGAAGCCGGCATGGCACTGTTTCGCCAATTCGACTGGCCACTGGCAGGCTTTGTCGCCCCGGCCTGGCTGATGAGTGAAGGTACACGCCGGGCGCTGACTACCCTGCCGTTGCGCTACACCAGTGACCCTCAACACCTCTACCGCTTGCCGGACTTCACCCCTCTCCCTGCCCCCGGCCTGGTATGGAGCGCACGTAGCGCCTGGCGCCGGGGCCTGTCGAAAATAGTCTGCGACTTGCACGTTACCCGGTTGCAGCAGGCACCCGTCATACGCCTGGGCTTGCATCCGGTAGACATGCGTCACGGTTTTTCCCGCCGCTACTGGCTACACACCTTGCAGCACATGCTGGAACAAGGCCGCACGCCGCTGACCAAATCCGCCTGGCTAGCCAGCAGGCAAGCCCGGTGAACCGCCTGCTCTGGCTGCTCTTCGCCCTGATCCTGGCGCTGTTGGTGCCTGCGCTGCTTGGCGGCAGTGACCTACTGGCAAGGTTACGCGCATTCGACCCCGATCTTCTGCTCGGCCTGCTGGGTATGATTCTGCTGTGCTGGGTCATCAATGCCACGCGGCTACGGCTGTTGCTCGGCAGCCATGGTGAAAACCTGGGACGGTGGCGTAGCCTGGGCGTGATCATGGCCACCGAATTCGCCATCTGCACCACGCCGGGTGGCAGCGGCGGCCCTCTGGCCTTGATGGCCCTGCTGGCACGCGAGCGCATCAAGCCTGCACGCAGCAGTGCGGTGTACGCCGCCGATCAACTCAATGACCTGCTGTTCTTTCTCTGCGCCATGCTGGCAATCGCCGCGTACTCTTTGTTTCACAGCCTCAATCGCAGCCTCGAAGCCATGCTGCTGAGCAGTGCCGTATTACTGTTCGGGGCACTGGCTGGCGTCGTGGCGTTATTGAGTTACCGGCGGCCGTTGCTGCAGCTCAATTGCCGATTGTTACGCACACTGAAGATGTCGGCCTCCCGCCGCCGGCGCTGGACACGCAAGATACTGCACTTCTTTCGCGCCCTGGCCGATACCTGGCGACTGCCCAAGCGCACACTGGCGCTGGTCTTCGCCCTGACGTGCGTGCACTGGGGATTGCGTTACAGCGTGCTGTACCTGGCGCTGCGCGGGCTTGGTGTGGACTTGCAATGGATGCTGAGCTTTCTGGTGCAGATGCTGTCGCTCAGCGCCGGGCAGTTCAGCCTGCTGCCAGGCGGTGCCGGTGCGGCAGAACTGACTTCGGCCGCGTTGCTGACACCCTGGGTGGGGGCGTCCACGGCGGCGGCAGCCATTCTGATCTGGCGGGTAGTGACGTATTACTTTTACCTGGTTGCCGGTGGCCCGGTGTTTCTCTGCCTGTTGGGCAGACCCCTGCTGGAGCGCTTCAATCAGGCTCGGGCACGTCGCTAGGAGGCTGCAACTGCTCCCAGAGTTCGGCGGCACCAGGAAAATCAGTGCCATCCTCGCTGTCCAGTGCATCCGGGTCGTAACGGCTCAAGCAGCCCTCGCCAAGAGTCTGCGGGGCTTTGGAGGTTGCCTTGTCGAAGGGATCGGCCATGCGGCAACCTCCATACGCGGTTAGTTGAAGACCACCGTCTTGTTGCCATGAACCAGCACACGGTCTTCCAGGTGATAGCGCAAACCACGCGCCAGCACCATCTTCTCGACGTCACGGCCAAAGCGCACCATGTCCTCGATGCTGTCGCTGTGGCTGACCCGCACCACGTCCTGCTCGATGATCGGGCCGGCGTCCAGCTCTTCGGTCACATAGTGGCAGGTCGCACCGATCAGCTTCACACCACGCAACGAAGCCTGGTGATAAGGCTTGGCCCCGACGAACGACGGCAGGAAGCTGTGGTGAATGTTGATCACCTGCTGGGCATATTCCTGGCAGAGCTGTGGTGGCAGGATCTGCATGTAGCGCGCCAGCACCACAACATCGGCGCCGTGCTCTTTGACCAGGCGCGAAACTTCGGCAAATGCCGGTTGTTTGTCCTGCGGGTCGACCGGTACATGGAAGAACGGAATGCCATGCCACTCGACCATGCTGCGCAGGTCATTGTGGTTGGAGATCACGCAAGGAATATCGCAATCCAGTTCCTTGGCGTGCCAGCGGTGCAGCAAGTCGGCCAGGCAGTGGGATTCACGACTGGCCATCAGTACTACGCGCTTTTTCTGGTCGGTGTCGGTAATACGCCAGACCATGGAAAATTCTTCAGCAATCGGTGCGAACGCTTCGCGGAACGCCTCAATGCCAAACGGCAAGGTGTCTGCGCGGATTTCGTGACGCATAAAGAACCAACCGCTCTGCTCATCGGAATGATGGCTCGCTTCGTTGATCCAGCCGTTATGGGACGCCAGGAAATTACTGACTTTGGCGACGATGCCAACGCGGTCGGGGCAAGCAATCACCAGCCGGTAGGTGCGCATGAAAGGGACTCCAGATACTTCGCAAAGGCGCACATTCTAACCAGTGCCCGGAAAAACTGCAGTAGGCAATGCGCACGTCCTGTCGCCAGCGCCTGCAGTGCCTGAGCAGCAGCCTAGGCGGCACTACAGGCGGCGTTGCGGCAAGTTAACTGTTATCTGCAAGTCTTAGTTTGTAAATTTTTCTTAATAAAATTGATCGGATTGATTTAAGCGCTCAGCCATTTATTACCCAGTTTAATGTTTACTTGGCAGTAAGCTCTGACTATTATTGGCCCACTGTCTACCTGATTGCCCATTTCCCAAGGATCATCCAATGTCCCTGATCAACGAATACCGCGCTACCGAAGAAGCCATCAAAGAACTGCAAGCTCGCCTGGCAAACCTGTCGAATGACGACAAGCTGAAGAAAGAGCTGGAGTTCGAAGGCAAACTGCGCAACCTGATGGGTGAATATCAGAAGTCGCTGCGCGATATCATTGCGCTGCTGGACCCTGAAGCAAAATCGGTTAAAGCACCTCGTGGCGCTGTTAAAGCCACCGGTACCAAACGCGCGCGTAAGGTCAAGCAATACAAAAACCCGCACAACGGTGAAGTCATCGAAACCAAAGGCGGCAACCACAAAACCCTGAAAGAGTGGAAAGCCAAGTGGGGTGGCGATGTGGTTGAAGGCTGGGCAACCCTGCTGGGTTAATTGCCAGTCACTGCAACCTCGTTTGCACTGATAAAAAAACGCCAGCTTGCTGGCGTTTTTTTTCGCCTGTCGCTTATATGCCCAATTGCAACTTCAAGGCCTGGACGTGCGCTTGCCAATGTCCGAGCAGCTCCCGCTGAGCGGCGTCAGCTTGCCCCCAGCACGCCTGCACAGCCTGTTCAAAATCGCCAACGGTGTTCGGCGCACCCTGCTGTGGGTCGGTCAAACGCTGCTGGCAGAACAGTTGCCAGCGTTGCAACTCCTGCTCATTCAAGGTTTCGATGAAATTGCGCGCACGATAGCGAAACAGCAATTCGGGTAGACGTTCATCATCGAACATCCAGTGTCCCTGCCCTAACTGTTGCGGATCGACACTGCGTACTTGCTCACACAAACGCCGGTCGCGATCACCAATAAAGCCGTCATACAATTGTTGCTCGGGATCTTCGCAAGGGGCAAATTCTTCCTCAGCGTAGAGGGTTTGTAATTTACTTTGCCAGGTCGTCTGCGCGGCTATCAGGTTTGATGCCCTTGCTTGAAACAAGGACATATCCAGCCCCAGGCGTTGCTGATCCTGCACACGCAATACAGTCAGCGGCGCAACAACCGGGCAACGATTGATGTGCACCAACTTCAACGGAACGGGTAATTGCCCTTCAAGCATGTCCTCGCGCCGCGTGTATAAACGTTCACGTAATGACTCAGCCTGCTCCTGCAACAAGGGTTCTGGATCCATGCCCAAATCACAGACAATCAAGGCATTACGATTGCGCGGATGCCAGGCCAGCGGCAGGACAACCCCCAGATAATTGCGCGCCGCAGAAAAGCGTCCAGAAATATGTACAAGAGGTTGCAGCAAGCGAATCTGGTCCAATACTTTCTGTTTACTGCGTAGTTGAAACAACCAGTCATACAGCTTTGGTTGTTTCTCCCGGATCAATCGCGCAAGCGCAATGGTCGCCCGCACATCACTGAGTGCCTCATGGGCCTGGCCATGATCAATACCATTGGCCGCCGTCAGTAATTCCAGGCGCAAGCTGACTCGTCCCTCCTGCTCGGGCCAGACAATGCCGTCCGGGCGCAGGGCATAGGCTGCGCGTACCACATCAATCAGGTCCCAACGACTGTTGCCGCCTTGCCACTCGCGGGCATACGGGTCGAAGAAGTTGCGATAAAGACTGTAACGGGTGACCTCATCATCAAAACGCAGGCTGTTGTAGCCGGCGCCACAGGTACCCGGACGGGCCAGCTCGGCATGCACGCGGGTCATGAACTCGGCTTCGCGCAGACCTCGACTTGCCAGTTGTGCAGGCGTAATGCCGGTCACCAGGCACGCAGCCGGGTGCGGGAGGATGTCATCACTGGGTTGGCAGTAGTAATTGATCGGTGCTTCGATCTCGTTGAGGTCGAGATCGGTACGTACACCGGCCACCTGCAAGGGGCGGTCGTTGCGCGGATTGATACCGGTGGTTTCGTAGTCGTGCCAGAAAATGCTGGAGGTCACGGGGTCGTCCTGAACATAAGATCGACCAGAGTCTAGGGCCACTCGCCCGCCACGGCCAGCTTCAGGCCGAGGCGCCTAATGGATAGAAACTGAAATAATTGCGCAAGGCCCGCACCAGCTGTGCGTATTCACCGGGTGCCTGGAGCAGCATGAACCCTGAGTCGTAATGGCCCGGCGTCTCATCCTCATGACACCAGAGGCAACTGGCGGTCAGGTTGATCAGGTGTACCCCACCACCACGGCCAATCACTTTCAGTTGCAACTCGAAATCCGGGCCGATCAGCATCGGCAGCTGGCTGATCAGCATCAGACCGTCTTCGGACACGTTCCCCAGATAGCCGATGGGCTGATCGGTAAAGCGGTTGAAGACTTTGAGGAAATAAGGGAGCTGATGACGCTCGATGTGGCGCTCGTCAATCATGATCGGAATCGCTGTCGGAGACCCTTTAGCAGGGCCGCGCTAGTGCTGCTGTCGTGCGTAGGTTTCAGCAATAAGCTTAGCGCAACCTGACCCTGGCGTCATAATCGACCGCGAACACTTTAGTATTAGCGCCAAGGCGTGGTGGTGGTCGGTCGGGCAATGGCCGCCTCGCCACCGCGATAGTGCCCCAGTTGCTCAAGCGTCTGCAGGCGCGCACGGGCACGATAGGCGTATTCGTTTTGCGGATAGCGCGCAATGAGGTACTGGTAGGTCTGGGCGGCATCGACGTAGAGCTTCTGACGCTCCAGGCACTGGCCGCGCAGCATCGACACTTCGGGATGGATGAACGGCCGTGCACGGCTGGCCCGGTCGACCTGCGACAGCTCGAGCATGACCTGCTCACAGTTGCCGCGATCATAGGCGCGGTAGGCATTGTTCAGATGATGGTCCATCGACCAGCGGGTGCAGCCGACGACACTGGTCGCCAGGGCTAGAACGATCAAGGCTCGCATGGGGGAATCTCCTGTATTGAGCAGTTTATCGGCGTTGCGCGGAAAATCTATAGCTCGGACGGCCCGTTCAAACGCTACCCCCATCGCCTTGCAGGTAGTGCAAAGGAACAATGACTACAGCGAAATTCCAGAGTAGCCTTTCGCTGCGCTTCACTATAGGAGTCTGTGCATGACCATCCGCCGTACCAAAATCGTCGCCACCCTTGGCCCCGCCAGCAACTCGCCGGAAGTTATCGAACAACTGATTCTTGCCGGTCTGGATGTTGCTCGCCTGAACTTCTCCCACGGCACACCTGATGAGCACAAAGCCCGTGCTCGTCTGATCCGTGAGATCGCTGCACGCCTGGGTCGTCATGTAGCACTGCTCGGCGACCTGCAGGGTCCGAAGATTCGTATCGCCAAATTCACCAACAAGCGCATCGAACTGAAAGTCGGTGATCGCTTCACGTTCTCCACCGCCCATCCGCTGACCGAAGGTACTCAGGATATCGTCGGCATCGACTATCCGGACCTGGTCAAGGATTGCGGCGTGGGTGACGAGCTGCTGCTCGATGACGGTCGCGTGGTAATGCGGGTAGACACCGCCACCGCTGACGCCCTGCACTGCTCGGTACTGATCGGCGGCCCGCTGTCCGACCACAAAGGCATCAACCGCAGAGGCGGCGGCCTGACCGCCCCGGCCCTGACCGAAAAAGACAAGGCTGACATCAAGCTGGCAGCCGAGATGGACCTGGACTACCTGGCCGTGTCGTTCCCACGCGACGCCAGCGACATGGAATACGCCCGTCGCCTGCGTGACGAAGCCGGCGGCAGTGCCTGGCTGGTAGCCAAGATCGAGCGCGCTGAAGCCGTGGCCGACGATGAGACGCTCGACGGTCTGATCGCCGCGTCCGACGCTGTGATGGTTGCCCGTGGCGACCTGGGTGTGGAAATCGGCGACGCAGAGCTGATCGCGATCCAGAAAAAGATCATCCAGCACGCCCGTCGCAACAACAAGGCTGTGATCGTCGCCACGCAGATGATGGAATCGATGATCCAGAATCCGATGCCGACCCGTGCCGAAGTGTCCGACGTGGCCAACGCCGTGCTCGACAACACCGACGCGGTAATGCTGTCGGCCGAGAGCGCTGCCGGCGCCTACCCGATCGAAGCCGTCCAGGCCATGGCGCGCATCTGCCAGGGCGCTGAAAAGCACCCGACCAGCCAGAAGTCCAGCCACCGCCTGCACACCACCTTCGAACGCTGCGACGAGAGCATCGCCCTGGCGGCCATGTACACCGCCAACCACTTCCCGGGTGTGAAAGCGATCATCGCCCTCACCGAAAGTGGCTACACCCCGCTGATCATGTCGCGTCTGCGCTCCTCGGTGCCGATCTTCGCGCTGTCTCCGCACCGCGCCACTCAAGCCCGTGCTTCGATGTTCCGCGGTGTCTACCCGATTGCCTTCGATCCGGCTGCCCTGGCACCGGAAAAAGTCAGTCAGGCGGCGGTCGACGAGCTGCTCAAGCGCGGCCTGGTCGAGCCCGGTGACTGGGTGATCCTGACCAAAGGCGATAGCTACCACACCATCGGTGGCACCAACGGCATGAAGATCCTGCATGTCGGTGATTCGCTGGTCTGATCCTGACCTGCAATAAAAAAACCGCAGCCTGTGCTGCGGTTTTTTTATGCGTGTCCGATGAAGATATCGGCAAATAGCTGGTTACGCGGCAGTCCGGCCAGAAACAAGCGACGGGAAAACTGCTCGACACTGGCCGCAGAACCACAGGCCAGGGCAATCGTCTGCCGTGATTGCAAGCGCAGCGCAGCCAGCGCCTGAGGTAGCTCCTGCGGGGTAAGCAACTCCACCTGTACTTGTGGGTGTTGCTGCGCCAGTTCAGCCAAAGCCCCGGCCAGATAGTGTTCCTGGCAGTCATGGGCCAAGTGCAGCAGCCTGATCGGTCCGTGGTGTTCCTGGCGCAGGGCTTCACGCAAAATCCCCCACAAGGGCGCCAGCCCGGTACCTGCGGCCAGTAACCAGAGCGGACGGTCCTGCCAGTCGGCCTCGTAATGCAGAGCACCGCCGCGCAATGCCCCCAGACGCAGAGCGTCACCGACCTGCAGCTGGCGCGCGGCATCACAGAACGCGCCAGGCTGACGACAATCGAGATGGAACTCGAGAAAGCGCTCTTCGCCGGGCAGGCTGGCCAGGGAATACGGCCGGGCCACGCCGTTGACGCTCCACAGCACCAGGTGCTGACCCGCTTGATAGCGCAACGCCCGCTCGGCCTGCAGACGCAGGCGCAGTACCGTCGAACTCAGCCAGTCGAGCGCGACCAGGGTCGCGGCGATGCCATCCTGTTGCGGATCGAACAGCGCGACCTGGACATCCTCTTCGACCCGACACTGGCAGGACAGCCGCCAACCCGCCTGGCGCTGCGCCTCACTGAGGGCATCAGGCCGGGCATCCTGCGGCTGCCCATGCAGGCAGCGCACCAGACAGGCATGACAACTGCCGGCGCGGCAGCTGTAAGGCACAGAAAAACCCGCCGCATTGAGGGCATCGAGCAAATTGCTGCCCGGCGTCACCGTCCACTGTTGCTCACCCACCCGCAATTCAGGCATCAAGGGTCTCCCGGACCTACCAGCCGTCAGTTTTGCATAATCCACCGCTACGCAAAAACAATGCCCGTCGCTTACCGACCTTCGTCAGACCACTGATACGTGTACCCAAGGCCGATGCACGCTATACTGCCGCGCCTTTTTTGCGCCGCCAGCCAGACCGTCGGCGCGCCGTGAAAGGTCGTTTCGACACCTCGGCCTGTCCGCGTCGGAATACCTTATTGAATGTTCCCGTCTTTAAGAGGAGCGCGCTGCATGACCGTGATCAAGCAAGACGACCTGATTCAGAGCGTTGCCGACGCCCTGCAGTTCATTTCGTACTACCACCCCGTTGACTTCATCCAGGCCATGCATGAGGCCTATCTGCGTGAAGAGTCGCCCGCTGCGCGCGACTCCATCGCCCAGATCCTGATCAACTCGCGCATGTGCGCCACCGGCCACCGCCCGATCTGCCAGGACACCGGTATCGTCACCGTGTTCGTGCGCGTCGGTATGGACGTGCGCTGGGACGGCGCGACCATGAGCCTGGACGACATGATCAACGAAGGCGTGCGTCGCGCCTACAACCTGCCGGAAAACGTCCTGCGTGCCTCTATCCTTGCCGACCCGGCAGGTGCACGTAAAAACACCAAGGACAACACCCCGGCGGTGATCCACTACTCCATCGTTCCGGGTAACACCGTGGAAGTGGACGTGGCAGCCAAAGGCGGCGGCTCCGAGAACAAGTCGAAGATGGCCATGCTCAACCCGTCCGACTCGATCGTCGACTGGGTACTGAAGACCGTTCCGACCATGGGCGCTGGCTGGTGCCCACCGGGCATGCTCGGCATCGGCATCGGCGGTACCGCCGAGAAAGCCGCGGTAATGGCCAAGGAAGTGTTGATGGAGTCCATCGACATTCACGAGCTCAAGGCCCGTGGCCCGCAGAACCGTATCGAAGAGATCCGTCTGGAGCTGTTCGAGAAGGTCAACCAGCTGGGCATCGGTGCCCAGGGCCTGGGCGGTCTGACCACCGTGCTCGACGTCAAGATCATGGACTACCCGACCCATGCCGCCTCGCTGCCGGTGTGCATGATCCCGAACTGCGCCGCCACCCGTCACGCGCACTTCGTGCTCGACGGTTCCGGCCCTGCCGAACTCGAAGCGCCGTCGCTGGACGCCTACCCGGAAATCGTCTGGGAAGCCGGCCCATCGGCCCGCCGTGTCAACCTCGACACCCTGACCCCGGAAGACGTGCAGAGCTGGAAGCCGGGCGAGACCATCCTGCTCAACGGCAAGATGCTCACCGGTCGCGACGCTGCGCACAAGCGCATGGTCGAGATGCTCAACCGTGGCGAAGAGCTGCCGGTCGATCTGAAAGGCCGCTTCATCTACTACGTCGGCCCGGTTGATCCGGTGCGCGAAGAAGTGGTTGGCCCTGCCGGTCCGACCACCGCTACGCGGATGGACAAGTTCACCCGTCAGATCCTTGAGCAGACTGGCCTGTTGGGCATGATCGGCAAGTCCGAGCGCGGCCCGACCGCAATCGACGCGATCAAGGACAACAAGGCGGTGTACCTGATGGCCGTCGGCGGCGCAGCCTACCTGGTGGCTCAGGCGATCAAG
>OEPS010000396.1_pt1 | contig 15878 bp, 11 predicted proteins | sample 1539411 | NCBI WGS metagenome assembly OEPS01 (sample SAMN02671747, study PRJEB22543) | soil metagenome | biome: bacteria | place: China:Hunan Province, Lengshuijiang City | collected 2012-10-15 | depth 0.08m m | reverse complement strand
AACAGGAAGTGGTACATCGCGGTCAAGGCAAACTGTAAGCGCGACAGTTCGACTATATCTAACATCATGACTCCTTGCTCATCGCATGAAGACTCCGAGAGTGAACCCCGTTAGAAAGGGTCACACGCATGCCCCAATACAAATTTATTTGCTTCTCCTCGGAACTGCCGTTTCCTCAACTCAAAAAAACGGCAGCGCTGAGAAGTTACAAACATGTTAACAAAACATCCAAATTGATCCCGTGATTATATTACGCTGCAAAACCCTTACAATAAATAGGTTTTTATTGTGATAAATTTGCAGTTTTCGACAGCGATCAATTTATAGCGAAAATACCAGATTTCGGTCAATTTGATCCGCGACAATTTAACTCCATTTCGCGATCTTTTCCAAGTTTTAAACATTGATTTAAATCAATTTTCATTTTAAATGTTAATTATGTTTACCGAGTGAAACGCTGGTGAACACTAGGTTAACGATATGTTTTTCAACGGTATCATCGGTTACTGAAAATGATAGCCCATTTATTTAAACGCGGAGGGGAATTTAATGAGCCGGACACAGGCAGGTAAAATGTGACCATAAACGAATAATGTCGCATAGCTCACAGAATTTTTTTAGCAAGTTGTCGGCATATATTTTTTGCTTATTACATTTATCATTATATTCACCTTTAATTAACACACTCGCGTAACTATCTCATTATCAAGTAAGTCCCGTGCACATTGAGCCGCTTCTTTGGCTATTGACGGGCCCCCTTCTCTTCATAACCCGCGTCCGCAACATGCGCTTTTTTCTGGTGCCGGGAAGAACTCGCCTGGCCTGAACGCGCTCATCAACAAAAATGAAATATAAAACATACAAATCGTCATTTTATATCTTTAATCTTACAAATAGCTGTTTATGCATATAAAAACCCGCGCAAAAATTCCGTTACCATGCTCACATAAAAATTCAAAGAAATGTATTTAATCTTTATTATCAAAAGTAAAAAAATCGTCAAAAATAAAATAAGATCTTGCTCACAAAGATCGCAATATATTTATTTGGCAGAGATGAATATTAATAACTCACGATATAAGAAACCAACATAACATATTGATAAGCATCATGTTTATAAATAAAAACCTAAAATAAGAGTTTTTTGAATGATATTCTGAAAATAGATCATTTGCTTCCCGCCTGTGAACCAAAGACACTCCAGCCCTATTAAAAGGCAGCTCACGCAGCTGCTGCAAAATATCAGCAGTCGTTTTTATTTTTATACCATCAGCCCTACAGAGGATTACCCATGAAGAAATCAACACTTGTTATTGGCGTCATTGGTGCTGACTGCCATGCAGTAGGCAATAAAGTCCTGGACCGCGTTTTTACTGCCCATGATTTTCGCGTAATCAATCTGGGCGTGATGGTCAGCCAGGACGAATACATCGATGCTGCCATTGAAACCGGCGCGGATGCCATCGTCGTGTCGTCGATTTACGGCCACGGCGACATCGACTGCCTGGGGCTGCGCGAACGCTGCATCGAACGGGGTATCGGCGATATTCTTCTCTATGTTGGCGGTAACCTGGTGGTCGGTAAACACGATTTTGCCGACGTCGAAGCTAAATTCAAAGAGATGGGTTTCAACCGCGTATTTGCCCCAAGCCACGATCTCGAAGATGTCTGCCAGCTAATGGCAAACGATATCAACCAGCGCCATGGCATTGAACAACAGTGTCTGGAAGAGGCTATCTGATGCAAACCGTCTCTGTCGATATCGGCTCGACGTGGACCAAAGCGGCCCTCTTTGCGCAGGAGGGGGATGAGCTTACGCTGGTAAACCACGTTCTGACCCCGACCACTATCCATCACCTGGCCGAGGGCTTTTTTGCCAGCCTCAACCAGGTGCTCAACGTAGCCGATGCGCGCTCATTGCTGAACAACGGTGACGTGACGTTGAAATACTCCTCATCAGCAAAAGGCGGCCTTGCCGTCGCCGCGATGGGACTGGTGCCGTCTATCACTCTGGAATCAGCAAAAGTTACCGCTCACTCGGCGGGAGCCAAAATCGCACAATACTACTCGTACAAACTCAATCGCCACGATATTCAGGAACTGGAAGCCACGCCGCCGGATATTCTGCTGTTTACCGGCGGCACAGACGGCGGTGAAGAGAGCTACGGGCTGGCCAACGCCCACGCGCTGGCGGAGTCAAAGCTCGACTGCGCCATTATCTATGCCGGAAACCGTGATATTCAGGACGAAGTCCAGACGATCCTTGGGCACAAAGATCTGACGACGGTAGACAACATTCTGCCCGATCTCGATCACCCGAATCCGTACGCTGCCCGCAAGGCAATTTGCGATCTCTTTTTATCCCGCATCGTCAAAGGGAAAGGCCTGGACGTTATTGTTGCTGAAACCGGCGAAGAGCCGATGCCAACGCCGTGGACCGTCTTTGAACTGGTGAAAACTATCAGCAATTACGACAGCGCGTGGAAAGAGTTCATGCTGATCGACATGGGCGGCGCCACTACCGATGTCTACTCCGCCTGCGCCAACACGCTCTCACCGGATACCGTTCTGCACGGCGTGCCAGAACCCTTTGTAAAACGCACGGTGGAAGGCGATCTCGGTATGCGTGTCTCAGCGGTGGTTGTCGGTGAAAGCGCGCGGGAGCTGGTGAACGTCGTCTTTGCCCATCAGCCGCAGCGTCAGGAAGCCTTTTACCGCTATTTACGCCATCTGGTTGCCCAGCCGGATTATCTGCCCGCTAACGAGGAAGAAAAGTATTTCGATACCGTCCTCGCCGGGCTGTGCGTCGGCTACGCCAGCGAACGCCATGCGGGTACCAAAAAGCAGGTCTGCACCTGCGTGGGCAACGTTGATTTGCAGATGGGGCGCGATCTGACCACGGTACGTAAAGTCGTGGGCTCGGGCGGATGGCTCTCCCGGGCCAGCCAGTTCCCCCTCCACAGCTGGTTGAAATACCGCGAGCTGGACGACGACGGCAGACGCATTCTCTTACCCACCCAGTTTGAATATTACCGCGATGCAAAAGGCCTGCTTCCGCTGCTGGCAAACGTTGCCAGACTCTATCCCGAGCTCGCCGCCCGCACCAGCATTCATTGTTTAACCCTATAAAATGAAGGCAGCTACGAATGGAACTTCGAAATAAAAAATTAACCCACGACGAATTCATGACCGAGCGGCATCAGGTATTGCAGACCTGGCATACCGGCAAAGACGTTGAGCACTTCGAAGATGGCGTGAAGTACCAGCAAACCATTCCTGAGAAAAAACGCTTTTCTCACGCTCTGCTGAAGGCCGACCAGGAAGGTAAAACCCTGAGCCAGCCCCGGGCGGGCGTGGCGCTGATGGATGAACATATTGAGCTGCTCAAAACGCTGCAGGCAGAGTGTGACCTGCTGCCCAGCACTATCGATGCCTATACCCGTCTTAATCGCTATGAAGAGGCGGCGGTGGGGATCCAGAAATCTATCGAGGCAGGAACGTCCAAACTAAACGGTTTGCCGGTGGTTAACCACGGCGTCGCAGCCTGCCGCCGGATGACCGAAGCGCTGGAAAAACCGGTTCAGGTGCGCCACGGCACGCCGGATGCGCGCCTGCTGGCGGAAATCTCCATGGCCAGCGGATTTACCAGCTATGAAGGCGGCGGTATCTCCTACAACATTCCTTACGCCAAGCGCGTCACTCTGGAAAAATCGATTCGCGACTGGCAGTACTGCGACCGTCTGATGGGCCTGTACGAAGAGCACGGGATCCGCATCAACCGCGAACCGTTCGGCCCGCTGACCGGTACCCTGATCCCGCCGTTTATGTCCCACGCGGTAGCTATCATCGAAGGCCTGCTGGCGCTGGAACAGGGCGTCAAGTCCATTACCGTCGGCTACGGCCAGGTTGGCAGCCTGACGCAGGATATCGCGGCGATTCAGTCCCTTCGCGAACTCTCCCACGAGTACTTCGGCAACTATGGATTCGACGATTACGAACTGAGCACCGTTTTCCATCAGTGGATGGGCGGCTTCCCGGAAGATGAAGCGAAAGCATTCGCTATTATCTCCTGGGGCGCAGCGGTGGCCGGTATGGCCGGCGCAACCAAAGTGATCACCAAAAGCCCGCACGAAGCGTTCGGGATTCCGACTGCAGCAGCGAATCTTCAGGGACTGAAAGCGTCTCGCCAGATGCTCAATATGGTTAGCGATCAGAAATTCCCCCCCTGCGCCGCCGTTGAGCAGGAAGTGGAGCTGATTAAAAGCGAAGTCCGCGCGGTGCTGAAGAAAGTTTTCGAGCTGGGCAACGGCGATATCGCCCGCGGTACGGTACTGGCTTTTGAAGCGGGGGTGCTGGACGTGCCTTTCGCCCCGGCTTCCTGCAACGCAGGCAAAATCCTGCCGGTTCGCGACAACGCTGGTGCGATTCGCGTACTCGAGGCCGGTGCGGTACCGCTGCCGAAAGACATCCTCGCCCTGCACCACGATTACGTCGCCGAGCGTGCGCATTTTGAAGGACGCAAACCCTCATTCCAGATGGTTGTTGATGACATCAACGCGGTATCCCACAGTAAATTAATAGGAAGACCATAATGAAAATTAAACAGGCCCTTTTCACCGCTGGCTACTCCTCATTCTATTTTGACGATCAGCAGGCGATTAAAAACGGCGCGGGTCATGATGGATTTATTTATACCGGTGCGCCGGTAACGCCAGGCTTTACCTCGATCCGCCAGGCGGGAGAATGCGTTTCGGTTCAGCTGATTCTGGAAAACGGCGCGGTAGCGGTCGGCGACTGCGCCGCCGTCCAGTACTCCGGCGCGGGCGGCCGCGATCCGCTGTTTCTGGCGGAGAACTTTATCCCGTTCCTCAACGATCATATTAAGCCGCTGCTGGAAGGCCGCGATGTCGATACCTTCCTGCCGAACGCCCGCTTCTTCGACAAGCTGCGGATTGACGGCAATCTGCTGCACACCGCCGTTCGCTATGGGCTTTCCCAGGCGCTGCTCGATGCCACCGCGCTGGCCAGCGGTCGCCTGAAGGCAGAGGTAATTTGTGACGAATGGCAGCTGCCGTGCATTCCGGAGGCTATTCCATTATTCGGTCAGAGCGGAGATGACCGCTACATCGCCGTTGACAAGATGATCCTCAAAGGCGTTGACGTCCTGCCGCATGCGCTGATTAACAACGTTGAAGAGAAACTGGGTCTGCAAGGTGAAAAACTACGTGAGTACGTACGCTGGCTATCTGACCGCATCTTAAGCCTGCGCGCCAGCCCGCGCTATCACCCAACGCTGCATATCGACGTCTACGGCACCATCGGCCTGATTTTCGATATGGACCCCGTTCGCTGCGCCGAATATATCGCCAGCCTGGAGAAAGAGGCCCAGGGCCTGCCGCTCTACATAGAAGGCCCGGTAGATGCGGGTAATAAAGCGGACCAGATCCGTATGCTGACCGCCATTACCAAAGAACTGACGCGCCTGGGCTCCGGGGTGAAAATTGTCGCCGACGAGTGGTGTAACACCTACCAGGATATCGTGGATTTCACCGACGCCGGTAGCTGCCACATGGTGCAAATCAAAACGCCGGATCTCGGTGGTATTCATAACATTGTGGACGCGGTGCTGTACTGCAACAAACACGCGATGGAAGCCTATCAGGGCGGTACCTGCAACGAAACCGAAATCAGCGCCCGCACCTGCGTTCACGTCGCTCTGGCCGCGCGCCCAATGCGTATGCTGATCAAGCCGGGCATGGGCTTCGATGAAGGTCTCAATATCGTGTTTAACGAAATGAACCGCACCATCGCGCTGTTGCAGACTAAGGATTAAAAGATGGCTCGTACCTTTAAAATCTTATCGCCAACCGCGATCCTGGGCTATGGCTTCCCGGAAGAGAGCTTTCGTAAGGCCATGGAAGAGTCGCCGGATCTGATTGCCGTTGACGCCGGCTCGTCCGATCCCGGCCCCCACTACCTGGGGGCAGGTAAACCCTTCACCGACAGAGCCGGAGTCAAACGCGATCTGCGCTATATGATCGTCGCTGGCGTAAAAAACAACATTCCGGTGGTGATCGGCACCGCCGGCGGATCCGGCGCGGCGCCGCATCTTGAGTGGTGTCGGCAGATAATCCTCGAGATCGCCCGCGAGGAGCAACTCTCCTTCTCGCTGGCGCTGATCCCGTCGGACGTCGAGAAAGAGATTGTTCATCAGGCGCTGGATAACGGCAAAATTACCGCTCTCGACTTTGTGCCGGCGCTGACCCACGAGGCAATTGCCGAGAGTACCTATATCGTTGCCCAGATGGGAATCGAACCCTTCCAGCGGGCGCTGGAGGCCGGTGCGCAGGTGGTGCTGGGCGGTCGCGCCTACGATCCGGCCTGCTTCGCGGCGCTGCCGATCATGAAGGGCTTTGATGAAGGTCTGGCCCTGCACTGCGGCAAAATTCTCGAGTGCGCGGCCATTGCCGCCACGCCGGGATCCGGCTCCGACTGCGCGATGGGGATTATCGACGACCACGGCTTTACGCTGAAAACGTTTAATCCGCAGCGCAAGTTCACTGAAACGTCGGCAGCGGCGCACACGCTATATGAGAAGTCCGATCCGTACTTTCTGCCGGGACCCGGCGGCGTGCTGAACCTGAAAGAATGCAGCTTCAAAGCGGTGAACGACGGCGAGGTTTACGTCAGCGGTTCCCGTCACGAAGAGACGCCGTACGCGCTGAAGCTGGAAGGCGCGCGTCAGGTAGGTTTCCGCTGTCTGACTATAGCCGGAACCCGCGACCCGATAATGATTGCCGGGATTGATAAAATTCTCGAAGAGGTGCAGGCCAGCGTCGCGCGCAACCTCTCGCTGAATGACGACAGCATCCGTATGACCTTCCATCTGTACGGTAAGAACGGCGTGATGGGCAATCATGAACCGATAAAAACCGCTGGTCACGAACTGGGCATTTTGCTCGATGTCGTTGCGCCAACCCAGGATATCGCCAACAGCGTCTGCTCGCTGGTGCGCTCTACCCTGTTGCACTACGGCTATGAAAATCGCATTGCGACCGCGGGCAATCTCGCCTTCCCGTTCTCGCCTTCCGATATTCAGAGCGGCCCGGTGTATGAGTTCTCAATTTATCACCTGATTGAAGCCAGCGACGCGCTGCGGTTTGACTTCCATCTCGAACAGGTGACGCCGGAAGGAGTTCAGCCATGAAACAATCCATATGCTCGCTGGCGCAGGTTATTCGCTCCAAAAACGCCGGACCGTATGAACTGGTGTTAGATATTTTATTTAAAACCCGGGAGGATTATCAGCGGGTAAAACGTTCTGAGCAATTAACCCCGCAGCTTATTGCCGACTTATATAACGTGAAGCCTGATTTTATTCATCGCATAGTCTGGTTTGATCCGGCCAACGCGGTAAAAATCGTCATGCCACGCAATATTATTTCCGGCAACGTTGGCGACAATGATGTTTATGGCGCACAGCAGCATGCGCCGTTATTAAGTATTGAGTTCGATTTTTAATTCTATATCCAATGGCTTTCGAGTTGCATTGAGGCGTCAGCTGAGAGACAAATTCGTCAGGAACGAATTTGAACAGCCGGAGGCTGCCTTCGGTGAGGGACATGGATGTCCCTCATTCATCCCCAGGAGCGTATATCAGTACGTGACCGGGGTGAGCAAAGGCAGCCAACAAAAATGCAGCTTGAAAGACGACGGATATAAAAAGATAACAACATCCATTGGCATACAGGATTTCGCTGTATCACTGTATTCCAGATAATTTATGCGGTTGGTCACGACAGGCGCACGCTTGAGCGGTTAGCAGGCTCAGGCGTGCGCTGCCCTACAACACTTCACCGACTAACCCTGTTCCGATGGAGTAAACATGAAAAAAATAAGTTTAACCAAAATGATCATATTAGGCCTGATACTCGGCATGATTGCCGGGGTGGCTATTAATAATATGGTGTCGGCAGATACAGCAAAATCATATGCCCAGGATATTTCTATTTTTACCACCATATTTTTACGTATGGTAAAAATGATTATCGCCCCGCTGGTTATATCAACGCTGGTGGTTGGCATAGCTAAAATGGGCGATGCGAAAACGCTCGGGCGTATATTCTCCAAAACTTTTTTCCTGTTTATTTGCGCTTCGCTGCTGTCGATTGCGCTGGGTCTGGTCATCGTCAATCTGTTCCAGCCAGGCGCAGGGATTAACTTCGTCGCCCACGATGCCGGAGCCGTGGCTGCCGTCCAGTCCGAGCCCTTCACGCTAAAAGTCTTTATCTCTCACGCGGTACCAACCAGCATCATTGATGCGATGGCGCGCAATGAAATCCTGCAAATCGTGGTGTTCTCCATTTTTCTCGGCTGCAGCCTGGCGGCTATCGGCGAAAAAGCCGAGCCCATCGTTAAGGTACTTGATTCGCTGGTTCACGTGATGCTGAAGCTGACGGGCTACGTCATGCTGTTTGCCCCCCTCACCGTTTTCGCCGCCATTTCCGGGCTAATTGCCGAACGCGGTCTGGGCGTGATGGTCAGCGCCGGGATCTTTATGGGCGAATTCTACCTGACGCTGGGCATGCTGTGGGCGATCCTGATTGGCCTGTCGGCGATGATTGTTGGTCCGTGCATCAGTCGTCTGACCAAAGCGATTCTCGAACCTGCCCTGCTGGCTTTCACCACCTCCAGTTCAGAAGCCGCGTTCCCCGGCACGCTGGATAAGCTGGAAAAATTTGGCGTCTCTTCCAAAATTGCCAGCTTCGTCCTGCCCATCGGCTACTCCTTTAACCTGGTCGGCTCCATGGCCTACTGCTCGTTTGCCACCGTCTTCATTGCGCAGGCGTGCAACATAGAGCTGAGCATGGGCGAGCAGATCACCATGCTGCTTATTCTGATGCTGACCTCAAAAGGGATGGCGGGCGTGCCGCGCGCATCGATGGTGGTTATCGCCGCGACGCTCAACCAGTTCAACATTCCTGAGGCCGGCCTGATCCTGCTGATGGGCGTGGATCCGTTCCTCGATATGGGCCGTTCAGCCACCAACGTGATGAGTAACGCCATGGGCGCCGCCATCGTTGGCCGCTGGGAAGGCGAGCATTACGGGGAAGGCTGCCGCGGCACCGCTCCGGTCAAAAAACCGGAACAGGAGCGCCCTGCCAGCGAAACGTCCGAAGTGGCGATGTCCTGACGGCAAAACGGTATTGAACCCCAGGCCGGATCTGTCCGGCCCGGTTGCTCCCAATCATTCCAACAGGACACACTATGAACGTTAAATTTCTCGGCACCTGTATCTTAACCGCCAGCCTGTTGTTTAGCGCCGGCGCGCTGGCGCAGGACTATGCCGCGATTATCGAGCAGGCGCACCAGAAGTATAAAAATAATCGCGACGGCAAAGTCGCCGACTACATCCCTGCCCTGGCGAGCTACAGCCCGGATAATTTCGCCATAACGCTCGCCACGGTCGAAGGCAAAATTTACCAGGCCGGAGATGTGAAAAAAGCTTTTCCGATGGAGTCCCTGAGCAAAGTCTTCACCCTCGCGCTGGCTATGGAACAGCGCGGGCCACAGGAAGTGCTGGATAAACTCGGCGCCAATGCTACCGGTCTGCCCTTTAACTCCGGCTTAGCCCTGGAGCTCACGAAAGGCGCAGCGGAGAACCCGTTAGTTAACGCCGGCGCCATGAGCACCGTAAGCCTGATCGAAGCGCAAAACAAAACCGATCGCTGGAACAAAATCCTCAACAACCTCAACGCCTGGGCCGATAGCGCGCTGAGCGTTAACGAGCCGGTATTTAAATCCGAAATGGAAACCAACCAGCATAACCAGGCGCTGGCAATGCTGATGAATTCCTATAACCGCTTTTATGGCGATCCCCAGGAGGCCGTCGAAATCTATACCCGCCAGTGCTCGGTAGATATCACCGTTGAACAGCTAGCCAAAATGGGGGCGGTGCTCGCCAATAAGGGTAAATCGCCGTTCAACGGCAAACAGTTGCTTAATGCGAACTACGTCCCACAGGTGCTGGCGGAAATGGCCATTGCCGGACTGTACGACGGCAGCGGCAAATGGCTCTACACCGTCGGTATCCCGGCGAAATCGGGCGTTGGCGGCGGGATGGTAGCCGTGGTTCCCGGACAGTACGCCATCGCAGTCTACTCCCCTCCTCTGGATGAAGCCGGTAACAGCGTCCGCGCCCAGCAGACCATTGAATACGTCGCAGATGCGACGCGGGCCAATCTCTTTTTAGCGAAATAGTGAGAAGTAAAATGTCCAAACCTTTTGTCTGGCAGGAACTTTTTGTTCAGAGTAACGATAATACCGAATATGAATTACTCACTACTCAACACGTGAAGGTGACAGAATTAGACGGGGAAGAAGTCATCAAGGTTGCGCCGGAGGCGTTAACCTTGCTGGCTCAGCAGGCATTTTATGAGGCTTCATTTTTCCTGCGCGCCGGGCACTTAAAACAGATCGCCAGCATCCTCCACGACCCGCAGGCCAGCAGCAACGATAAATACGTTGCACTGCAGCTGCTGCGCAACGCCGAAGTGTCAGCAAAAGGCGTCCTGCCAAACTGCCAGGATACCGGAACCGCAACCGTCGTGGCGAGCAAAGGCCAGAACATCTGGACCGGCGGCAACGACGCAGAAGCTCTCAGTCAGGGTATCTACGCCACCTTTCAGGACAACAATTTACGCTATTCACAAAATGCTCCCCTGGATATGTACACCGAGGTAAACACTCAAACCAACCTGCCCGCGCAGATTGACATCAGCGCCACGCCGGGCAGCGAATACCGTTTCCTGTTCGTCAATAAAGGCGGCGGTTCGGCGAACAAAGCGGCTCTATTCCAGGAAACAAAATCTATTCTGCAGCCGGAAAAACTCACCGCCTTCCTGATAGAAAAGATGAAAGCATTGGGTACCGCCGCCTGTCCGCCGTATCATATTGCCTTTGTGGTGGGCGGCCTCTCAGCGGATCAAGCCTTGAAGGTGGCCAAGCTGGCCTCGACAAAATATTACGACAACCTGCCCACCAGCGGAAACGAGCTGGGCCAGGCATTTCGCGATACCACTCTGGAAACCACGCTACTCAAAGCCAGCCGCGAGTTCGGCATCGGCGCGCAGTTTGGCGGCAAATACTTCGCCCATGATATTCGCGTAATTCGTCTGCCGCGGCACGGCGGTTCATGCCCTATCGCGATGGCCCTCTCCTGCTCCGCCGACCGAAATATCAAAGCCAAAATCAACAAGCACGGCATCTGGCTGGAGAAGCTGGAACATAACCCGGGCAAGTTTATTCCCGATTCTCATCGCATTGAAAACGGGGCGCAGACCGTCCAGCTTGATTTGAACCGGCCGCTGCGTGAAGTTCTGCACGACATGTCAAGTCTGCCCGTCGGCACCCGGCTTTCCCTGAGCGGCCCCATTGTCGTCGCCCGCGACATCGCCCATGCCAAAATCAAAGCGCGCCTGGATAACGGCGAACCGATGCCGGAATATATGCGTAATCATATCGTCTATTACGCGGGCCCGGCGAAGACGCCGAATAATCAGGCCTGCGGATCGCTCGGCCCCACCACCGGCGGACGGATGGATGGGTACGTCGATGCTTTCCAGGCAGCGGGCGGTAGTCTGATCATGCTCTCTAAAGGCAACCGTAGTCAGCAGGTAACCGAAGCCTGCCATAAACACGGCGGCTTTAATCTCGGCAGCATCGGCGGCGCGGCGGCCCTGCTGGCGCAGCAATATGTCAAAAGTTTACGCTGCCTTGAGTATCCGGAGCTGGGAATGGAAGCGGTATGGATGATGGAAGTCGAAAACCTGCCTGCGTTTGTGCTGGTCGATGATAAAGGCAACAACTTCTTCAGCCAGTTCGAGCAGCAGCATTGCTGTGCAACCTGTCCAGCAGGACATTAAGGAGCTTTTATGCACGCGCGAGGAAATCCTGACCGCCACCGTCAACGCCAGCAAAAGCTGAAAGCGCAGGTTGATACCCGCGTGGCGGCGGCAACCGAGCAAAAAGGGATCCTGATAATCTTCACCGGTAACGGCAAAGGTAAATCCACCGCCGCTTTTGGCACCGCAACGCGCGCCGTCGGGCATGGTAAAACCGTTGGCGTTGCCCAGTTTATTAAAGGCCAGTGGGATAATGGTGAATACAATACTCTGCATCCTCTCGGCGTTGAGTTTCACATTATGGGCACCGGCTTTACCTGGGAAACGCAAAACAGAGAAGCGGATATTCAGGCGGCATCGGCGATATGGCAGGAGAGCAAGCGCATGCTGGCCGACCCGCGCTACGATCTGTTGGTACTGGATGAGCTTACGTATATGCTGGCGTATCGCTACCTGGATACTCAGGAAGTGCTGGCCGCAATCGTGAATCGTCCGCCGCAGCAGAACGTGATTGTCACCGGCCGCGGCTGCCATGCACGGCTGCTTGAGCTTGCCGATACGGTAAGCGAACTGCGTCCGGTAAAGCACGCCTTCGACAGCGGCATTCAGGCGCAGGCGGGAATCGACTGGTAGTTTTACCCGGCTCGCGCTGCGCTTAGCCGGGCTACCAAACCCGAGCGCCTCGCAAATTGGGTAGTTGGGTAGCCCGGCTAAGGCGTTTACGCCGCGAGCCGGGAAGAGGGAAACCCAGCCGTCGGGTATGGACACCGTCCTCTGCGGTCGGACAACCCGCCGTCAGGCAGCCGACACCACCGATTTTTGCAGCAGCCACTCGCGGAATACCTGTAAATGACGGGATTCCGCTTTATCCGCCTGCCACGTCATAATGAAGCGGTTTCCGGTGCGGATCGGTACATCGCAGGGAATCACCATCTCACCGCTATCCAGATCGTGTTGAATGGCAAAGCGCGGTAGTAGCGCCACTCCCAGATTCGAACGCACCGCCGCTATCAGCATTGAGAGCAGATCAAAGCGCGGACCGATATTGATCTGAGGACTAGTGATATTCGATAGCGCAAACCACTCCTGCCAACCGTGGATCCGCGTACTCTGATGCAGCAGCGGAAACTCGCCTAAAAGCTCCTCCACCGCCAGCTTTTGCCCGGGGTCGGACAGCAGTCCGCAGCCGCATACCGGCAGAATTTCCTCCTCAAACAGATACTCAACCTCAGACCATGGCGAGCAAAAATCCTCGCGCATAATGGCAGCATCGTATTCTCGACTAAGAAAATCGCCCGTATTCGCCAGCGAATGAATATTAACGATGATACCAGGATGTAATTTATTAAATTCGCGCAGATTGGGGATCAGCCAGTGGGTGCTAAAGGTGGGATTGACGGCCAGTTCAAGAACCTGCACCGTAGGTTGCCAGGTCATAATTGAATTGGTATCACGTTCCAGCTTGTTAAGCGTTTCCTTAACGATAGCTAAATAATGCTTGCCAGCCGCATTTAAAAAAATCCTTTTTTTAGCATGGTTAAATAATGACGTATGGAGGAAATCCTCCAGCGCCGTGACTTGTCGGAACACAGCGCTTTGTGTTAAAGCCAACTCTTCTGCTGCTCGAGTATAACTTTCGTGGCGAGCCACAACCTCAAAGGTCACCAGTAATTCAGTTTTAGGTATTTTTCCTCTCATAACGTCTTCCATTTACGGCGTGCAAAAAATTGTTTAATTGATAAAAAAAGCGCGCAAGGACATCAGATTAGCCCCGGGTGTTATATTTTATTTTACCTGCAGGTGTCATTGATCTATTCCATGATTAATGCATACTATCATTGATTAAATAATAACCAATAATACCCGGAGGCTACAATAAACACAATTTAAACAATGTGATTGCCATGCAAATAACAGCCATAAGTTGTCAATATTTTTTCACGTTAACTTGTTTATTTGCGAAGCTAGTCTGAGGAAAATGAAATTTAATTACCCGCTAGCGTGTAGATATTAAAATTTTCCGCGATCGGGCACACACTATGAATGCTCCAGGAAAAATCTGAATCACCTTTAATCGGCTGTTAATTGACTTGTGCTGAACGCGTCGAGAGGCGATGTTCGCGGAACGACTGCGGAGTGGTACGATGGGCCGAGCGAAACACCCGACAAAAATAGCTGGTTTGTGCGAACTGAAGCTTCCGCGCTACGCTGTCTATAGAATAATCCGGATCGCCAAGCAGTTCTCCAGCGCGCTGCATTTTCCGTTGCATGACCCAGCGCTTGAAATTGACTCCCTGACGTTTTTTAAAAAAACGGCTAAAGTAATTGGCACTCAAACAGACATGGGCGGCTACCGACTCCAGAGACAGCTCATCATATAAATGCTCATCAATATAGCGTAATGCTGCCATTAGTTTTTTTTCATGCGCCAGTTTTTTCGCATAATAAAAATCGGCCTCGTGTCGCCATTTCCCAGATTCTCTCTCATTTTTTTCTGCGGCTGCCGAGATATTATTCACGATAAAATGAAGTAATCTTATTGCCGCCGACCGATGATTATTATCACTGGCATTTCGATGGTCACAAACTATATATCCTGATAATTTATCGCAATGAATCAGCGGTAGTGAAAAGTAATTTAAACCGGCATAACAGTCAGGTAAACGGTCATCCGCCCCCTTAATCACCTTAGCCTCCAGCCCCGTTGCCCGGGAAAAAACCTCGGCCAGTAAGCTAAAATTATCAAATTGTTCATTCATTATCTTTAACGTCACGTTATTCTCCACCAGCCTTTGTGAGCGCTTAATATGCAGAAAATTATGGAGAAAAAGGATGATGCCAGACGCAAAAAATAATCTCATTTAAACAGATGAATATGATAAAAATGCATGTTCACCGGCGCCGTTTTACGGCAGCACAGCGCAGACGAGTTGCACTGCCGCCCGCTATTCCGATACCGACAATGACCTTGCCGAAAGCGCTATTCGCTAGCTGAAAGCGAGGGAGGAAAGCTGAATGACAGACAAAAAAAAGGCCATCATCAGATGGCCAACCATGTCGAAACTGGACCAGCCCTTGGCCATGCAGAAAGCCAGGGCTGTTTTTTTACTTCTTACTTAATAACGGTTTTCAGCGCTTCGCCGATATCGGCCAGGCTGCGAACGGTTTTCACGCCTGCGGCTTCGAGAGCGGCGAATTTCTCATCCGCAGTCCCTTTACCACCGGCAATGATCGCGCCCGCGTGGCCCATACGCTTGCCTTTCGGCGCGGTCACGCCGGCGATGTAGCCGACAACCGGTTTGGTCACGTGATCTTTGATGTAAGCAGCCGCTTCTTCTTCCGCGCTACCGCCGATCTCACCGATCATCACGATCGCTTCGGTCTGCGGATCTTCCTGGAACAGCTTCAGGATATCGATGAAGTTGGAGCCCGGGATCGGGTCGCCGCCGATGCCCACGCAGGTGGACTGGCCGAAGCCATAGTCGGTGGTCTGCTTAACCGCTTCATAGGTCAGAGTACCGGAACGGGAAACGATGCCCACTTTACCCGGCTGGTGAATGTGGCCCGGCATGATGCCGATTTTGCATTCGCCCGGCGTGATCACGCCCGGGCAGTTCGGCCCGATCATCCGTACGCCAGCTTCGTCCAGCTTCACTTTCACAGTCAGCATATCCAGCGTCGGGATACCTTCAGTAATGGTGATAATCAGCTTAATGCCTGCATCGATAGCTTCCAGGATGGAGTCTTTGCAGAACGGCGCCGGAACGTAGATAACGGATGCGGTCGCACCGGTGGCTTCTACCGCTTCGCGCACGGTGTTGAACACCGGCAGGCCCAGATGAGTGGTGCCGCCTTTACCCGGCGTAACGCCGCCAACCATCTGCGTACCGTAAGCGATGGCTTGTTCAGAGTGGAATGTACCCTGGCTACCGGTGAAGCCCTGGCAGATAACCTTGGTATCTTTATTAATTAAAA
>OEPS010000395.1_pt1 | contig 15892 bp, 12 predicted proteins | sample 1539411 | NCBI WGS metagenome assembly OEPS01 (sample SAMN02671747, study PRJEB22543) | soil metagenome | biome: bacteria | place: China:Hunan Province, Lengshuijiang City | collected 2012-10-15 | depth 0.08m m | reverse complement strand
CGTCCGCGACGGGCCCACCGACCGAATGCTCGCCGCCGCCCGCCAGCAGGCCGCGGGGCACCGCTGCCATCGCCAGCGCCAAGGCGACCACGAGCAGTTCCAGGATCACCAGCGCAAGCCGCGGCCATTCGCCCCGGTAGTCGACCTTGATCGTCCCGGTGGCCCCGGCGGGCACCGTGAAGCCGTTGGCCCAGCCGAATGCCTTGACATGGGGAAGGACCTGCGAGCCCAACGTTGCCCGCCAGGAGCCGCTGTAGGCCTCGCTGACGAGCACGGTGCCCGCCCCTCCCGTGTCGCCGGCGACCGATCCGGAGAATGCCCCCTGGGAGACCCGCCGGAACGACGTGCCGGCGTTCCAGTCAGCCAGCAGCAGCGACAGCGAGCCGGCGCCGCCGCCGATCGCCGCAGTCAGCTCGCTCGGGACCGGGCCGGCGAGCGGGAGAGCGTCGAGGTTCTGGTAGATGTCGAGGCCGGAGATCTCCTGGGTCAGCGCGAAGCCCTGCTGGCGCAGGACCGCCGGGGCGACCTGCGGGTCGGCGTGGCGGATCACCAGGTAACCGATGCCGGCAGTCGCCAACTGGTTTGCGGCCAGGTGCGTGCGGTCGCCGACCAGGTCGCCCACGACGCCGGAGAGCCATCCCCCGGCCGCCCCGGCCCCCGGTCGGGAGGCGTCGAGCATCGACAGGCCCTGTGGCCCGGTCACCAGGTAGGGCACCATCCCCTGCGGCCTGCCCAGCCCGGCCAGGTCCGGGCTGACGAAGGAATCGCCGAGCCAGAGCACCCGGAACTGCTGGTCGCTCGTCGCCGCCCCCTTGAGTGCCGCCAGGACGTCGACGTCCGAGGACACGCCGGTGCCGGCGACCGCGCTCGAAGGCGCCGGCGACCAGGAGAGCAGCGCCGGTACCCACCCGATCACGGCGCCGGCGCCGACAACGATCACGGCGAGCACGCCGATCGGCTGGCGCCACCCGGCGATGTGCCGGGTGATGTCCTCTGCGAGGGCGGCGAACAGGTAGCCGGCGCAGGCGGCGAGCGCCAGGGCCGGCACCGCCAGCCACAGCCCGGGGCTGGCCACCGGAGCCGGGAGCCAGCCCTTGGCCACGAAGCCGGCCCAGGCCCCGAACACCAGGATCACCATCGCCAGCAGCCGGGACTCCCGCCGCCGCGGGGTCGACGCCACCAGCATCGCCCCGGCAACGGCGCCGACCGTCAGCACCCCGGCGATCGCCGGCAGCCGGGGCGCCAGCAGCAGGCTGTGGGCAAAGCCGAGCGACGTCCAGAGCGGGTGGTAGGACGCCCCCCCGCCGGCGCCGGCGAACAGCGGCCCGAGGACGGCGCCCGTCGAGCGCAATGCCGGCAGCGACCAGGGGAGGAGCAGCACCAGCGCCGCCGCCAGCGAGGCGAGCAGGCAGCCCAGCCGGACCGGGATCTCATCGGCCAGCATCGCCCCCGGGGAGGCTGGCGTCCCCGCGCCGGTCAGTTCTCCCAGCGCGTTGCGCCCCGCCGACCGGCCGGCGGGGTGCCGGCCGGCGCGGGCGATCCGGGCACCCAGGGTGGCGTGGAACCCGAGGATCAGCCAGAGCACACCCAGGACGACGAAGGCCCCCGGTGCCACCGCGATCACCAGCGCGCTGAGCAGGGCGAGGCGGGCCACCTGCCGGCCCATGGCATCGCCGGTCAGCGCCACCGGGGGCCGGGCGGCGTGGGTACCCGGGCGGGGGCCGCGGCCCGACCCGGGCACCGGCCCCATCACCCGCAGCCCCGCTTCGAGCAGGTAGGGAGCGAGGCCGTAGACGGTCAGCGCCCCCAGGTCGCCGGTGACCAGCCCGAGGCGCAGCACCGGCGCCAGGGCGTACACACCCAATGCCACGAGCTGGGCCGGGACGAACGCCGTCCGTTTGCGCATGAACCGGAAGACTCCGATCAGGCCCGCCAGCATCAGCCCGCCGACCAGGAACTTCTGGGCGAGCGCGGCGTTGCCGAAGGCGACGATGTCCACGAACCACATCACCGGCAGCGACGGCGGCGGCGCCCCGCTGGTCCCGAGCCCGATCTCGCGCCACCCGGCCAGGTAGTCGGTCAGCAGCGTGTGGGTGGCGGTCGGGAACGGCCACAGCGTCCCCGCCCCCATCGGCGGGCCGAACAGGGCGTGCCGGGCGGCGACCAGCGTCGCCAGCACGATCAGCGCGGTGGCGACCACCGCCGGCGACCGGGCCCACCGCCCGAGCCGTGCGGCCAGAGCGGAGGGCGTGAACATCGAGAACGTCTTGTGGCCGAAGCGCATCGTCTCGGCCCCCCACTGCATCAGCCGCCGCTCCAGGAAGATGCGGGCACGGGGCAGCTCCCGGACCTGGTAGCGGCGCACCCGCCGGTCCGGGATGGTGCGGCGCCGCTGAACCGCCCGGCGCCGGCGGGCGACGTCGGGCAACGAGCGAACGAACCAGGCGTACGCCTTGAAGTAGGGCGGGATCTCGTCGAACCGGCGCAAGGCGGCGAGCAGCACCACCTCGGCCGACAGCAGGCCGGTGTAGAGGGCGATGAGCAGCAAGACCCGGGTCGCCGAGGCGCTTTTGGCGATGGTGCGCAGGCGGTTGCGCCGGGTGAAGTAGCGCACCGGGTCCTTCGGGGCCCCCTCGCGCCGGCCGGTCGCCATCGCCACCGCGTGGTAGAAGGTTGCCGCCGGCGTGACGATCACCGGGAACCCGCACAGCCGCGCCCGGATGCACAGGTCGAGGTCCTCGCCGAACAGCAGGTAGCCGACGTCCCACGACCCGCACCGCTCAACCGTCTCGCGGCTGACCAGGATGCACGCGCTGGTGACGAAAAGGACCTCGCGGCGGGTGTCGTGCTGGCCCTGGTCGATCTCGCGCTCCTCGAGACCGGACACCGGGTAACCGAACTCGTCGGCCGACATGCCGACCTCGAGCAGGACCTCCGGCTCGTCCCAGGACAGCCCCTTGCCGCCGACGACGCCGGCGTTGGTCTCGAGCCCGGCGGCCACCAGCAGGCCCACGCAGTCCCGGTCGAGAGCGACGTCGTCGTGGAGGAACAGGTAGAACTCGGCCGAACGGGCGTCAGGCGACAGCTCGAGCGCCCGGTTGGCGGCGGCCCCGAACCCGACGTTGCGCTCGATGCGCAGCAGCGACGCCGTCGGCAGGAGCCGGCTGACCAGCTTGCGCACCGATTCCGGCTGCTCCGACGCAGCATCGACAACCACGACCTCGAGGGCCAGGTAGGTCTGCATCGCCAGCGACTTCAAACATCCGGGCAGCCAGCGACCGCCATTGTGGGTGACGACGACTGCCAGGACGAGTGGCCAGGCAATCGAGTCCGCGTCCGACTCGCTCATGGGGTGAAACCGGGAGAAGGAGGTATCGTCGGATTATAGAGCGGGCCTGCGACCGCGCCGCGTCCGCTTATGCGCGGGCGGGTCCGGAGGATGCCCACCGGTGATCGGATCCTGCTCGACCCCGCCGCCCCCGATGGGGGCAGACCACTCGCTGGCCAGCCGGGTCCCCCCGGCATCGCGCTCGACTGGGGCGTGCGAGTCCTCGTCGCCGGCGTCCACCAGCTCGTCGCCCCGGCCGAACACCGCCCCCCAGGGGTGGTCGGATGCGAGCTCGGTTCCTGGCCCCGGGTACCCGCCGGAGGAGGGCGCGAGGTACTGCGGCGAGTAGGCGACCGGCTCCGGATGCCCTCCGCGCGGCCGGGTTCGGCCCAGGTCGCGGCGGCGCCGGCGCTCGCCGTCGGCGTCCAGCAACTGGGCGCCGATCCGGACCCGGTCCCGGTTCTTCAGGCCGTTGGCGAACTCGTTGAGCAGCTCGGCAAGCACCCGGTCGCGGTCCAGTTCCAGCCGGTCGTCGCGCTCCAGCAGGCGGTTGAGCAGCGACCCCTGGGCGACGGCCAGATCCGATGCCGCCCGGGCCAGCCGTCCCTGGACGAGCTGCATGATCCGGCCGACCGGGTCGAGCGCCTTCAGGATGGCTTCGGCCACATCCTGCTGGCGGGCGTCGAGGGTCTGCTCCAGGGCGGCCAGGCGCTCCTCCAGCGCGGCGGCCAGCGCCTCGTCCCGGCGAGCGGAGGCGGCCAGCTCCCCGGTCACCGCCCGCGCGGTGTCGCCCACCAGCTGCTCCAGGCCGTCGATCCGCTCCGCCAGCACGGCGAGCCGCTCACCGGCACGGGCCTCGGCGGCGTCGATGGCGGCGAGCTTGGTCCCCACCATCGTGCGGAGGGCGGCAAGCTCGTTGGCTGCGAGGCCCGAATTGGCGGCGAGCTCATCCATCGCCTCCTGGCCGGCGACCCGGTCGAGCCGGCGGTCGACCTCCGCCAGCAGCGCCTCGTCCCGGTCCTCGACGAGCGCCCGGAGGTGGTCGAGCTCCACCCGGGTGTCGTTCAGGGCGTCGCGGGAGGCCTGGAGCACCCGCATGAATCCGGCCTGCTCGCGCTGCTGCTCCTGGAGGGCGGCCTTCAACAACTGGTCGACGCGCGGGCCGGAGCGCGATCCGCCCTCAGCGCCGTCTTCGTCCCCGGGACCGGGCTTCTCCCCGCCCCCGCCGGCAGGCAGATGGGCGCTATCGTCTTGCATCGCGATGGCTGCCGCCCCTCGGCTCTGCCGGAGTTCCCGTAGCTGGCATGCTCCATTGTCGCAGGTTGAGGGCGCTGAGACACCAATGTGGTGAGACGAGCGCCCCCGGATGGCCCGGGTCCTGCCTGGGACATCCCACCGAGCCAGGACGACCGTGCGCTGATCGCGGCGGCGGTGCGCCGGGCCCCGCAGGCGTGGGCGGAGATCTACGAGCGCTTCGCCGACGGCCTGCTGGGCTTCTTCCTCCACCAACTCCACGACCGGCCGGCGGCCGAGGACCTCACATCGGAGGTGTTCCTGGAGGCGCTGCGGGCCGCCGACCGCTTCTCCCCGGAGGGCACCCTGGGCGATCTCCGGGCGTGGCTCTTCCGGATCGCCCGCAACAACCTGGTCGACCACTTCCGGCGGCAGCGGCGCAGCCCGACCGAATCGCTGGAGGTCGCCGGGGAGGCCGACCTTGCCCGGGCCATCGCCTCGGTCGATCCCGGGGAGGCGGCGGTCGCCGCCCTCGACCAGCGCCGGGTGCTGGAGGCGATCGCCGGCCTCTCGGCCGACCAGCGGCAGGTGATCCTGCTCCGGTTGACCGGCGGGTTGACGTCGAGAGAGATCGCGGAAATTGTTGGCAAGACGACGGGTGCGGTGAAGGCGCTACAGCACCGGGCACTGGCGACCCTCACCCGGGCGCTCAACCCGCATCCCGCCGCCGGCCAGGTGGGCCTCGGCATGGAGGATGACCCGTGACCGTATCGTTTCCCCATCCCAGGACGCTTCCCCAATGACGATGGACGGGGGGACTGCCCCCGGGGGGGACGCCCCCGACGAGATCATCGACCGGCTGCTCGACGCCCTCGCTGCCGGCAACTGGGCCATGGTCGAGCGCATGGCCGCCTCCTGCCGTGAGCTGGACCTGGCTGCGGCTGCGGCCGCTGCGGCGGCGGCACAGCGGGCACTGGCGGTCCGCTCCTCGCCCCCCGTCCGTGCGCAGCACGTCCGCGCCCTGACGGACGAAGCGGCGAGGCTCAGCGGCACCGCGCCCTCCCCCGTTGGCGCGGCAGCGCCCCCCGCCAGCGAGCCGGCGCCGTCAGCGGCCAGCAAGCCGCGAAGGGGCTGGGGCTGGCCGCGGCGGGTCGCGGTAACGCTGGCGGCGGTCGTTGCCATCGGGGCGGCCGGCCTGACCGCCACCGCCGCGCTGGCCGCCAACGCCCAGCCCGGCCAGGCGCTCTACGGGACCAAGTTGGCGCTGGAGAACGTCCAGGCCGACGTCCAACTGAACCCGGCGAAGCGGGTCTCGCTGCGGGTTCGCTTCGCCGAGGAGCGGCTCGACGAGCTGGCGACCCTGCTGGCCCACGGGAAGATCGACAGGGGCGGCCAGGCGGCGGGGAACCTGGCTGCCCAGGAGCGCAAGATCACCGCGGCGCTGGTCAAGCTGGCGGCGGAGGGCAAGGCCCCGCCGTCGCTGGTGCGCTCGCTGGAGCTCGACCTGGTCCGGCACTACGCCAAACTTCGCGCCGAGGCCAGCTCGATCTGCCCCCGGCGGCCACAGCCTGCGCCGTGCCGGGAGCTGGGCACCGCCCTTTCGAACGCTCAGCGGGCGGTGCGGCGCCTCGGCCAGCTCCCCGGCGGCATCCCGAACCGGCCACGGCTCGGCGCCGCGAATCCATCGCGTCAGGTGCCGTAGCCGACGGCTTCGACAGATTATGGAGTTTTTTCGCCATTCGCCAAAAGGTCGGAACAAACTCCACAATCCCGGGAAGTCCCCGGACCCGTCGCCCTTACAGGAGCCGCTCCAGGGCGGCGACGCCGCGCACGATCGCCTCCCGGTCCGCCTCGCTCGCCCGGGACAGCGCCTCGGCCAGCGGGGCCCGGCGCCGCTTCGGGAGCTGCTCGGCGATCCAGGCCCGGGCCCCGCTGGCAAGGGCGATCCGGGTTTCCCGGCGGTCCTCCCCCGGCCGCCGGGCGACGATCTCGGCCCGCTCCAGCCGGGTGACGATCCCCGATACCGTGGAGTGGGCCAGGCCGACCTGGCGGCTCAGCTCGGTCAAGGTCAGGCCCCGCTCGTCCGGGTCCTCTACTCCCGCCCGGTACAGGACCCGCAAGACCAGCAACTGCGGGGCGGTCAGGCCAAAGGGCAGCCGCTGCGCCTCCGAATAGGCGGCCTGCCGGAGCACCCGGCTGATCGCCTGGAGTGAGTCCGCCAGCCGGGCGGCCTCGTCCGCCCGGGTGCCCGCCGACCGCGCCTGCTTCTTGTGTTTGCCGCTCACCGGGCGTGTGACCCCCGGAGCAGGTTCAACCCGGGAACAAGCTGCGGCACCTCATGGCGGTAGCGCTCGTAGGCCCCCGGGAACTGGGCGGTCATCAGCCGCTCCTCGGCCCGGATCTTTACCTGGAAGAGGACGCTCACCCCAAGGATCAGGACGACCGCCTCCACGGACACTCCCGTCGCCAGGACGCTGCCCAGCGCCATGCCGGTGATGCCGGTGTAGATGGGGTGGCGGGTGATCCGGTACGGGCCGCTGGTGCGCAGCTCGTGGCCCTCCTTGGCCATCGGCGCCGACGACCACATCGTCCCGAGCACCCAGCGCGCCCACAGCGTGAAGGCGGTGGCGGCCACCAGCACCACGATGCCCGCCAGCTCCACACTCAGGCCGTGGATCAACGGGTTGCCCATCGGGTGGCCGCTGCTCCCGGTACCGAACCGGAAGGCCACGATCACCAGGACGACGATTACGGCCACCGACGGCATCGACGACCTGGTCTTCATGGCCGGGCCGTGGCGACGGTTGTACACCGCCCCGGCAATCCACACGACGGCGAAGAGCCCCCAGCAGCCCAACACCGCGATGCCCACCGCAATCACCGGTCACATCCCTATCTGTCGGCAACGACACGTCGCATACGACATGATAGCAGGCGGCAGGTCAGGGGGCCGCGGTCACGCATGCCGGAAGGAGCGACGCCTTCGCCGACAGCACGTCGGCGGCGGCCGCATCGAGCCGGCTCATGGGGAGCATCCCGGTGCCGACCGCTGCGCTGATCGCCGACACGATCGCCTCGAAGCTGGCGGCGACGCCGGCCGGGGACAGCAGCGCGGTCTCGGCGGCGGTCACCGTCGAGCCGAACAGGACCAGGTCGGCCCCGGCTCCGATCGCCGCCACCGCTGCTGCCGGCACCGAGAAGCCAGCGGCGGCGATCGCCCCACCGGAAACGCTGTCGGTGAGCACGAGGCCGGTGAAATGGAGGTCGCCCCGGAGCATCCCGCCGATCACCGCCGACGACAGCGACGCCGGGCCGCTGCTCACCCCGGGCACCGAGGCATTGGCCACCATCACCGCCGGGATCCCCCCAGCCACGGCGGCGGCGAACGGCGGCAGCGCCCGGGTCTGGAGGGTCGTCAGCGGGAGCGTGCTCGCCGCCCCGTAGTCGGTATTGGCCGAGGCCCCGCCGAGGCCCGGGAAATGTTTGGCGACCGGTATGACACCGCCCGCCTCCAGGCCCTCGATGAAGGCGTTGCCGTACCGGGTGACCGTCGCCGGAACGGCACCGAACGAGCGTTGGCCGTCGGCATCAGTGGCCATCGGCCCGGCCCCCCCGTCGACATCGAGGACCGGGGCGAGGTCCATCGACACCCCGGCCGCCTTCATCTTGCGGGCGACCTCAGCGGCGAGCGCCGAGACCGCTGCCGGGGTGTCGGCGGCGGCCATCTGGCGGGGCCACGGGATGCTGCCGACCAGGTCCTCCAGCCGCTGCACCCCGCCGCCCTCTTCGTCGGCCATCACCACCGGGGGCACCCCCGGCGGGGCCAGCGCGGCGGCAGCTCTGATCCTGGAGGCGAGGTTCGCCGGGGCCGGAGCGCTCCCGATGAGCAGCACGCCGCCGGCGCCCGCCGCCAGCGGAGCGCCCAGCTGATCGATGTTGAAGTTATAGGAGGGGATCGCCACCAGCTGGGCAGCCTTGCGGGCCACCGACCAGCCGGCGATCTGCTGGGCGGGGGTGAGGCATGAGCGGCTGGAGGCCACGGGGGAAGCTGGAGAGGCCGGCGGGCTGCCCGGCGTCAACGGTGGTGGCGACGTGGGGCGGTACACCGCCGCCGGCCCACCCCTGGTGCATCCCGCCGCCAACGCCAGCAGGGCAAGCAGGGCCGTTCCGAGACGTCGCCGGGTCCCCACGCTGGCGCAAGTGTAGGCCGCCAGAGGCACCAGGGGGCAGCCGCCGGGGGCAGCCAGGGGGCACCCGGCTGGCTGGTCCGGTAGCCGGTCAGGCCGGGACCGGCTCCGCGGTCTCGAGGACCTTGTACAGCGTGCTGCGCCGGGCCCACGGCCGGCCGATCGCACCGATCAGCGCCTTCATCTCCTCGGGGGGCAGCTCCTGGCCGTGCGACGCCCCCGCCGCCCGGGAGATGTTCTCGTTCATCAGCGTGCCGCCCAGGTCGTTGCAGCCGGCCTGAAGCGCCAGCTGCGACCCGGCGGTGCCCATCTTCACCCAGGACACCTGGATGTTGGTGATCCACGGGTGCAGCGCCAGCCGGGCGGTGGCGTGGACCTTCAGCGCCTCCTCGAAGGTCGGCCCCTGCCGGGCCTTGCCTTTCAGGTAGATGGGCGACGCCATGTGCACGAACGGCAGCGGGACGAACTCGGTGAAGCCGCCGGTGTCCTTCTGGATGTCCCGCAGCACGCCGAGGTGGCGCGCCCACGACCGGTAGCCCTCGACGTGGCCGAACATGATCGTCGAGGTCATCGGCAAGCCCAGGCTGTGGGCGGTGCGGGCGACCTCGGCCCACTGGGGGGTCGTCACCTTGTCCGGGCAGATCACCGCCCGCACCTCGTCGTCGAGGATCTCCGCCGCGGTGCCGGGGAGGCTGCCGAGCCCGAGATCCTTGAGCTCCCACAGCAGGTCCCGGATGCTCACGCCCTTGGTGTGGGCGCCCTGCCAGACCTCGAGCGGGCTGAAGCCGTGGACGTGCATGGCCGGCACGGCGGCCTTCACGGTCCGAACGACGTTCAGGTAGAAGTCGCCGGTGAACTCCGGGTGGATGCCGCCCTGCAGGCAGACCTCGGTGGCCCCCCGCTCGGCCGCCTCGACCGTCCGCGAGGCGATCTCGGCAAGCGACAGCAGGTACGGGTCGCCGCGCAGGTTCAGCGACTTCGGCCCCTTGGAGAAGGCGCAGAAGCCGCACCGGAAGTAGCACATGTTGGTGTAGTTGATGTTGCGGTTGACGATGAAGGTCACCGTGTCGCCGGAGGCCTCCCGGCGGAGGTCGTCTGCCGCCCGGGCGAGGGCCTCTGCCTCCGGCCCGCGGGCAGTCAGCAGCAGCACGATGTCGTCCTCCCCCAGCTCCGTCCCGGCCCGGGCGCCATCAAGCACCCGGGCGAAGTCCGGCCGCATCCTCACCCCGCCGTTGCCCGACCAGAAGACCGGGGGGACCACCAGGCCGGGCGACGCCGCCGGTGGCGGGGCCACGCCGCCCGCGCGCCAGCCCGGCTCCCGCACCAGGCCCATCCCGTCGGCCACCGCCAGCACCTTCGGCCGGACCGCCTTCGCCACCCAGGCCGGGTCGAAGGCGTAGCCGGGGTAGACGGTCAGCCGGGGCAGCAGCAGGAAGCCGGCCGACTCGGTGACCGCCCGGAGCCGGTCGATCTCCGGCCACGGGGCCTCCGGGTTGACGTGGTCGATGGTCACCGGCGACACCCCGCCCCAGTCGTTGATCCCGGCCGCCAGGTAGGCGTGCAGCGTCGCTTCCGACGAGGCCAGGTTGGGCGGGCACTGGACGCTCATCTCCGGGCCGAGGATCAGCCGGGCCAGGGCCAGCGTCGCCACCACCTCCGCATCGGGAAGCTCCGGATGGGCGTGCATCGGGGTGCCCGGCTTCGCCCGGAAGTTCTGGACGATCACCTCCTGGATGTGGCCCCAGCGGGCGTGCGACCCGGCGATGGCCAGCAGCGTCTCGGCTCGCTCCTCCCAGGTCTCGCCGATGCCGATCAGCAGGCCGGTGGTGAACGGGATCTTCCGCCTGCCCGCCGCCTCCAGCATGGCCAGCCGGACGGCCGGGACCTTGTCCGGCGAGCCGTGGTGGGGCTGGCCGGGCTCGGTCAGCCGGGGCGACGTGGTCTCCAGCATGATCCCGATCGAGGGAGCGACGCCGCGCAGCCGGTCGAGCTCCTCGGGCGACAGGATGCCGGGGTTCAGGTGCGGCAGCAGCCCGGTCTCGTTCAGGACCGCCCCGGCCGCGGCGGCAAGGTAGTCGACCGTCGTCTCGTAGCCCATCGCCGCCAACTCCTCCCGGGCGACCCGGTAGCGCAGCTCGGGCTTGTCGCCCAGGGTGAAGAGGGCCTCGCGGCAGCCGGCGGCCTCCCCGGCCCGGGCGATCTCGAGCACCTCGTCAAGGGACAGGTAGGCGCGGCGGCCCTCCAGCGGGGGCCGGGCGAACGTGCAGTAGCGGCAGACGTCCCGGCACAGTTTGGTCAGCGGGACGAACACCTTGGGCGAGTAGGTGACGACGTTGCCCCAACCGGCGTCGCGGGCCGAACCGGCCTCGGCGAGCAGCGCCCGATCGGTGGGGTCCCGGGCCAGCGCGGCGGCGAGCGCCAATGCCTCGGACCTGCTCGGCACAGTCCGGCCGGATCGCATCGGGGGACCCTACCATCGGGTGCCGACCACCGCCGCTGCCGGGGCGACGGGGGTTCCTGGGGCAAAAACGCCCCGTCCTCCTGCCGCACTGCCACCGTAGGCGGCCCCGCGCTAGGCTGGCGCCCGTGGGCGTCACGGCACTTGCGGGAGGCGTGGGGGCGGCGAAGTTCCTGCGGGGGCTGGCGGCGGTCATGGCGCCCGAGGAGATCACCGTCATCGGCAATGTCGGCGACGACCTGTCCTTTTTCGGCCTCCACGTGAGCCCCGACCTCGACATCGTCACCTACACCCTGGCCGGGGTCGTCGACGCCACCAAGGGCTGGGGGCTCGCCGGGGACTCCCGCCAGGCGCTCGACCAGCTGGGCCGCCTCGGCCTCGACACCTGGTTCTGGCTCGGTGACGCCGACATCGGCACCGCCATCGCCCGGACCGCCTGGCTGGCGTCGGGGCTCCCCCTCTCCACCGTGGCCGACCGGATCCGCACCGGCCTCGGTATGGGCGCCCGCTTGATCCCGGTCACCGATGACCGGCTCCGGACCCGGTTCGTCACCCCGGCCGGCGAGACCCTGGAGTTCCAGGAGTACTTCGTCCGGCGCCACCACGCCGAGGAGGTCGCAGCCGTGCGCTTCGACGGAGCCGAGCAGGCCCGCCCGGCGCCGGGGGTACTGGAGGCGATCGCCGCAGCCGACCGGGTGATCCTCTGCCCGTCCAACCCGGTGGTCAGCATCGGACCGATCCTGGCCGTGCCCGGCGTGCGCGAGGCCCTGGTCGCCGTGCGGGGCAAGGTGATCGCCGTATCGCCGATCGTGCAGGGGGCGGCGCTCCGGGGGCCGGCCGACCGCCTGCTCCCGGTGATCGGTGCTGAGGCCAGCGCTTCGGGGGTGGCCGGGCTGTACGCCGACATCTGCGCCACCTTCGTCGTCGACCGCCGGGACCCGGGCGAGGCGCCGCGGGTCGCCGCCCTGGGGATCGACCCGGTCCTGGCCGACACCGTGATGGAGACCCCGGAGATCTCGGCGGCGCTTGCCGAGACGATCCTGGCGCTGCCGCTGCCCCGGGCGGCCGCCTGACCGATGGGTCGAGAACCGGCCTACACGCCGGCGGCGGGTCCCGTGGCCCTGCTGCCGGTCACCGGCCTGCCCGAGGTCGGCGTCGGGGCCGACCTGGGGGCAGAGATCGTCGAGGCGGTCAAGGGGTGCGGCCTCGAGCTGCTGGCCGGCGACGTGCTGATCGTCACGCAGAAGATCGTGTCGAAGGCCGAGGGGATGGTGCGCGAGGTCGACCCGGACGACGCCGAGGCCAGGCGGGCGATCGCCGAGGCGGAATCGGCCCGCATCGTCCGCCGCCGGGGCGGCCTGGTGATCACCGAGACCAAGCATGGCTTTGTCTGCGCCAACGCCGGCATCGACGCCTCGAACCTGGAGCCGGGACTGATCACCCTGCTGCCCGAGGACCCGGACCGCTCGGCCCGCAGGCTGCGGGCGCGGATCAAGCGGCTGACCGGCGTCGCCCCGCCGGTGATCATCTCCGACACCTTCGGCCGGGCCTGGCGGGTCGGGCAGGTCAACGTGGCGATCGGGGTCGCCGGGATGCTGCCGGTCATCGACTACCTGGACGCCGAGGACCACTACGGCACCCCGCTCAGGGTGACCGTGATCGCCATTGCCGACGAGCTGGCCTCGGCCGCCGAGCTGGTGATGGGCAAGGCCGACGGGGTGCCGGTGGCGATCGCCCGTGGCGTCCGGTTCCGCCCGGGCCGGGGCAACGCCCGGGCGCTGGTGCGCCGGGCCCAGGACGACCTGTTCCGCTGACGGTTGCGCTGTCCGTTCCGCTGTCCGGGGGTCGTCGAGGCGCGAGACTCCAGGCCAGTGGCAGGCGAGGGTGCGGATGAGGGGTTCTTCGGCCCGGACAGTGTGAGCTGGCGGATCCACCGGGATGCGTCGGCAATCCCGGGGGCCGGGCGGGCGCTGCTGATCCAGGCCCTCGATCCGCACGTGATGGAGGTCTTCCTGGCCAACTCCGACTACCGGGACGACCCGTGGGGCCGGCTCCGGCGGACCGGCGACTACTTCCGGGACATCATCTACGGTGACACCGCCACCGCCCGGCGGGCGGGCCGGGGGGTGCAGGCGATGCACAACCGGCTAATCGGTGTGACCGACCCCACCGACGGGCGGCTGTACCGGGCCAGCGATCCCGATCTCCTGCTCTGGGTCCACGCCACGGCCGTCGACTCCTTCCTCACCGCCTACCGTCGCTACGGGGGGTGCCTCGGCCCGGCCGGCGCCGACCGCTACGTCGCCGAGCAGGTCGTCGCCGCCGAGCTGGTCGGCATCGACCCGGCGGTCGCCCCGCACACGACCGGCGAGCTGGCCGGGTACCTGGCTGGCTACACCGGCCTCCGGCTGACCAAGGGGGCGAAGGAAGGGATGGAGATGATCCTCTTCGACCCGCCAATCGACGACTGGCTGCGCCCGGCCTGGCTGGGGATGGCGGCGTCGATTGTCTCCATCCTGCCGCCGAAGGTCCGGGCGCTGTACCACCTGCACTGGCCGGCGGTCGTCGACCCGCCGCTCCGGGTCGGCGTGTTCGCCGCCGCCCGGGCGTTCAACGCCTACAACCGGGGCCGCCGCCTGCTGGAAGCCCTGCGGGGGGGGATGAGCTGAGACGTTGCGCTGTTCACATCAGTGGCATTTGGCCCGCGCGGCGGGCGTCCGCAGCGGGGTGTCCCTCTCCAAATAGGGTCTATCCGAAATAATGTACCTGCCGGCCGACCGGGTAGGAATCCGGCCCAGGAGCCTCGTCACGACTTGCCGGTCCATAGCTTACGCATATCAACAATTATCTACGTAACCCCTCGTGGACCACTGTCATGATTTCCGGCGTAATCCGCCTGGAATCAGGACAGTGGACTTTGCGCCGCGCGGCGGGCCACAGGCAGCGGGCGAAAGCGGGCGCGACAACCAGGGCCCGGCCCCGGTGTGGCCTGCGGTGGGCGTCCGCAGCGGGGCGTCCCTCTCCGAATGAGGGCGACGTCGGCTGGTCCACCCTCACGCATTTGCCCACGTCATAGGGCGAATGGGACCGATCACGGCGCACACGGCCGGGAGCTGTCACGTCAGTCCAGTCCTGGGCCAGTCCCGGGCCGGTACCGGGCCAGCACCGGGCGCTGGGATCAGCCCATCCGGGTGACCGCCGAGGTGCCGAACCGGGCGGCGGTCATGGTCTTGATGCCCTTCGGGAACGCCCGCGCGGCCTCCCGGTGCGACCCGGCCAGGCCCAGCTGGGCGTCGGCGTCGCCGGCGAAGGCGGCGGCGCAGCGCTCCGGCTCGGCGTTGGCCAGGGCCAGGATTGCCCCGGCCGCCCCGAGCGGCCCGGCCAGGGCCAGCAGGGCCGAGGAGCCTACGTAGAGCGGCTGGCCCCAGCTGTCCAGGGTCTCGACCAGCCGGTCGGCGTCGCCCGAGGAGTCCTTGCACCCGGCCACGGGCAGGTCGCCCAGGACGGCGACCGGGATCCCGGGCGGCGAGACAGCCGGGAAGTGGTAGGCGAGCACCGGTACCTCCCCGGCCGCGCCCGCGACGGTGTCGTAGTACGGCCGCACGTCGACCGCCCCGGGGGGCGACAGCGCCAGCACGGCGTCGGCACCGCCATCGGCGGCGGCCCGGGTCAGCTCGGCGGCCTGCCGGGCGGAGGGGGCTCCGGTGCCGGCGATCACCGGTACCGCCGGGACCGGATCGAGGGCACTCCGTACGGCAGCCAGCAGCTCGACCCGCTCGGCCAGCGACAGCGACGCCGCCTCACCGGTGGTGCCGGCGACAACGATCGCCCGCACCCCGAGCCCTACCAGCTTGGCGGCCAACACCCCGGTCGCCGGGGCATCCAGCGACCCGTTGTCGTCGAACAGCGTGACGAGGGCCACCCCTACGCCGCGGAAGATCGGTGCGGTCACGATTGCCATTCTGCCGGACCGGGCAACCTTCGGCAGGAGTACGGTTGGGCGATGGCCCGGGGGAATGAAAATCTGCGAGGAGGTGGGTACGAGGTGGACTACAGATTCCCGCTCGCTGGCGACGTCAGCCAGGTGATGACCTGGTGGGCGAAATCGCTCAGCCAGCAGACCGGCTTCATCAACATCAACAACGTCGATGCCGGCGACCCGGACCTCGAGACCCGGATCACCCAGGAGGTCGCCAGCTACGGCAGGCAGCTGGGCTGGATCGCGGAGGCGCTCGTCGCCGTCCTCCACCGCCTCGATGGGGCGAGCGACACCCATGCCGACCGGGAGGCCATCGCCACCTTCACCGACTTCGTGCACCGGGTAGACGCGATCAAGGGTGAATCCACCCCGGCGAACGCGTACCGGGACCTTGACGGCCTGCCGGGCGACCTGCAGGCCATCCGCCGGTCGGACCCGGCAGCATTCGACCGCCTGGCCGCCAGTATCCGGAAGGCGGCGGGCCAGGTCGCCGCCAACGCCCGCTAGCCAGGGGAGGTCGTCCAGCCGCCGTGATCCCCCGGATGCGTGCCTTCCGCACCGCCTTGGTGTCGCTGGCGGTGGCCGCCGCGCTCGCCCTCGTCTGGATCATGCTCCCCGTGCTCGACGCGGTCCCTGGGGCAGCCTCCAAGCCTTCAGCGAGGCACACCCCCAGCTCGCTCCCCCGGCAAACGCCCGTCAGCAACCGG
>OEPS010000394.1_pt1 | contig 15898 bp, 11 predicted proteins | sample 1539411 | NCBI WGS metagenome assembly OEPS01 (sample SAMN02671747, study PRJEB22543) | soil metagenome | biome: bacteria | place: China:Hunan Province, Lengshuijiang City | collected 2012-10-15 | depth 0.08m m | reverse complement strand
CCAGCCACGCCACGCTCTCCGCGTCGAGGTGGTTGGTCGGCTCGTCGAGGAGCAGCATGTCCGGCTCCTCGAGCAGCACCCGGCACAGCGCCACTCGGCGCTTCTCTCCACCCGACAGCTTGCTCACGTCCGCATCCGCCGGCGGCAGCCGCAGCGCGTCCATCGCGATCTCGACCTTGTTGTCGAGGTTCCACAGGTCGTGCAGGTCGATGTACTCCTGCAGCGCCCCCTGCTCCGCCATCAGCTTGTCGAAGTCCGCGTCCGGCTCGGCGAACTCCATCGCGATCGCGTTGAAGCGGTCGAGCTTCGCCCGCTGCAGCTTCACCGCCTCCTCGACGTTGCCGCGTACGTCCTTGGTCTCGTCGAGCCTGGGCTCCTGCGGGAGGTAGCCGATCCGCGTCCCCTTGTGCGGCCATGCCTCCCCCTGGAACTCCTGGTCGACCCCGGCCATGATCCGGAGGAGCGAGGACTTTCCTGAACCGTTAGGCCCGAGCACCCCGATCTTCGCGCCGGGATAGAACGAGAGCCAGATGTCGTCGAGGATGATCCGCGAAGGTGGAATCACCTTCCGGAGCGCCTTCATTACGTAGATGAACTGTGGTGCCACTTGAACCTCGGCAGGGCGATGAGTCGCGGCGTTGTCCAGCCTGCAGGGCGGCGCGCTACGCGGGGCGCGCGCGGCAGCCTGCCCTCACCCGCCGGCCGCATCCGGCGCAGTGCTCGATCATAACGTAATCAGCCGGGCCCCCTGCAGGCACGGCCAGCGCACCCCATCACGGCGAGATGTATCGTCCCGCCCTCCCCCGACCGCTCGCTCCTGCGCGCGCTGGGGCGCATCCCGGCGGGCGCGGCGCGCCAGGACGCGGCTCCCCAGGTGCGGGCCCCGGGGCCCAAGGTGTGCAACAGGCGCGCAGGCCTCGGCGACAGTCGGCGCTCCCCTGGGAGCGACGGACGGAGATCCGGGAGCGATCGCGCACGCGGAGTGTTCCTACCTTGCCACTTTCAGCAGACGACTTTCAGGCGCTCTTCGAAGCGGCGCCCACCCCCTACCTGGTCCTGGCGCCCCCTGACTTCGCGATCGTCGCGGTGAACGACGCGTACCTCCGCGCCACGATGTCGGAGCGGGGGTCCCTCGTCGGGCGCACGCTGTTCGACGCTTTCCCCGACAACCCGGATGATCCCGCGGCGACCGGGGTCGCGAACCTCAGCGCCTCGCTCGCGCGGGTGCTCGAGACGCGCCGCGCCGATACCATGGCCGTGCAGCGGTACGACATCCCGCGCCCGACCGCCGCGGGCGGCGGGTTCGAGGAGCGATGGTGGACTCCCGTCAACACCCCCGTCCTCGGTGCGGACGGCCGGGTGAGGTTCATCATCCACCGCGTGGAGGACGTCACCGAGACCGTCCGGCTGCGGAGTGCCGGCGAAGCCCGGGATCGGCTCGCCCGCGACCAGCAGGCGGTAATCGACCAGCTCCGTGAGGCGAACGCCGCGGCCGCCCGCGCGGAAGCTGCCCTCACCACGAGCGAGGCCCGACAGCGCTTCCTCCTCGCCCTCAGCGATCGCCTCCGCCCGCTGGCGGACCCCGCGGCGATCCAGTACCAGGCCGCGCGCGCGCTCGGCGAGCACTCCCGTGCGACCCGCGTCGGATACGCCGAGATGCACGAGAATGGCGAATCGGTCGTGACCCTCAACTACACCGACGGCGTGCGCGGCATCGAGGGACGCTACCGCGTGGAGGATTACAGCCCCGCGCTGCTCGCCGCGCTCCGCGCCGGGCGGACCGTCGCGAGGGGCGACGTCGCCCGCGACCCCTCCCTCAGCGACGCCGAGCGCGCCGCGCACGCCGCCCTCGCGGTCGGGGCCAGCGTCGACGTCCCGCTCCTCAAGAACGGCCGCCTCGTCGCCGTCATGTTCATGCACTATCGTGACGCGCACGAGTTCTCCGCCGAGGAAGTGGAGCTGCTCGAGGCCGTGGCCGAGCGCACCTGGGACGCCGTCGAGCGGGCGCGCGCCGAGGCGGCGCTCGCGCGCCAGAGCGCCCTCACTCGGCTCGTCGCCGACAACGCGACGTCCGCCCTCTTCCTGATGGACGCCGAGGGCCACCCCACCTACGTCAACCCCGCCGCGGTGGCGATGACCGGCTTCACCCTCGAGGAGATCCGCGACTTCCCGCTGCACTACGCGATCCACCACCACCGCCCCGACGGCTCGCCCTACCCGATGGCCGAGTGCCCCATCGACCGCGCGCTGCCGGAGCACTTCGAGGTCCGCGCGCACGAGGACGTCTTCATCCGCAAGGACGGAAGCTTCTTCCCGGTCGTGTGCGCGGCGAGCCCGATCATCGAGGGCGATCGCCCGGTCGGAACGGTCGTCGAGGTCCGCGACGTCACCGCCGAGAAGGAAGCGGCGCGTGCGCTGCGCGAGATGAACGCGGCGCTCGCCGCCCAGAACGAGCAGCTCCAGGAGCAGGGGCTCGAGCTCGAGCTGGCGAACCAGCAGCTGCAGGACCAGGCCGCCGAGCTCGAGGTGACGGCCGAGGAGCTCGGGGCAACGACCGAGCAGCTGGCCGAGCGCACCCAGGCGGCCGAGCGCGCGGCGGCCGACCTTGCCGAGAGCGAACGCCAGCTGCGCACCCTGGCCGACGCCATCCCGACGCTCGCCTGGACGGCGCGGGCCGACGGTTACATCGACTGGTACAACGCGCGGTGGTACGCGTACACGGGGACGACCCCCGAGCAGATGGTGGGGTGGGGGTGGCAGTCGGTGCACGACCCGGCAGCACTGCCCGAGGTGATGAAGCGCTGGCAGGCGTCGATCGCCTCCGGTGGACCCTTCGAGATGACGTTCCCGCTGCGCGGCGCGGATGGCCGCTTCCGGCCCTTCCTCACCCGCGTCTCCCCCCTGCGCGATGCCGCCGGTCGCGTCGTCCGCTGGTTCGGCACCAACACCGACGTCGAGGCCGAGCGCGCCGCGCGTGAGGCGGCGGAGGATGCGAACCGCGCGAAGACCGAGTTCCTCGCGACGATGAGCCACGAGCTTCGCACGCCGCTCAACGCGATCGCGGGGTATGCGGAGCTCCTCGAGATCGGCATTCACGGCCCGATAACGGACGCGCAGCGCGAGGCGATCACCCGCATCCGCCGGAGCCAGCATCACCTCCTCGGGCTCATCAACGACGTGCTCAACTTCGCGAAGCTCGAGGCGGGCCGCGTCGAGTATCAGCTGGCCACGGTGCCGGTGTCGGAGGCGCTCGAGGCCATCGAGCCGCTCGTCGCGCTCCAGCTCGAGGCGAAGTCGCTCCGTTTCGAGCGGAGCGTCCTCGGCGGAGAGCTCGCGGTTCGCGCCGACCCGGACAAGCTGCGGCAGATCCTCCTCAACCTGCTCTCGAACGCCATCAAGTTCACCGCGGCCGGCGGTACCGTGTCGCTTCGCTGCGCGGACCGCGGTGATGCCGTCGCGATCTCGGTCGAGGACACGGGCATCGGGATCGCCCCCGATCGCCTCGAGCACGTCTTCGCGCCGTTCGTCCAGATCGAGCGCCGGCTCAACGCACCGGGGGAAGGGACGGGGCTGGGGCTGTCGATCAGTCGCGACCTCGCCCGCGGGATGGGCGGCGACCTGACCGTGAACAGCACGCAGGGGGTGGGGAGCAGCTTCACGCTCACCCTTCCCCGCGCCTGAGCGCGCGGGCGCGCGGGGAGCATCGCTCTCCCCCCGCAGCCACCACGATCTCTGGCGAGCACGGGAACCGCCGGCTGCAGCCGGGAAACCCGGCGCCTCGTCGCCGTTAGGTGCGCGGTTTTTGCACGTCGTGCTCCTCTCGCTCGTTCGCGACCTCCCGATCGGAGCCGCGTCATGGCCGACGCCTTCGTTCACCGCCGGCGCTGCCGGACAACAATCGTTCGCACCGGCGTCGCCGCCGTGGCCGGTGCGCTGCTCGCGCTCGGCTCCCTCTCCTGTGGCGCGGTCGCCGACGCGATCACCGGGGTGCGCGGCGGCACCGGCGCCGTGTCGGTCGACCTCTCCCCGGCGGTGATCGCGCTGGACGAGGGGAAGGCGGCTCAGCTCACCGCGTTCGCGCGCGACGCCAGGGGCGCGCGGATGGACGGCCAGGCGATCACGTGGGCGGTCGGCGACACGGCGATCGCCGCGGTCAGCATGGCAGGGCAGGTCGCCGCCCGGCGCGGCGGCGTCACCACCGTGACCGCGACCGCCGACGACGGCGCCCATGCCATCGCGACGCTCACGGTGCGCGGGGCGTCCGGACCGCACCTGCTGGTGAGCCCGGCAAGCGCGACCCTCGGGCGCCGCGAGTTCTTCTACCTGTCGGCGAGGCTCGTCGACGCGGCGGGCAATCCGTTGTCGGGGCCTCCGGCTACCTACACGTCGAGCAACCCGGGGGTCGCCACCGTGAACGCCTACGGCACCGTCGAGGGTGTCGCCGAGGGGAGCGCGGCGATCACTGTGACCAGCGGCCAGGCCGTCGGCACCGCGCTCGTCACCGTCAGCGACGTGCGCGTCGCCTCGCTGACGGTCGCCCTGAAGAACGCGGGGCTCCGCGTCGGCGAGACCGAGCAGGCCATCGTCACCGCCAGGGATTCGATCGGGCGGATCATCCCCGACCGTGTGGCGCTGTTCGGGTCGACCCACCCCGGTGCGGCGCGCGTCTCGGTCACCGGTGGGCTGGTGACGGCCGTCGGCCCCGGAAAGGGAAAGATCACCGCGGAGATCGGCGCGCAGCACGCGACCGCCCCCTTCCACGTGACGCTCGGCCCCGTCGACCTCCTGATGCTCACGCCGCGCAAGGCGACCATCATCGCCGGACAGACGGTGCAGCTCCGCTCGATCGCGGTGGACGTCGGGGGCTACACGATCCCCAGTGCCGTCGTGAGCTGGGGGACAAGCGACCATCACGTCGCTCGCGTCGACTCGACCGGACTGGTGACGGGAGTGTCGCGCGGCATCGCCGTGATCGCCGCCACCAGCGAGGGGAAGACCGGGTACATGGCACTCTCCGTCCTGGCGCCGACGGAGGGAAACTGGGCGCGGTTCGACAGCGACCCGGGGGATTGGGTCGGCCAGGGAGACACGTACAGCTACACCTCCGAGACCGCCACCATCACCGCGCAGGCGAAGGGCGTGAAGTTCGACGCGTTTGTCGCCGGTGGCGAGGGATGGGACGGGTACATGTCGGTTCCGCAGTCGCTCGGACGGCTGCAGCCGGGCACGTACACGCGGCTGACACGCACCGACTTCAGCGACCCGGCAATTGGCGGGATCGCCTGGAGCCTCGACTCGCGGGGCTGCAACGAGACAACCGGTTGGGTCACCATCGACAGCGTGCGCTATGCGTTCGACCAGCTCGCCGCTCTCGACTTCCACTTCGAGCAGCACTGCGACGGCGGGCCGGCGCTTCGCGGGGCGATCCACTGGCGCCCGAGCGAGCCGCCGAAGCCGCCACTGCCACCCGGACCACTCGTCCCGATCCCCACCGATCTCTGGTCGCCGCCCGCGGGCGCGACGCCCGCGCTGGGGAACTGGGCGTACTTCAAGAGCGACAAGGGCGACTGGGTTGGCCAGGGGCAGGCGTATCTCTACACCGCGCCTCCCGCGGCAATCGACGTCAACACCGGAGCCGCGGTGATGAGCGCGGGGCATGCGGCGATTCGCATCTCCCAGCCGGGCGCGGGGTGGCTCGGTGAGCTGCAGGCGCCCGCGGGGCTGCGTCAGCTGCAGGTCGGCTACTATCCCGGCGTCATGCGCTATCTCTTCCACGACCCCGTGCGCGGGGGCATGGAGTGGGACGGGAATCATAACGGCTGCAACGAACTTTCCGGGTGGTTCGTGATCGACGCCATCGGCTACGACGACGCGGGCAGGATCACGGCGCTCGACGCGCGCTTCGAGCAGCACTGCGAGAATCAGCTCCCCGCGCTGCACGGCGCGATCCACTGGCGCGCCGCCGATGTGCCGCCAGCCGCCGGCGTGGCATCCGCACCGCGCACCTAGGGGGGTCCGGGAGAGGCGCGTGCTGCGGCCTCGCGAGGGGCTCCGGGCGCACGTCGAGCCGCCGGGTTCGCGTTGACGCGCGCGGCGGCGGCCGGCATGTTGGGTGAAGCCACCCAGGTCTCGGCGGAATAGTTTTCCCCCCGCGCCTTTCCTCCATGTCCCTCACGACGCGGCGCCGTCCGGCGCTCCTTGTCGCGCTGACGTCGCTGTCCGCGCTGCTTGCCATCAGCGGCTGCCACGACTCGACCGCGCCGGAGAACTCCGGGCCCCTCTGGGTGCTGCAGCGGCCGGTGACGACCGACCGCGACACCGTCGACACGCAGCTCCCGGGAACCCTCGTCGTCGCGGTCTACGACAGTTCGGGGAGGCCGCTGCCGCGCGCAGCGGTGTCCTTCCGTGCGGTGCGCGAGGATACCGCGCTGGTCGGGCAATTCGCGCTGCACGTCGGATACCCGGGCACCTCGCCGATTCTCTGGGAAGGGCTCACCCTCGTGCCGCATACCTGGGCGCCACAGTTTCTCACGGACTCGCTCGGGGAGCTGCACGTCCCGATCCAGCTTGGCGCCATCGTCGGGCGAATCGGGCTCCGGCTGGCTGTCGTCGGTCGGGAGGCCGTCTCGACCTACACGGTCTGGTTCGACGTGCACGCGGGCGCGCCGGCGCGCGTGACGCTCCTTCCCCACGATACCGCGGTGTACGTCGATCGCAGCTACCAGCTCCGCGCGCGGGTGGTCGACCGTTATGGCAACGCGCGCACGGAGCAGCCGACCGTGGCCGGCGACTCGACGCCGGCAACCGCGACGAACGCGGGACTCGTCACCGGCCGAGCGTCAGGCAGGGCGCGGTTCCGCGCGGCGTGGGGCACGCTCGCCGATACCGCGTGGGCGAGCGTCGTCCCGCCGGGCAGGCTCGCCGCGGTGAGCTCGTACCCGTCGCACTTCGTGCTCGTGAACCTCGACGGCTCGGAGTACCGCTCGTCGGCGAGCGAGAAATCCGTTGGCTACATCGCGTGGGCTCCCTCCGGCGCGCGGACGGCGGTCCAGGACAACGGCGGCGCGACGCCGTACTGCTACTACGAGGGATTCGCGGCGGTGCTCGATACCCTCGGCGGCGAGCAGCAGCTGCACTCCGTCGGCGACTGCTCGAACTTCATGGAGGCGCAGCGGACCCCGCGCTTCAGCCACGACGAGGCGTGGGTGTACTTCGAGCGCGCGCGCTACGCGAGCGGCGCCGGCTCGTTCGGCTCGACGCTCTATCGCGTGCACCCCGATGGCACCGGGCTCGAGGCAGTCGTCGCCCCAGGCGACACCGTCCCCCTCGCCGGGATGCACCCCGCTCCGTCGCCGAGTGGGCGGTACCTCGTCTACATGGTGTACAACCCGTACCCGACCACCGAGTTTCGCGTGCTCGATTCGGTCACCGGCCGGACGACCGCGATCAGCGGGATCGACGGAGCCCTCTGGATGCAGCGCAGCGACACCCTGGTCGCGCTGCGCTCGGCGCCGACGCCATCGATCGCGCTGCTGCTCCCCGACGGCAGCGAGGTGCGGAGCGTGCCGTACGTATCGCCATGGTGGTCCGGATTCCTCCCCTATGACGTCTCCCCCGACGGGAGATGGATCGTCATCCAGCGCAACGGCTTCGAGCTCGTGAGCCTGGAGAGCGGGCTCCGGCTCCCGCTCCCCTTCACCGTCGGACTCGGTGCGCCGGCCTGGAGGCCGTGAACGTCGAACGTCAGGCCCCTGCCTGACGGTACGATGTCGGGTGACGCGTCAGGCGGCTCGGTGCTTCTTCACGAGGTCAGTGCCCGTGCGCCATCCCGGCCGTGTCGTCGTGTTCGCCGTGGTGACCGCCCCAGATCTCCGCGAGATCGTCGCCCGCGAAGACGTTCGCATGCACCATCCACCCGAACAGCTGCGCGAACCACCGCCCGCCCGCCGCGTCACACTCCGCCTTCGTCGCGATCGATCCCGCCGGCCCGAAGAGCATCGCGCCGTTCTTCGTCTCCGTCCAGCGCTCGGCGTCGCCGCGCTTCGGGACGCAGATGTCGACGTGCTCGTGCCATCTCGCGATCGACAGCGGCACTCGCGCGTTCAGGTCGTCCTCGCTCGCCCGCCGCGGCGCGGTGTACATCGCCCCGGTGAGCACGAAGTTGCCTGACGCGTCCTTCCTGTAGAGCAGCGACGTCGGCTCGGACGGATCGAAGGTGAACGCCGCCTTCATCGCGTTCCACTTCCGCGTGAAGTGATAGACGCGCTGGTTCTTCACCCGCGGCGCGAACTGCCTGAAGCCGTCCGCGTCGGCCACCTTGACGTCGCGATACTTCGCCAGCGCGCGGCGGAGGGTGTCGGCCAGCGCCCGCGCCCGCGCGCTGTCCCCCGCCGCCGGCGCGCGCAGCGCGGTCATCCGCATGTGCGGGTTCATCTCCATCGCCGCGTTCATCGACTGCTCGGCGGCGCCCTGCATCGAGGGCATCGCCATCGCCGACGAGCCGGCCGAAGGATGATGCGGGTGCTGCGCCGCCGACGGCGAGGCGCAGGCGATCGAGCCGGCTGTGAGCAGCGCGAGAGCGTGGCGCATGGAGTCCCGGAGGGTGACGGAGTTGGCGAGGAACAAGCGACCCCTCGCCCGCCTTCTTCTCTCTGGTAGACGTCGCCGCCGGGTGCGATGTTACTCCACCCGAATCGTCGAGAAATTGGACACCAGCTCCCTCACCTCGCACCTCTCCGACTCGCCGGCGGTCGCGATCCCCCTGCTCTTCCTCGGGGGAGTGCTGACCAGCCTGACGCCGTGCATCTACCCGATGATCCCGATCACCGCGGCGATCGTCGGCGGGCAGAGCGTCGGCGCAGCGGACGGGACCACTGGCGGCGCCGCGACGCAGCCACGGTCGCGCGTGATCGGCCTGACGCTGACCTATGTGCTCGGCCTGGCACTGGTCTACTCGCTCCTGGGACTATTTGCCGGTCTCTCGGGTACAATATTCGGGTCGGTGAGCTCGAACCCGTGGGCGCTGTTCGCGATGGCGAACGTGCTGATCATGGCGGCGCTGGCGATGCTCGACGTCATCCCCGTGACGCTGCCGTCATCGATAACGGCGCGCGCCGCCGGCGCCGGGACCGCGGGGCGCTATTCCGGGGCGCTGCTCATGGGCGCGGTGAGCGGCCTCGTCGCCGCCCCATGCTCGGCCCCGGTGATGGCCGCGGTCCTCACCTGGGTGACGAAGACGCACAGCGCGGTGCTCGGCTTTTTCTACCTGTTCGCCTTCTCGCTCGGAATGTGCACCCTGCTGGTGGTGGTCGGCCTCTCGTCGGGGACGCTGGCCCGGCTGCCGCGAGCGGGCGCGTGGATGCTCTGGGTGAAGCGCGTGTTCGCCGTCGCGATGATCGCGGTCGGGGAGTGGTACCTGATCGAGGCGGGGAAGTTGTGGCTGTAGGGCAGGTGTCAGGGGTCAGGGGTCAGGGCTTCGCCAGTTGGGCGTTAGGCACCTCCCCAAGACCCTGACACCCGACACCTGACACCCCCCTCTTGCTAAACGGAGTCTCATGATTCGCACGATTCTCAAAAGCGCAACAGCGCTTGCATTCGTGGCGGCCGCCGCGGCTCCTCTCGCCGCGCAGACAACCGGCCTCCCGTTAGGCACCCAGGCTCCCGAGGTGCGGGTGCAGACCATCGACGGCAAGCCCGTCTGGCTCTCGTCGCAGTACGGCAAGGGCCCGGTGCTGATCGAGTTCTGGGCGACCTGGTGCCCGAACTGCAAGGCGCTCGAGCCGCAGATCGCCGCCGCGGCCAGGAAGTACGGAGGGAAGATCGCCCTCGTCGGCGTCGCGGTCGGCGTCAACCAGAGCGCGGCGCTGGTGAAGGCCTACAGCACGAAGCACGCGCTCCCGCTCACCGTCCTCTACGACAAGGACGGCGAGGCCGCCGACAAGTTCGACGTCCCGGCGACCAGCCACATCGTCATCCTGAACAGGGACGGCCGCGTGGTCTACACCGGCGTCGGGTCGGACCAGGACATCGACGCGGCGATTCGGCGGGCGCTCTGAGGGGGGTCAGGGGTCAGGCGTCGGGGTCTCACGGCATGGTGCCTAACGCCGAGCAGCGAAAGCCTGACCCCCGAAGCCCTGACACCTGACACCTGACACCTGACACCTGACACCCGGCGCCTCTCACCCCACGGCGGCCAGCCCCTCCACCAGCCGGCGCACGTGCGCAGTCGTGGTTCTCGGGTTCATCACCGTCACCCGCAGCACGCGCCGGCCGTCGAGGATCGTCGTCGTGATCCAGCCGTCGCCGCTCCGGTTGTAGCGGTCGCGGATCGCGAGGTTCAGCGCGTCGCGCTGGGTCTCGCCTGACGCCTTGCCGCCGGTCCAGCGGAAGCAGAGGATGTTCGACTCCGGCTCGTGGAGCGGGGTGAAGCCGGGGTGTCTCGCGAGCTCCTCGTACAGTGCGCGCGCGGTGTCGCAGAGCCGGTCGTACAGCGCGCCGAAGCCGTCGGCACCGTAGCGCTGCAGCGCGACCCAGAGCTTGACCGCGTCGGTGCGGCGCGAGCAGAGGAAGCTGCGCTTGCCGCTGTCCCAGTCGCGCTCCCCCGCGCCCTTCGCGCCGTGGAAGAGATACGGTGCCTGCTGCGCGAAGGCGCCGTCGAGCAGCCGCTCGTCGCGCACGAGGACGACGCCGGCGGCGAGGGGCATCAGCATCATCTTGTGCGGATCCCAGGCGATCGAGCTGGCGCGCTCGATTCCATTCAACCGTCGGGCATGCCGGGGCGAGAAGAGCGCGGACCCGCCGTGCGCCGCGTCGACGTGGAGCCAGATCCCGCGTCCTTCGCACAGTCGGCCGATCGCGTCGAGGTCGTCGAAGCTTCCCGTCGCCGTCGAGCCGGCGGTCGCGACGACCGCCATCACCGTGCGCCCTTCGCGCGCCAGGCGGTCGAGCGTTTCCTCGAGCGCCGTCACGTCCATCCGGTAGTCGCGCACGGGGACGGAGACCGCGTTGCGCATCCCGAGCCCCATCTCGCCGACGGCGCGGGCGACCGCGTAGTGGGCCTGCTCGCCGTAGACGATCACCGGCGGATTCGCCGGGACCCCATTCGTCCAGACGTCAGGCAGCGCGACCGACCGCGCCGCGAGAAGCGCGGTGAACGTCGCCTCGGTCCCGCCGGTGGTCATCGTCCCGCCGCTGGCGGGGCCGAGCCCCGCCAGCTCGCAGAGCCAGCGCACGACGCGCTGCTCGACGACCGTCCCCGTCGGCGACATCTCCCACACCGCCGCCGAGTTGTTGACCGCGGCGGTGACCATCTCCGTCCAGACCGCCGCCGGCACCGGCGCCGAGACCTGGTGTCCCATGTACATCGGGTGCATCAGGTGATTCGCATCGGCCACGACGTCGCGCTCGAGCCGCGCCACCACCTCGCCGAGCGGCTTCCCCCGCCGCGGCAGCGGCTCGTTGAACCGCAGCGCCAGCGTCGCCGCATCGTTAGGCGTCGACACCGGCACCACCTCCGCCCGCGTCTGCTCCAGGTACCGCGCCGTCAGCTCGAGAAACCGCTCCCCCGCCGCCAGCGAGGCGTCGCTCTCGAACTCGTGCAGGATCTCGTCGTTCATGCACCAAATCTAGACAGTCGAAGCGGCTACATGCTCATCCTCCGTATCCCATCCTTCATCACGGGCACGAGGAAGTTGAGCAGCAGCCCGGTCTTCAAACCGCTGAGGCGCAGGTAGGTCCGGAGCCGGGCTTCGTGCACCGCAGGATGCGTTCGACGCTCTTGATCTCGAGGATCAGCTTCTCCTCGACCAGCATGTCGATGCGATAGGCTGCGTCGATCTGCTTCCCCTCGAACGTTACCGGCACGATCCGCTGGCGCTGGACAGCGATCTGCCGACTTGTCAGCGTCCAGGCGAGGCACTCCTCGTACGCCGACTCGAGCAGCCCTGGACCGAGCATGCGATGCACGTAGATCGCGGCGCCGATCACGGTGCTGGTCAGGGTGTTCTGATCGTCGATCACCCCTGACTCTGTAGTGCATAGCCCAGAGGCTCGTCATCGGGAGGTCGCGAAGCTGAGCGTATCACTCCGGGCGCGGCCCAGTCGGGGATCGTGGAAGGCGTTTGCGGCTGTGGTGATGACCGTTGCCGTACAGCTGGTCTGGGGAGACACAGAGAACGGCGGGAGACACTGAGACCTGCCCGCAGGGCCAGGCTTATTGCACCAGGGTCAAACTGCTTGGGGCAAGCGGGGCGAGATCATCTCACCCACTTGCCCCGGAGTCGTTACGGGCCAGCGAACCGAACATTCGGACGCGAAGCGTGACCCTCTGTGTCTCCCGCAGTGCTCCGTGTCTCCCCAGACCAGCTGTACGCCCCCCACCCCTGTCGACAGCCGCGAACGCCTTAGAAAGCATTCACCAACGACACACTCGCCACGAGCACCGGCGCCGATGGCTCACGCGTGCGCCACGCTTCCAGCCGGTCGATCACGATCTCATCGTCGACACGAATAGCCAGCAGCTCCTTCGCCCGGGCGGGACTCAGCTCGGGATAGAAGCTCAGCGTGACGTGCGGCGTGAAGGTGAACTTGGCCTGCTCGAACTTGAGTCCACTTCGACCGAGGCGATCGTGCAGCTCGCGGATCGGACCGTGCGGGTCCAACGGCAGCGAGACGATGTTGCTCTGCATGAACCGGTGCGGCGGCAACAGCTTCAGTCGCAGCGGCTCGCTCCCGGCGGCGACGCGCTCGAGCGCGGTGCGGATCTCGGCCGCGGGGGTGCCGGCGTGCACGGCGCCCAGCCCCGACGAGCCGGCGAGGGTGACGTGCGGGGGAAAGGTCTTCGCCAGCTTCGGGTCATGACGCTTCTGCAGCTCGTGCAGGCGCGCGCCGGCCGCGCCACCGATCGCGGCGAGGATGAAGATCCTCCCCGCGGTCGGGGCCATGCGTCAGGCCTTGTCGCGGCGGACGGTCACCGACTTGCCGCGGATCGTCGTCCGCGACAGGGCGCTGATCACGTGGTCGGCCGCGTCGTCAGGCACCTCGACGATCGAGAAGCGGTCGCCGATCTCGATCGCGCCGATCGAGCGCGACTCGAGCCCAGCCTCGCCGATGATCGCGCCCACCAGGTCGGCGGGACGGACCTTGAGCTTGCGGCCGGCGCCGACGAAGACGCGCGCCATGTCGGCGTGGCCGCGCTTCTTCGAGATGCGGTCGCCGTCCCCCTTCTTCCCGAACGCGCGCTCCTCGTCCTCGCGCGTCGGGCGCGCCGCCCGCGTCGGACGCTCGCCGCGTTCCCGTGCACCCTCCCGCGTCCGCTCGGCGCGCGACGGCTTCCCCGCGCTCCGGTCGTTCCGGTCGCGCGACGGACGGTCGGTGCGCGTCACGACGGTCGGGATCTCCTCCTCGTCGCCCTCGGAACCGACCGCCTTGTGCGCCAGCTTCATCGCCGCGGCGGCGATGTCCATCACGTCGAACTCCGAGGCGAGCGACTCGACCGCGACGCGGAAGTGGTCGAAGTCTCCCTCCGTCAGCACCTCGTAGAGCGACCCGCGCGTCAGCTCGAGCCGGCGCGCGCGCAGGTCGGCGACGCTCGGCACGGTGCCGACTTCGATCGGCTGCTTCATCACGTGCTCGATGTTGCGGATCATCCGGTGCTCGCGCGGCTCGAGCAGGGTGATCGCCACCCCCTCGCGCCCGGCGCGCCCCGTCCGGCCCACCCGATGGACGTAGACCTCGGCCGAGGTCGGGACGTCGTAGTTGACGACGTGCGTCAGGTGCGAGATGTCGAGCCCGCGCGCGGCGACGTCGGTCGCGATCAGGAGCTCGGCGGCGCCGCTGCGAAACTTCTTCATCACCCGGTCGCGCTGGTCCTGCGACATCCCGCCGTGGAGCGACTCGGCGCGGTAGCCGCGGCCGTTGAGGCTCTCGGTCAGCTCGTCGACCTCGTGGCGGGTGCGGCAGAACACCAGCGCCGCCTCCGGCCCCTCGACGTCGAGCACCCTCCCCAACGCGGCCAATTTATGTGCACGTGGTACTATATAGGCCGAATGCCTGACCTTCGGCATCGCGCCGGCGGCCAGCTTCTCCTTGGCGATCTGGATGCGGAGCGGGTCGCGGAGGTGCGTCTCGGCGAGCCTGGCGATCCGCGGCGGGAGCGTCGCCGAGAAGAGCGCGGTCTGCCGGTCGGCCGGGGTCGCGCCGAGCACCGCCTCGAGGTCCTCGGCGAACCCCATGTCGAGCATCTCGTCGGCTTCGTCGAGGACGACGATCTGCACCGCGTCGAGCTTGAGCGTGCGGCGGCGGATGTGATCCGTCGCCCGCCCCGGTGTCGCGACGACGACGTCGACGCCGCGCTTGAGGGCGCGGAGCTGCTGCTCCATCGACTGTCCGCCATAGATCGGGAGGACCGACACGCCGCGCGAGCGGCCGTACTTGTGCGCGGCCTCGGCGACCTGCATCGCCAGCTCGCGGGTCGGGACGAGGACGAGGGCGCTGATCGAGCCGCGCGGGCGGTCCTTCGCCGACAGCCGCTCGATCATCGGCAGCGCGAACGCGGCGGTCTTGCCGGTACCGGTCGCGGCCTGGCCGAGGACGTCGCGTCCCTCGAGGATGGCCGGGATCGCCTGCTGCTGGATCGGGGTCGGCTCTTCGTAGCCGAGCGCCGACAGCGTGGCGACGAGCTCGGGGCTCAGCCCTAACGCGGCGAAGCCCGCGCCGTCAGGCGTCGCGGTCGCTTCGGTCTCGACGTCCTGCGGAATCGTTGTCATGGTACTGCGCCTGCCTGTTTATCAAATCGTGGTATCGCGGAGAACGCGAACGAGAGACCGCCACCGGGTTTCGAGGCGATCGTCGCACCGAGCAGCCAGCGGTCGATGCGGTTCTTCGGATGCGAATGGTGGTACTGGACGACCTTTCTCCCGGCGAAGGTGCCGATCGCGGCACCCATCATCACGTCGCTCGCCCAGTGCTTGTTGTTGTACATCCGCGACAGGCCGATCATCGTCGCGCCACCGTACATCACAGGTGCAATATACCACGTCGAATGCGGCCACCACCGATGAGTTTCCGCGGTGACGGCCGCCGCGGCGGCGAATCCGACCAGGGTGTGTCCGCTCGGGAACGATGAATAGTCGCTTCCGCCCGTAAATCCGCGGAACAGCTTGAAGTCGTGCGGGGTGTCGAGCCCCATGTACGGGCGCGCGCGGCCGGCCATCCCCTTGATCGCGCCCGTCGTCACCAGCCCGACGAGAATCGCCTCGCTCCCGTGGAGGCCGAGATCAGCCATCCGCTCGTTGTGGGCGAGCCGCCCGCCGAGATAGAGCGCGCCGCCGATCGCGAAGGCGCCCGGCTGCGCGATCAGCCGGAAGTTGGTCGCCTGGTGGCGGAAGAACCGGTTCGACTGGTTCTGCTTGTCCTGGAGCTCCTCGGCGATCTTCCTGTCGAGCGGAAGGAGCGCGACGGTCGCGAGGGTGAACGCGCCGGCATAGATCGCGTCGCGGCTGGTGAAGAGCGGCTCCTGCGACGGCTTGACGCCGGTGGTGTCGGTCTGCGCCTGCTGGGCGGGGGCGAGCGCGGGCGCGAGTGCGAGGAGGAGCGCCGCGATGCGGGCGCCGGCGGCGCGATGTGAGGCGTGCACGTTCGGATTCAGTCCGGGTGAGGTCGTGACCGGACGGGCGGACGTGCACCAGCCGTGCCGCGAGTCGGGGAGAGAACGGCGGTATTGTTTTACAGGAGGCCCGGCGGGCTCGGAGCGGTACTGCAACGGCGAGGGCTCCGTGCCGCCGGGGCCGGAACTGCTTTGGGGGCAAGCGGGGTGAGATGCTCTCGCCCGCGCTTGCCCCCAAGTCGTTCCGGCTCGTCGTTCCGGCTCGTCGTTCCGGCTCGTCGTTCCGGCTCGTAA